>Ga0213496_10000004_pt1 | contig 46823 bp, 25 predicted proteins | sample Lodgepole_Yose_2_FD_150977 | JGI IMG/M metagenome (GOLD analysis project Ga0213496, IMG submission 150977) | Leaf-associated microbial communities from Pinus contorta in Yosemite National Park, California, United States - Lodgepole_Yose_2 | ecosystem: Host-associated > Plants > Phyllosphere >...
CCTCACCATATGAATAGTGAGTGTGCTAACGCACCCTCTCCTGGACAGTCGAGTGTGCTTACGCACCCTCACCATATGAATAGTGAGTGTGCTAACGCACCCTCTCCTGGACAGTCGAGTGTGCTTACGCACCCTCACCATATGAATAGTGAGTGGCTCCGCCCCTAAAGAATATAGGGCCCTCTCCTTGGACAGTCGAGTGTGCTTACGCACCCTCACCCATAATGGGTGAGTGCCTCTTATAGTACCTCGCCCTTCTTAGGTCGGGCGAGTCACTTAAAAGTCACTTATCTGGTGGGGGGCCTTGGCCGGCATTCGTCAATTCAGAGACTATACCTTCGCGTTCAGGCTTTGAGGGGAAGAAATATAGGTCCGGCAGGGCTCGACTGTTAAGGAGAGGAACTTGAGTTGCTCGACCATACGGGAGAGGGTGAGTAAGCATGCGAGGATAGGAGCAGCTCCGTTTTCTTGCTATTAGATCTTGGGTGGGTGAAAATGGAGGAACTCGAAGACCGGCCCCTCACCAAAGAAGTAAATTGAGGGACCTTACCTTCGCTATGCGTAAGACCTAGACGTAGCGAAGGAAAGGCAAGATCTATAGTTACAGAATTACGGCACTATGGATCGATCGTAGTTGCCGTAACAAATTCACAAATGAATTCTAGATAGTGCCCAATTTAGAACCTTGCGGAGGGACCGTAGCTCCGGGAATATATGGGGATCTGCCGAACAACCAACCCCCTAACCCTTTTGCAGCAAATGCTTTTATTCACAGTGAAAGGGGGCAACCAACCACATGAGTAGTTCGCTCCAAGACCCAACCAATTGCTTGCCTCCCTCCGGATGCCGAGATAGAGCAACACAACCTATATGCCCCAACACCGATACTTCCAACAACCTGCTTAAGGGCAAAAAGCTGAAGCGAGCGCTTGGTCGGTAGGCCTATGCACCCCGATCAGCTAGCTAGGGATGGATATGGCGAATGCCTGCCATAGTCTCTGAACACGGTGAAGTTCCCCTCCATCTATTCATTTCATTCAAGGGGCCGGGGGCGCGCCCTTGGAAAGCAAAGCACGGACGAGCCACATGCAGGGAAACTTGCACGTGTGGCCCTGACCGGGGACCCCGGTATACTGTACCAATATGTGTAGGTCCCCGTAATTTGAGTGAGATTGTCATGGCGCAAAGGCAGATATGGTTTGGTATTCCCTTGTTCCCCGTATTGGTTATGTTTTTTATTTCTCGTCCAGCAGAAACTAATCGAGCTCCTCCTGATCCCCCAGAAGCGGAAGCTGAATCAGTTGCAGGCTATAATGCAGAATATGCGCGGGATGCGATCCTTAGGAGTTCACTGTTGGCGGAAGCCAATGTCCCGGGATCCGGGGGACTAATTCTGACTGAAACAAGGGCCCTTACTTCTTAGGGGTCGCTCACTCATTCATATGGGTGAGGGGCTCGACTGATAAGGAGAGGAACTTGAAGAACCACCGGGCCGCCATCGATTCACTATATTCGAAACTAATGAATTTGTGGGTGGGGTTTATGTTGGTGATTCAAGTTGGGTTTCGGGGGGTCGGGCAAACTCCCTCCTTGGACGAGCACTTCGGACGTAGAACCGGGTCGCGCTGCTTGACGCTTTCACATATTAGGTGCGCGGCACTATCATCTGCCTGCAGGCAGGGAGACAGCTCTATGCCAGTACGACAGAATATGCGTTAGAAAGGGAAATCCCTATACTATAGTGCCCCCTGCGACACGCATTACATACGATAGTACATAAACGCCGGGCCAATATCGATCGTGGCAACGTAAACCTAGGTGGGAATATTTGATCCCAGGGAACCATCACAAGGACGGTCAGACGACGGGAGGAACGTCGATGTCGTCCAGCGGAGCCTAGAGGAGGGTTACTCGGAGCTATAAGTAAGAAGGTGACTCGCGCAGGCAGCTGACTCCTCTTCAATAGAGATGAATAGATAGGGCAGCTGGCTGGTCAATCTCAGAGATCTGATCGGCCGGCGGGCGACCGCCCCCCCCCCCCTTCCCCGTTAAGCGGGTTGAAGTTAAGCTAAGCGGGGTTTCACCTTCCCCTCGCTATGCCCCTTGAAGTAAAAGGTTTCACTTTTTTCCCCTGCTCGCTCGGCTCGGGAAAGGTTTTTCCTTATCTGTCTGGTGGGGAAAACGGATTGACTTACAGATAGTGAACCTCCCAGTTCGATCGATAAGGCCTATAGAGTATCATGATGACCCGGTCGAGGGCGATACATCGGTGTGAAATTCTTTGGTGAAGTTATAGCAAGGCCGGCCTGAAGTGCGCAGCTACAAGAGGCTATAACAAGGCTTTCCGAGGTGCTTGACCGGGCGCAGCTTGGGGTTTCCCGCCCAAGGGGAAGGCGACCTTGTAATCCTGAAAACGGTGCCCGCTCGCTACGCTAATAGGGCAGGTAGAAAAAAAAGGGGGGGCGGCTTCGTTATCGAGAGGGTTCCCTTCCCCCCCCCCAAAAAAAAAGATAGATTCAGTGAACCAACTCTCTCTGTGATTGATTCGGCTTACCCGGTAGATGAATGGAATTCATCAATTAAGTAGATCGATCCACCGGGATCAATAATAATAGCACGTGAGTGAAAAGCCATCAAGCAAACCATCTATGCTCTTAAAAGCATAACTGGAGGCTTAGCCAATTCCGGTATGAATATTCTACCTCTACTTCCTCCCGCCCGGTACATACATGATGCATCCTATCACTTCACTCACGCACTCCTCGCCCTCCTTCTGTCAGGCGAGTAGTCCCTCCTCGCACTCGAAATGTACTCGGAATAACTTACTACTTATCGATGGATGGAGTTCCAATTGCTTGCCTGAATTTGTACTACCTTCAGTTACCGATACTATCCACTTACCCAGCACTCCATTACCCCGCTGTGAGACGAGCACACTGCCCCTGAGGACATGTCACATCAACCATAAACCCGCTTGCTCATATATGCCAACCAAATCGATGGACGAAGTCGACCTTGTTCACCCACTCCACTATTTAGACGATCTTCCATAATGGGTCCTAACGCTTGGGCATTCAATGCCCGTGATACCAAGCAAGATTGAAAGGGTTGCCCTATATGTATGCTTTTTTCGCCTATGCATGGTGTTTTTCCCCGAACATAATCCTAGTTCCCCCCCTCTTCTCTTACTTATTTCGGAGACGTGTGATTCACCACCCAAAACAGGACTTGGAAAGACCGGATAAAAAAAAGAGGCGCGGTGCCTCCATTACAAACCATAACCATACAAATATAAGGTCAAACCTTTTACTTCCCTCTAAACACATACACACACTCGCTCGTTTCGGGTTTTTCCTTTTCATGAATATCCATATGAAAAGATGCATATCAAAAGGTGATCCCCGAATATGGTTTCCGACGATCCCGGATAACAGGAGATAGACTTTGACTCATTATGGTGAAATCAGAGAATGGAGGTAGGGCTTCGCCTTCTTTCCATATGGAGGTGTATATGGAGGTGTAATCGTCCCCTGAATGTAGGTTTCCTCGATGGTGATTTCCTTGCCCCCCGGAGGGACAAGCAGCTTCGCACCTTGGATACTTATATGTAACTGATATGTATTTCCTTGGCTACTGATAGCACTTAACTTAACTGAAAGCACTGATAAGGCCACTGATAGCACTTAACTTAACTGATAGCACTGAACAGGCCGGCCGTTGTAGTTGTCTCCGCTGGCCCCCCTACTCTTCTTAGTGGTTTTTTGCTTGAATCCCCCTTAATCATATATAGGAATGTGTGCCCGGCCTTCTGTTTCTAGTAGGAGCAGGTGAAACGGGTCGCAGGGAATAGAGTCAACTGGGAGAAATGGGTGGGATATTTCTCTTTGGGGGCCCTTATTTATTAGAAATGTGGAATGGGAGGGCTGGGTCCGCCCGAGCTCATGCGTGCCCCCCCTTATTATTGACTTTTAAGGCCCCGGGCTTAAATAAGAGTCCCTTGGTTACTCTCCGCACTTCGATGGCATTTCCAAAGAGGCCCCTATTATTATCTAAGGTGGTATGGGCGCACGAACTCTTACTTCTATAATGCTTGCTGCCCACTCTGTTGATAGTCAATATGATCCCACCACCCTTCGACCCGATCCCACAAACTAATTCCCACCTGAAATAATAAGAGTAGGGTGGCTTTCATAATAATAGGGCCCACATGCAACCCATTCATTCTTAGGCGAGCCATCTTCGGAAGCCGGAGTTTCCATCTTCTATCCCACCCACCCTGCGGTATTATTATCTAAGCGAATCTAAGAAGATAATAAAAAAAAACACAAAAAAGAAATAGATTTTATATAGATAGTGTTTTCAATATATCAGATGGATACGCCCTTCTACCCACCACTTTATTACGTGAATAAGAGAATGTGAACGAATAGAAAGGCCCGTTCTTCCTAAAGGCCAAACGAGGATGAACCGGAACTTCACCATGCTTATATAAGAAAGAGGGGGGAAACGTTGGAAAATCCCAATGAAGGAATAAATCAAGATGCGGGCTATGTTGAAATGAGAGTGGATCGGCGGTTGGCTGGACCCGATTATGAAAAGAGTAAGAGAACATCTTTTTATATAGTATAGTAGCAGGGGGAGAGCCCAAATAAGAATAATACCACGCTTATATAATAAAGAGGGCGTACTGGTAACAGGTTTACCAATGTTTCCACACCCCCATACCTTATCAAGTAAGAGAGCAAGGCCGCGTCTATTGACGAATCGTGTGCTTGCCTTTCATTTATAGTAGGGCCTATTAGTCACTATGAGAAATGCAGGTGACTGAACCTTATATAAGTAAAAGCTATAGATTGAACATCTTATATAATACTATACTCCTCGACCGTTATTCTAACTATTCTAATATTTCCGATGCTCGTTTCAACAAGATGCATGCTATTTAGTCCATTCTTGAGATGCATGCTATCGCGTTTTATCACTATTTGTTACTAACTATATGGGGGCTAGCTATCTAGTGATTCTATGCAGGCGCACACCCTGAAATATTTGATCTCTTTGGAATGTTGTAGATAGGAAAACCCTCTGTGGATGGCCGTTGTGGAGGGTAGAAACTGGTAATCAGAAAAATTGACAGCTGGGATGGAAGAAGCAGTGAACAAGGGTGATAGATTAGTCTTTAATTGTATCTCAACAGCATAAATTTGAGAAATTCAAGTCTTTCCTATACTGGAACTACTGAGTTCATGTGTTTAAGCTGTTATGAATATAAGGTAAGCTTACTATTATCCAAGGATCATGTATACAACATGGCTTATCACTCTTAAGCTATAACCAGCTTCTCTTTGTAATGAATAAAGCATGATGAACCAGAGTCACTCTAATTATGCAAATATGGTTAGCTTGTATCAATATTACAGCTATTCCTGTTATTACATCATATCAAGTGAATGGAAACAGTACTGTATTGGAATAGAGACCAATGGTATTCATAGTTCAACATAGCTTCATTTTATAAACATCCTATACTAGTTATAGCTCTGTAACGTGTAACAAGAGGTGTTAGTAATACGTAATAAGAGTAATAGATCCATCATATTCATTACTGTATTGGTTACACTCGGCATTACTTATACAGATAGCATCATATTACATAGAGCTTAATCATGGTATTACTACTAGTGTTACATATTAAGCCGAGTAAAGCTTAACCCTTATAACCAGCTTGGTGATACTTATGCCCTATGATATAAAGGTAATGTGGTTTGATTCAATATGGGTATACAGTAACAAAAGGGTAGTAATCTTGAGCTTAGTTAGTACAGGTAAGCTGTATGTGATAAGCTTATATACCTTAATGTGTGATATAGCATTACTGTAATGTTTGGAATATCAAGACCTATGGAAATCAAAGGGAAATGATAGTGATAATGGTAACCATTGACCCGTATTCACCTTATACTAGTAATACAATCGATTACACTGATCTGTTTAGTAAGCTCTTATGTAACATGGATACTAGTATCATCACCATTACTTATCTAAAATATACACGTACTTTCTACAGCAGTACATAGTGAATCATTCTATATGGGTTTCATTACTCTTACATTACTACTAAGCTTTCACTGCTTTGATTACAGTAATCACACTAGCTCATTCATAGGTACTAGTATTCTAGTCATTACTAGTTAGATCAATATTACGGATTAGCCTCTTATTACAGTCCATATCGTGATTAGTAAAGCAATGGTAGTAATAGGTGGCTTAGTTAGATTCAGAACTAAGAGCTTATATCATAGAGAGTATCTCTATAAACATGGTACCTTATCTCCATAAGATTCACATGCCAGTAATCAAGAGGTAACAGTATAGATATGAGATAGAAGAGCTTTCATAACTATTACGTATATAAAACAGATATTGGAATACCATGTAATGAGCTGAATAAGGGTTAGCATGGTTAAGTATCATGAGTACAGGCAATAGTAGAGAGCTTACTCGTAGTATCAATCATAGCATTGGTTCACTATGTGAGTTCGAGCTTGTACTATCTTTACCAGCTTACACAAGAGATGAACATTATCTATTACCATTGATTACTATTGTAGAATAAGAGTGAACACTGGAACATCATGCTTAGTCATAGGGTAATGCTTATCCATCATAGCTTCATAAACACATAGGGTCTAAGCTAATCCATAATATAGCTATAACACTTAAGCTGTTTGTGCTTGGTTTCTAGTTAAGCTTGTTTGTATGGAATGCTTACCTGTACAATATTAGTAGAGAAGCTAGAGCTCCTGTATAAACAGTCTATCCCTAATCTATGGACCTTAGAGCTTACTTATAACACATAGATTGAGTATGTAACCTATCGTATTCTCTAATCTAGCACTAGCTTATTAGAGTTATTACATTATTAAGATGTGTCACTCTAGCTTTCTCCATAATAGATTATATGGGGATAACTTATACTAACCTCTTATTATTATGTATATGCTTATTGGTTCTATCTAAGCCCGTACTGTTACATTAGTTACATGTATTCACTGTAATCAATTATGCAATGACCTGTATCTTCTAAGTTCATGAAAGCTAGTGATACAAGCAGCTTAGTTATCTCAATAGTTATAATTAGGCAACTACTTATAGCTCATATGTGCTTATCTAAGTTGAACTCCATATTGTATGTAGAACTAGAGCTTAGCTTGATAAGGGTAGTTATGAGCTGTAATCATTATGGGAATAAGACTGTAATCTTTATATCACTGTAAACATAGATCATGTAGAAGCCTTACCATATTGAATGAGTGTAACTAGTTAGGGAAGAGCTTGAACATAACCAAGCTTAGAGATCATTGATTAGGGATAACACGTGTACTGATCAACTTACAAGCATAGGATAAGCTGAATTGATTAGAGAGATACCATAACTGTAAGCAAGTACTGATAGAGATAGAATACATGTTATTAGATAGGGATAATACGTAACCAGTATCATCATAAGCATTTCTATTACCCTAATCATATTCCAGAACACTGAGGTATATGTATATTCGTAGTAACTGCATTGTTATAATTAGGGATATGCTTACATTAGTATAAAGATCTAAGCTAGTATGTATCCCATTGATTAGGTCTAAGCGGATACAGGTTCAATCTTGTCAAAGAGGAGATTTGAATAGAAAAAACCAGCAAATGAGAAGGTTTTGTTGTTGTCAATTTGTTCCAACTCAACTTATTGCCTGGGCCAAACAAAGGCGCATAACCTAAAAGCATATGTTTCTTTCTCGTTTATGGATTTCACGGGATCGAGTATCACGTAGATATGCGAGTATCATATGTATCTCTATGTATTGATGTATAGATTTCTTCTCGATTAGTCAATGGCAGCCTTAAGAGACTATCTTAGTCCAAGCATGAAGCTGCATGGACTGCCCTGCTGTAGTTATGCTCGTTAAGTAACCAACATGGATGGCTCCAAAGACAATCCATTAGGTCAAGTTACTGAAATGGCATTCTGACTAAATAAGAAAATGCATTTATGTGCCCCGATGATAATAATAGATATTCCATCCGACCCGATCAAAACGAGTTGTTATTAGACCAAAATGGGCAATTAGAAGTTGTTCAATGCCGAATCTGGTAGGCAATCAATCCAATCAATATCGATATGCTCATAAGTAAACAAGCATGCCCCAATGGCTCAATCTCATCTGTTGGGAACATGGGCAATCTCTTGAATCTGGCGATCGTTCAAAGATCGTTCAAACTAGGCAGGTCGGTGCTCCCCCCGAACCGACGGCAAGCAACGAAGCAAGTAATGAAAGCAGTACTAATTCACTGATTGCATTATAGTGGACTTGGCTTTCAGTTCTGTAAGAAATTGTATAGCCACTTGTCTGTAGCATATGATCCTCGAATTGTGAATCAATGTAAGTAAGCATCGTCATTCCTTCAATCTAGCCCAGGTAGGAACATTCCATTGTTCCGCGGTATAGGTCAGCGGATGTAGGTCCATTCAAATGTTCCGTAGCGTTCATCCTTGTTCGTCCATCCCAGCCCATGATCCCAGCCCAGCGATGATGATCGGCTGACAATGACCACTGACAATTGGCTATAACAACTCGGCAATGACTGGTTGGCTCTGACTGGCAATGAGGCTATCGGCTGGGTGGAAATGAGACCGGCTGGCAATTACCTTCTGGCTATGCTTGACTCTCGGCTGACCCCCATCTATCTATTTTTGGGGCAATGACCTTCTGTCTATGATCGGCGAGGACTCCTGGCAAAAGGACTACCAGCTACCGGCAACAAGCAACAAGCAACCAGCTCTTGTCTATCGTCTATGACTCCTGGTTAGGACTACCGGCTACTAGCGGCTATCAGCAATGATCGACTAAGATTTACTGCCGGCTCTGATTGGCAGCATCGAATAGGACCTACTTGGCTATGCCCTTAAGGCTACTCCTGGCTGTGATCGACTTGCTATGACTGCTAGCTATCGGCAATGACAACTGGCACTGACTAGCTGCAAAGACTAGAGGTTCTATGACTAGAGGTGATTCTATGACTAGAGCTTCTAGACTGAGCAGAGGTTCTAGTAAAGACTGTGAGTATGGCGCATGACTGTGTACTTGAGTTGTTCGATCCCTAGCGTAAGTAAGCAAGAGACCTACCATCGGCAAGGCAGCAAGTAGGATCAGCAGGCAGGTGTAAGCAATAAGTTGTCAAGGTTGATAGAAGCCTGTCATAAATATAGCAAACAGCGAGGTTCCCGCTGAACCTAAAGGCAATCGACGTGATCCTGCCTGTTATAGGGAAAGTTCATGAAATGGCCTATTGAAGTAATAAAAAGATGACTTTGAGTACCGCGATGAGCTGTGTTTCCTCGGCCCCTCTAAAAAGGAGGTTTTGCTAAATGAAAACAGCAAATGCAAATATTTTCTAGAATCTATTCCACTGCATGATACTACAAGCTCTACTACAAGCCTTAGTCTTGATAGTAGCTGTACTACTTGCACTTTAGACTAGAGTAGCTTCCTCCGTCTGTAGAGTAATTGGACTTACTAGCCCTGTAAGAACTACTAGCCCTATAATAAGTACTAGCAGCTTTAGTTTATGCAGTAGGTCTACTTGCTTTAGTCCACATGCAGTAATGCTCATATCCTGAATACAGGTGTATAAGTATTGCCATTAGTCCCATGCCTTAAGCCTTAAGATACAAGCCTTAGCCTTAGCCCCATGGACTGCCCTATGGACACTACTTTCTTTCTTACTTGCCCTAAGGCCCGTAGAGTCAAGATTTTATTTCTTGATTAGTCCTTAGTACCAGCCCTAGTACCAGCCCCCTAAAGGGGCCCTAAAGAGAGACTGCCTAAATAAAGATCCATGCGTTAAGCTCCCAATTAGCCTTTACTAAGTTCTGGACTTGGCTTCCTGGTGAAAGGCACATGGCTTATGGGTACTGGTGAATGGAGGGTGAGAGGCTCCTTCCTGGTGAGGCTCCTCCCGGTGAATGTCAAGGCATCTGGCAAAAGGCTTCTGTCGAAAGGTGAAGGCTGAAGGTGAAAGGTTCCAAGGGTCAAGGCTGAAGGTTCATGGCTGAGGGTTTATCTCACTAGTGCTTATTATAGAAATAGCTATGATGACTGGTTAATGATTACAGGCGTGTGGAAATCAAACACCTGTATTATAGAGCTTAGCTATGATACAAGATTAGCAGGTGTAATGAGTGAGATATGGATCTCATTGATTATGATAGAACAAGAAACATGAACTAGAAGAACATGATTACTGAAACATAGTTATGAGTTACAGCTTATCAATGTAAGGAGTGTAATCCCCTGTTTCATTACCTATACCATAAGGATTCCGTGCATGTAGTTTACATCGTACTTGTTATACTAGTATTCCAGTATGATCATTCATTAGTATCAACACAGATCAATCACTATGATTACACTATCATTATTCATAACAATACTATGATTACAGTCTTAATCAAAGCATGAGTACTGGTTTAGATCAGCTTACTTGGAACATGAGTGGTCATAACACCATTGGTTCGTAGTAGAACTATTAGACCTGTGTGTAATGATCAAGCTTCATGATATTACAGTATTTCCATAATATGTAACATATATGAGACTACTCTCTTTGTTTTACCTTATATGACTCATTCATACACTGAACCCATGTAATAGCTCGGATCAATCATACTGGTTTGAAACTAGCTTATAACATGCATTGATCATACTTAACTTAGCTGTACTTATACTCTGATCAGCTTACTTATTAGGGTGTATGTTTCCCGTATAGTTTAGCTCGGCTTTACTGATAGGTTAGGCTCTATGATAAGCCTTATACCATTCATAGTAACACTGCCTTATTACCGGAATAAAAGAAACTAGTATACAACATGTTATGAATCACCTCCTTTGAGACGTACGCACACAACCTATTCCCCTTAATTCGATATGGTTTTTCATATCTCATACGGTTAATCGGCATATGCTACTGGTCAAATTGGTGTTAGCTGATAGTACAAAGCCCATTCATTATGGTTATAAGATTGACTTGGTATCCATATATGCCTTATTTGTGTTAGTAGCTGTATATGATAGCCCGTATTATATGCACATGAGTCAAGGGATAGCTCTAATAAAGCCTACTCACAATGGCATTATATAAGTAATCAAGCTTAGCTCATACTTCTATACACATCAATGAAGTAACCAAACTAACCAGTGTATCTCCATAATCTACGTAACATTATCGTATTCCATGTTCATGATTACAAGGAGAAGATAAGCCTATGCAGTGAATTAAGATTCAGATGACTATTGAATCTTAGAATGTGCTAATGGTTGGGGAAATAATCATCTACGGGCCAAGCTTTCCCTTAAATGAGAATAATAGGGCAATCGAGCTGTCCGATTTCTTCTTTTTATTCCCGATCCATGCTGTGTCTCGAATCCTTTTATCAGGGCTTTTCTATCCAATAAAGGAAACGGAGTCTGCTTTTCAGAACCCGCAGCTATCGCTTGCTCTATATAGATATTAAGAGGGTCGAGCCCTTGAAATAATCTAGTGGTTGCGGGCGGGAGCAAGCTCAAATTCACTTGCCTACTGGTTGGGTTTATGAGTCACACAAAAGAAGGGAAAGTTGGGTGGGCGAATCTGGATTATTAGCACTTAGAATCGATGATTTCGCCACCGGCAAGTCAAGTGGAGAAGGGAGAAGGCAAATCTTCATACATATCCCCCTCCGTATCCAAACGAGCGGAGTGAGAAGAAACAGACTAACTATAATGGAGCCATTTCTCTATTTCTCAGAATTGGATATTCGATCGGCCCGAAATGAAAGAACGAATCCGAGTAAACGAATTCCTCCGTTCCGGGGCTTCGATGAAGGGCAACTATGATTGATGGTGCCAGATCGACCTGAAGAAAGGATAAGGAAGAAACAGGGGGGTTGCCTGAAGCAAGAGGGCCCGAGGTCAAAACTAGCATCTAATATCGATTCTCGGGGCGGCTTTTCAAAAGGTTCGTAGATCACATTGATTAGCCCGCCTACGCGATCGAGCTTTCTTATCAAAAATAGATTGGTATCGTCGTTTCATTCCCCCCATTCTTGTTTCCCCGAAAGACGGCAAGTGAGCCGTCTAAAAGGAGATAATGAATCACAAAGAAGGAAGGAAGGGAAGTGTACTCGTTTACAGATGGCTTCTCTGGATATAAGCAAGTCAATATGGCTGGGAAAGACAGACCTAGGACTACCCTCACCACAGAATGGGGGGTATTTTATGTATAATGCGATGCCTTTTGGACTGAAGAATGCCTCAGCCAAGGATTATGGTAAATGCTTGAAAGGATGCGTAAGCAGGCTCGACTGATAAGGAGAGGATGCGGAGCACGCTCGACCAGCGGGAGAGGATTTTCTTCATGATTTCCTAGAAATCGATTTGGATGACTGGACTATCTATGGATTGCTAGAGGACTACATCCAAGTATTGAGGTTTATGTTTTAGAGGTATAGTTCTGCAGATCGCACTGAATTTGATTGAATAAATGCTTGTTTGCAACTCCCTTTGGGGTTCCATTTGGTCACATCACTTGCGGAGAAATACTTATGGTAGACCCAACAAAAGTAGTAGTTATAGTTAACCCGCTTCCACCCAAGACCCCAAAAGAAGTAAATAGATTCTTGAAGATGACCGGTTACTACATCAAATTGATAGGGAACTATGCTGCTATTGCCGCGGAGGAGCTGACTAATAAAAAGAGGGGTTTTGACGTGGTCATCAGAGTGCATGCAAGCTTTTGACTTCCTGAAGGATAAGTTGGTTAAGGCGCCAATCTTGGTTTTCCCAATTGGAAGAAGGAGTTTCATGTACATGTAGATGCAAGTGGATCGGCCGGGCAGTCTTAGCACGACCAGGGCAGGGAGATATAGATAACCCCATTCATTTTGCTAGTAGGAAGTTGCCGTCTGCTGAAATGAATTACACACGACGGAGAAAGAAGCGCTTGCCTCCACCTTTTCAATAAATGTATGTCTTGTAGAAGCTCAGACATGACCTACTAGCTACTGCTCTTGCTTTCCACACATATCATGATGCACTTAAGTATTTGATTAAGAAACTAGTTATCCAGGGGATAATTTGTAGATGGTTGATGCTCTTCCAGGAATTCGAGTTTGGGGTGGTGGTCAAGCCTGAGCGGCAGAACAACGGGTCAGATTTCTCATTCAGGTTGGAGAATGGACTGGCTATGCGCAATAAATGTTTGACATGTGAAAACTCGAAGAGGAAAGGATGGATAGGCCCTTCCTTCTGTGTCCTGTGCAGAAAGGATTCGGGAGATAGAGATCACCTTCTTCTGAGATGCCCCTTTTCGTCACAAATATGGTGAGAATTTTTTGAATTCCCCGTCGTAGATGTGAGTGCCTTTTTTAATGCATCAAAAGACTACTGGGATTGGTCATCCCATCGGAACTTTATGTCTTTACAGAAAACACGGAAGAACCCCTCTTTTTATTGGCGGCACGTGTGGAAAAATAAGGAACAGTCGACGTAATAAGTTGGCCTTACCCTAAAGGCTTTGCAATCGGTGTAAAGTCCATGGGGGAGGCAGTGAAATGATGGCTTGGACTTTGAGCGGATTCACGGTGATCCCCTACTTGGATACAATGGATCCCAAGAGGTATCCAACTGTAACACAGAAGACACACTTGAGGGGATTCAAGTGGATGTTTTACTTCCAGCATTGCAGGATTACAACGCGAAGGTCTTCCAGGTGTTGTTACCGTTTCTTCGAGCGAGCAGTGAGAACGTCGAGATAAGCTAGGATGATGTGAACTAGATCATGGAACACATAGGACATGGTGCGTTGGAAAGTGGCTCTAGCATTCTTGAGTCCAAAGGGCATAACACAATATGTGAAAGTTCCCCAAGGTGTGGTGAAAGCTATCTTATATTGATCTTGTTGGTGTATCCGGATCTGATTGTACCCCAATAACCCGTCCATGAAGGAGAGGACTTCATGGCTGGCGCATGCGTCGATGACTTGGTCGATAATAAGGGGTAGGGAAATTGTCCTTGGGGCAAGCCTAGTTCAGGTCATGGAAATAAATATAGACGCGGATGGTACCTTTCTTTTTGTTCACAAGGACAGGATTAGAAACCCCTGACATGTATGCGATGGGGTAGATGAACCCAGCTTGGCAGAGTTTCTATATTTCTTCTTGAAAGGTCGGAGCTTTGGCGGGATGGAGAGGCCTTTGTTTCTACCGAACAGGAGATGCATCTTGCCATCCATGTGTCGATATGATGTTCAACAATGGCGAGATCTAGTTCGGGCATCTCTGAATATGACCAGGCGAACACATTGCGAAACTCTTAGAAAAGTGCTTTGTAAGCTGAGACCTCCTCGGGATAGAAGGAAGCTCCAAGAAGTATGTTCTCGATAATGCCGGGATGTTCACCGTGATGGTGGGTGAAATATTAGCCATGTTGCCTTTCTCGAAGGTGTCCGGAGCAGGGATGGGCTTCTTGAACCAATCATCGTGGCCATGGGGAAGAAAATCCTTGGCCTTGACAGACCTCACTATCCTTCCTCCCTCTAAGCCTCTCCTTTTTCCTTTCGGATCCAGAGCCAATTACAAAGGCGGGGCACTTATCCGTCTCTCCCGCCCCTATCGTGGTTATCCCAGCTTATGACGATAGAGACACTTTCATGGATGGGTCAATCACTGAATCAACCGGTGTTCTTACCACTCCCATCACTTATAGGTAACATAAGGCGGCGGGTTAGAAACCTTTTTTACGGTAAGTATACTTGGTTTGAAGCATAGGTAGATCGGGATCAATATAAGCCAGTAAGCCCCAGTGCCTAAGATATCCACCAGCGGATTCTCCAAAGGGAGCATAGCCAGTTTACCCCGCATAGCAAAAGACAGGAGCACAAAAAGGGTATAGAAGGCAATAACAAAGGCTCAAAAGCGAGGCACCGTACTAATTTGAGTTATGTACTTTATATAGTAGACCTTTCCTATAGTCAATAGCGAATGCTTAGATAACATATGAATATTCCTCTCCCTTACGGTCGAGCCATGCTTACGCATCCTCTATGTATGCAAAGGAATGAACAGGAATAACTACGACTAACTATATGTAGGTTTATTACTTACTGCTGACACACTCTCATTAGGGTAACGGAGAGACACTTTCCTTAACTATGAGAAGGGAAGGGCCCCTACTTCTTCATAGGGGTCACTCACTATTCATATGGTGAGGGAATTTCACCACTGTTGACACACCATACGCTGGGCATTTGACCAGCTTTACTAGCTTCACTACTAGGATCTATATTCACTACAAGGAGATATAAAGTAGCTCAAGGAGGTTAGAAGGATTCAGTCTCGATCCTAATCGTTTGTTCAGAAGTGATAAAGGTGCGAAGCCGCCAGAGAAGAAATAGGAAGGCAAGGTGCGAAGCCGCTTGTCCCTCCGGGGGCAAGGTAATTTATTGCTTGTCCGCACCGGGCAAGGACCCGGAGGGGCTTGCGCTTCCTAGGGCAAGGAATTAGATTCATTAGACTGTTATTAAAACACATTGTCATCTTAGTAGAAGCCCTCAGCTATGAAGGAACAACAAGGGCTCGGGGATATTGGAATCACTTCATGTCAGTTCTGTCAGTCACTTATAGGAAACCTAGGACCACCTCCTTGTTTCTTCACTTGACCTTACTTTACATACTAGATTCTTGGCTTTCTCTTTATTGGCGGTTTAGAGAATGAAGAAATGGATGTATGGTGTCTTTTATGGATGTTTAATATAATGAAGAAATGTATGTATGGGGTTTATTTCCTCCTTTTGACAGAGAAGAAATTGAATTCACCCATGTAACTAATCATGTTGAATTAATGAATAGAACTAATAGTCATGTTGTCCGAATGAATCAAACTAATCTATGTCTTCCTAATGCTCCTAATGAAGCTAACTAACCTCCTAACTAATGTCCTAATGTTCCTAATGAAGAGAAAACCGCAGCTATGAGTTGTTAGAGAAAACCCAATGTGCTTATGTTCCTTCTTAACCTAATGAGCCTAATGAAGAGAAAGAACCAATGCGCTTAATAAAGAGAATCTAATCGATTTCTTTAGCTAGGGAGATAGAGAGTGAGTCGTTAAAGCAACTCGGAGATCTTTCGTTAGGAGGATTGTCTTGCATTACATATGATATTTCGCTTTCTCGTTCAAGGACTATGACTTCGGTAATAGACTCTTGCCTGACTTCGTGACTTAAGTGAAGGCTTTTACTTCGTGAAAGGCTTTCACTAGAAGAGGGAAACCTTGAAAAACCTCCGCCTCAGGGGATTGGGGTGGGTGGGTAAATAGTGGTCGAGCCTGCTTGCGCATCCTGAAAATGGCAAAATAGGAGCTAAAAGTTCAAAAAGCTCCGCGCTATATATATCAAAATAGGGGTGAAAATGACAAACTATAACGTAGTCGAAAGAATGAATGCATAATGACATATATAATATATGCTTTTCATCTCCCTCATTCATCAGAGTGGGATGGACAAGATCTCTATATGGATAATGCATTACTTATAATGCACCTGTTTAGGATCATCGACAGACACTGACTGGTGGCATTCATTCATGCTAGTTAGGAGGTAGTGCCAGTAAGGGAGGTGGGTGAGCGCTCTAACGTGAGATTGATTGATATGGTGGCCTTCCTGAAGCTGCTGGATTCATGATTGGCTTGAAGTAAGAGAACCATCCTCCTTCGCGTCAGCATCATTCATCGAGTTCGCATAAAGGTAAGGGCCATCGTTCAATGGTAAGAAGGAAGAGAACCACGTATCGTCGCAACGTCAAGCAGGTCAGGTAGTATTCTTTTTGCTTTTTACTGAACTAATAGAAAGTATAGGTGGAAGCAACGATCATCACTATTCGGCGGTAAGCGTGTGGTAGCGTAAAGGGTGGGAACCGTAAGGGATCGAGATATGGGAATCGTAAGGGATCGAGAGGTGGGAACAACCGTAAGGTATCGTAAGTGGAAGGTAATCGTTGCATCATTTATAATGATATAACGCATGTCCTCCTCAATATATGAAAGCTAGCTTCTTTTTGACTTGTTCAATTAGGAAAGTGCTATTACGTATATCTCTTGCTTATAAGTTCAACATTATTCTTATGAAAGCTTGTTTGACTTGTTCAATTATAAAAAGCGTTATTACGTAAATAAGAAATTCTTACTTATCAATTTAAGAAACACTTCTTCCTCAATATATGAAAGCTTGCTCTTATTCAACTTGTTAAAGCATAAAGCGTTATTACGTATATAAGAAACTATATTGCTTATAAATTCAACACTTATTCCTCTTCATGAAAGCGCTTATTCATTCAACTAGAAAGTGTTATGACATATATAAAGTGTTACGCTGATCTACCAAATACACTTCCATTCTTAAGAGTTGAATTGGTAAATTGAAATGCGTAATGACGTATATAATGATGAATGCTTCTTTACCAAATATCGTTATAATTGGAAGCGAAATATCAGAATATCGTATATAACGAAACACCATGTTACGATTTACGATTTCTCATGTGAGATATAACCGATGACTTGGCTCAACTTACTGATCGGTGAAGCACATGTATTATTATCCTCAAGCACCTAACCAGTTCCTACCCATCGAAACCTTCTAATACCCAAGGAAGGATTGGTCGGTACTGAGTCAACGACGAATAGACCAGCCCAATAAAGGAGAAAGGTTATCTAGTTCCCTGGGATAACGCTAAACTCTTAGGGGAAATCCAAGTGGCGAATTCCATTCCGATCAGACCACATCTCGGTCTCGTCACTCTCACTAGCTCCTGAGTCACTAGTCAAACTCTCACTAGCTCCTCGGTTCCCTTAATACTCGTATGAGCTCTCGTTGATCACTCGCCCAAACACCGCTACGTTCCCGTTCCACCCACATACGGCTATAACCTTAACCTCCAAAGCCCGTATCCGTATTTGCTCTCAAGTCCTTTGATGCCCCCCTAATATATGCGGGGATGGGGCCCCTGCTGGAAGAAGGCAGGAGGCGGAGGGACGCAGTCCATAAGGGCCTTCTAGGATAGGAGGAGACAGCTATCGAACCAATAACGCCACGCCTTCCAATGGGAGAAGTCGGAGTGGCCAGAATCAGGCATTTCGATACTAGGCTCAATATCACAGACTGGGTGGGGTGGGTATACAGTAGCCGAACCACAAAATGAGGCTTACTTGGCAGGAATAGTTGTTGGTCAAGATCCCGCTGGATCATGCCTCTAGCATCATTAGAAATTGATCTACGCTAATATTCCGAAGTCGACTTACTTTATTGAAGAAATCGAGCTTTCCCTTCCTGTCGGTCGATCGTTCCCGTAAGCTTGCGTGGATACGCCCGCAAGTGAAAGTCTTATTATGTTATAACGATCGATTACACGGCTCACTAAACCCTGCCATGTTTCCTACCAACGATGCCTATAGCAAGCAGTGGATGGAGTCCTAGGTAGAGCTTGAATTGAGGGACCAGGTCCCCTAACGGATTCCCAGTCTGTCGCTTTCAACCCCTTCATTTTGATGCTCCTGACTAAAGAGTATATAAGCCACCCACCATGCTACGAAACCTGTTATCACTACCTTTGCGATTGTATAGGTAGACCTATGATCCGTCACCCAACGGGGAATTAAGTACTTGCCTATATATGTCGCATCCATCATCCCTTGTTGTGAACAACCAATCGTATAAAGAGACACCTACCCAGCCAGAGAGAGGGGAAACCCACACGGATAGAACCTCCCCGAATAGATACATACCCAGAGCGAGGGAGGGGGAAGCACCTACCAAAGAGAGCAGAGACACCTCCCATAGCGCACACATACCTACACTTATAGACTTGGTTCTATTCACCGCTACGCCCACTCCTAACCCATACCCCCAGACCGGACCTAACTGCACTCACAAAAGAAAAGGAATAAACCTAACGTGCACTACAGGGCAGAGAAGAGATCTATAACCACTAATCACCCTACCCTCTGAGGCAATTCCCATTCAGTGGATCATTCAGCAGAGCTGCTTACTATTTAGCCACGCTAGACATAAGGAATCCCTTTAGTCAACGGGCCCCGCTCCTCCCAGGGGTTTCATAAACTGGTCATTTAGACATGCAGAGGCCATCCCACTCATTAGGGAATTACTCCCATTCCACTTCGAAGTCAATTCCATGGGTAGTGGTAGGGTTGGGTAGGACCTGAGGCAGTAAGGAACACTAATACACTTGGGATTCATTACCTTAAACCATACCATATCTAGACCATACCTCTCTCTTAGCTAGGAGGGGAGGGAAGAAGTACCTTAGCTCGCAGGGAATAAGGCCAGCGGAGAAGGACAGGAGTATAGATGGGGCGATTCAGGTGAGATCTAATGTAGATCCTACTTTCTATTCACTCGTGGGATCTGGGCGGTCCGGGGGAGACCAGTTATCCGTGGCTTCTATCTTATCGAGAATCCATACATCTCTTATCGGTGTATGGATGGCTATCTCTCTGAAGTTCAGCCTAAATGTGGAACCACAATATAGCACCTAACAACGCATCTTCACAGACCAAGAACTACGAGATCACCCTTTTCATTCTAGGGTGCGGAGGGATCGTACCATTCGAGCCTTTCCATGCTTTGTCTGGAGGTCCGGAGGAAGCACCAAAAGCAGGGCAGTTCAAGTAAGAGAGTCAAAGGTAAAAGGTATCAGCAGGCGAGCATAAAGATCAAAGAGAGAAGGCGGGTAGGTTTGGGCTTTCGGTGAACGTCCCAAGAACTTGGTGTGGTGGCTCGAGTAGTCCCAGGTGGGCTTGGTGTTCTAGGCTTATGGTGAATGGTTTGTGTAGCCACTGTATTTTGCGTATGATCCTCAAATTGTGAATCAACGTATATAACAAAACTCGTTGTATATTCGTTATGGTGGTATGGTTCGTGTAGAACTAACTTACTTGGCGATATGGTTTTTGTAGGTCTGCTTTCGGTAAAACAGTGTCACTCTGGGATGGGTGTGTGCGTGGACGGGTGAACTGGTTTTTCTAGACTAACTGGTCTTTCCAGACTAACTGTGCGATGTTGGGAACATGGTCCTATCAGTTTCAATCACCTCCCTAGGTTTGTTTAGCGTAAGTAAGCAATATCTAAACGGGCAAGCAGCAATCGATCAGCGGGCTCCACTGGTGGGCTTTCGGTGAACTGCAGGTGTGATGGTAACTGTGGACTTTCGTTTCTTTCACTGTGCGCCGTTGGGTGGGGCTATTGGTTCACGGCTGTTGGTAACATGGGTGGACCTGTGCCTTGCCATGTCATGTCATGTTCTTTTCAATCGGCAGTTAGGAAACACTGGGCTTAATGTAAACATGGTCCTAGACCTTCTGGCTATGACCTCCTGGCTATGAGACTGGCTATGATTGGCAATCGGCTATGATCTATTGCTCTGTTGGCTATGTCAGGTGCTTGCACTGCAGCTATGAGACTGGCTATGATTGGCAGCTCTAGTAAATGACACCTCCTTATCGGTACTGGCTTTCAACTATGATCGACGCCTTGAGGCAATGACCTTGTAACAATGAAAAGAGAGTTGCACTGACTGAGTAGAGCTTCCCAAGAATAGACTTATTTCTGGCACTGAGAAGAGTGAATAACAGCAATGACTGACTAGAGCTGCCCTGATCAGCTAGCACTGACTGGCTGAAGACTAATCCCGGTTGGCATAACTAAACCGGTAGGCGAATCCTAATCATTCAACATCGATTGGACTCTCTCAGCTCAACGCTGAATCAACGTAAGTCAAGCATGTCTGATATCGACTGGCTTCCGTCTAAAGGCATCTGTTGGACTTGTTTAGGCTTCTGGTGATAGGCAAAAGGCAACCAGAAAACCTCCATTCCATTTTCTTTGGGAAAGTGTTGGGTGGGAATAGATGAGAATGTCTTGTCCTATAATGCCGATCTGGGGCTGCTAGTGTCTGAGTTCTGCTTTGGTCGATCTGCTTCAACTAGTGCTGGTGAAAGTAATAAAGTGCATGCTCCTTTCTGTTAAGCAACAAATCCATCTGGCCGGCCTATTCAATACTCACTGTTCTTTTAGTTTTGCATTGATGGAAATGAAGATGTATAAGTCTTTTTGGGGGTCTTTACTACGAGGAGAAGGAAGTGTGTCAATTAGTGATGCGTGCTTCCTATGTTTTAGAAACGTAATGACTTACCGAGGTAAACCGTTTCAACCCTTGTCCCCTACCTGGTGGGTGCACACACTTAGTAACTCGTACTTCTCCTTTAGATACTTCTTTTTAGGTCGGGCAAATGATTGAATTACTTAGCATTCAGAACTTGCTGGGACGAGGCTATTTTTTTCTCTAAAAAGCGAGTTCGGGGCCCCTCAAAAAAAGGTGTTTTCTTTATCTACATGCATGCATTTGGGAGGTTTTTAGGTTTCGACGGACCTACCAAACCTGGTGCCAGCCCTCTACTTTATGCCTTTTCATATTGGGATCTTCTTGACAACCTCAACTGTGTATATTGCTTTAGATATGTTCTTTCGGCTTGAAAGACCTTATTATTCGCTGTACCGCTGCCTTGACTCCTTACCTCTTTTCACAACCCCAGCAGGGAAGGTTACAGTGCTTCCTTAATTACACCTCCCACCACCCTGATTGGAAGCACTGACTGTTTTCACTTACTCGAATAATGCTAGTTGGACAGCTCGCTAAGGGGCGAAGCGAAATTCCTCCTTTGGATGGATGGCTTCGTAGAGATAAAACAGGCCCTTTATTTTATTACCCTTCCAACTATCTAACTTTAGGTCGTGTATTCAGCCAAGTGCCTGCATTAGCATTAGTAGGTCGTATATTAAGCCAAGTGCTTGTATTCGATCGTGCCCAGAAAAGACATATCGTCATTTCACGGTGAGGGTAACTGCTCCATTACTCGCCTTACGGGTAGGTATGGGTATGGGACTACTAGGATGCCCTAGGCCTATATTTCCTTGTCTTCTTATTATGATCCGGTTAGTTCTGGCGAGACAGGTCTTTCTTGTATGCTTATTATAGCATGGAAAACTATATCTTCCGTTTTGCTTATGATGCAGGTCCATACTTATGTGATAATGGCTCAGTCTTTATCCATGTTTTCACGATGATGCCTGTTTCTACGGATGCATGTTTCTACAATGATGCCTGTCTTAACGATTCAGTTATTACATCATGCCTTCAGTGATTATCTTATATCGCCCTTATATGCCCATAGATTTCATAAAGCCTTTACTATATTTCATAACCATGAATTCAAGGCCTTATCCAGGGAGCGGTAAGCATAGAGACCGGGGAGCGTTAAGCGTGGAGACAAGGAGCATGGATACCAGGGAGTAGATACCAGGAAACGCTAAGCATGGAGACAAGGAGCGTTAAGCATGGAGACCAGAGAGCGTTAAGCGTAGATCTCTCTAGCTGCCTTATCAATGCATCCAGTAAATGCCCTTACACTAGGAAAGCAGTAAAGGGCTAGGAAGACAGTAAAGAGCTAGCAAGAACATGTTATGCCAGTTGGTTCTGTTATAAGCATAGAGTATCCCACGCCTACCTCATCTTGCCTACCGTATATCGCTCTTCTATTCCTATGGGGTTCCGTTAAGCCTTTACTAGGCGTAATAACCATGGATTAAAGGCCTTGTAAGTAGCGATATTATAGCTCGACAAAGCCTCGGAGAATAACACGTGCTCTCCTCTAGGCATGGGTCACAAAAAAGTCCGGCGAATCAAAATGATTGAAAACGCCATCTCCGAACTGAACCCATTTCTCATCAACTTATTCAGGCATTGGCCTGTTCAGTAATTACGTATAATAAAGTAACTCACTAGCTCCCCAATAATGAAATGGAGTCACTTGTCTCTAAGAACTGACTTACTCGAACTGAATTACTCTCAGGAACACTCTTAACCCACCACCCGAGTACCAGATTCTCTATATTCCAGGAGCACGCTTGCACTGAAGTATACCAGGGGAAGGCAGATCCAGAAGTATAGCGAAAGGTTGGCCCTCTCCCTTAACGAGCTTGGAATGGCATGAAACCAACCTTCTTACTCTTCCTTGCCCCCCGGAGGGACAAGCGGCTTCGCACCTTCATCGAGTACCAACATTGAGTGGATCCCCTCTTGGCATGGAGTACCGGCATCTAGTGCATTGAAACCGGGATCGACTGGATCGACTCTTCTTGGATCGAGTGGATATCAACACCTGGAAATGATAGGGAAACGATCTGTAAAGGGTACATTTCACTAAAAAGAAAATAGATGAAATTGGTCCAGCACTAACAGCAGCACTACTTATTAAACCAGCAGCATCCTACGCAGCTTCTGTCAATTCAGCAAGTTCTTCTGTTGGTTCAGCATAAGTACCACCAGCAGCACTTGAAGCAGCGGCTTATTCTGTTGATTATGACCTTCGTGATCGAGATGCAGTAGATCCAGCCACAGATCTATAAGTTCCAGTTGTTCTAGTTGTTGATCCGGTTGTTTAAGCCATTTAGTAAGTGGATTAAGCTTTTGACTCTGTTCATTATGCAGTTGCTGAAGCTGTTGATTGAGCCAAAGATCCATAGCCATATCCCGTAGCAGCAGATCCTTTAGCTCGAGCATATCCATATCATACAGTTCCATATCTAGTTCCAAAGCTAGTTGTCGTTGTTCCAATTTCAGTAGAACCAGCAGCTCCAGCACCATCTATAGATACATATCCACCAGCACCAAATACCCTTATTTGGCGGGTAGAGATAGAGATGTGCACCTCGGCGAGATAGCGTAATTACATATATAATAACGGTGATAATACACCCTGCTTTGACTCATTCCCTCCTCTCCTTATCAGTCGAGTCACTAACGTACCTAATTGATAGCCCGGTGAAATGAATGACCAACCTCTGTACCTATCTCACTATAGTGACCTATAGAATACATACCCCTGCCTGACCTGTATGAACGGGTAATGCAGAGACAAGCAGAGACAGGCAGTGACCTATAGTATCAATACCTTGCCTTACCTGTACGAACGAAGAGTAGAGTTTCAAGAGGCAGGTACGCTACGAGGCAGGTAAAGAAAGCTAGCTGAGAGCCCCCCACCCAATAAGTCAATTAGGATGCGCAAGCAGGCTCAACTGATACAGAGAGCCCCCTCGCCTTGGTCATTGGCCTATCAGGGGATTCGCAGTAAGTGGTAGTATTGCTTCCTTCAAGTAATAGAGCTGGTAAAGGATGAGCGTGAAAACCCTCACCATCGGAATAGTGAGTGACTCCGTCCCTAAATAATGCGTTTTATGGCAACTTAAAACCCCAAATACGGATGGGTTACGTTAAGGTCATCTTTCATCCATTTTGTTAAGAGAGTTCAAGTGATGGTCTTCCTCTTATAGGTTCGGCCCGCCCCACAGAGGAGAGGCTTTTAGGTTCTACCTTATAGGTTCTATCCGCTTAAATGGAGTTTGATCCTCCCTACTACTACTACTATCTTGGCATTTGAATGCGTTTCATTTCCACTTTAAACCCCCAATAAGGTGAATTTACATCAGAGGAGTGAGGGAACGAACCGCTCACCCGACCATAGGGAGGGTGAGGGCATCTTGAATCATTTTTGTTAAGAGAATTAGAGAATTGGGCTTAGTTACTGGAGATCAATGAACGGAGATCCATTACTATAAGTTTCTAGTAGTTGCTTATCCACTCGTCTAGTGGGCCTTTCGGGCTACCTTCCATCTTTAGCGTGAGACAATTATCTCTGTGTTCATTCCATCGTTTTGGAGAATAACAAAACTGGTTTGATGCTATTACTTACGTGCTTCTTGCTTGCTCGATGGCTAGACAACCCGGATGCTGCGGGCTGGGCTGGGCTGGTATGGCTTGCTTGCTTAGACTTACTTGGGCTTGCTAGGATGAGGATGGGATGAATGGAATCGCTGGCTTGGATCGCTGGCTTGGATAGCTGGCTTGGGATGGCTTGCTGGTAGGTTATCCTAACCCTATCATTTGAACCCGGTAAGTAAGTTGAGTAAGTCAAATAAGTAAGTAAGGTAAGGCTACACATATTGAAAGCCTTTGAGGAACTATGTTCATATACATTTATGCCGCCGTTGATTTCACCCGAATCATCACTCAATATATGAGTGGATAATCTCATTAGTAACGAAAATGCTCCGCACCTCAATAGAGTGATGAGGCTCTGAAAGATAAGGTTATCACAACCCTTCGCTATGCTCTTTTAGGGGAAGAAATAGATCAACTAGAAAGAGAATAAAACCCAATGGTATCGTAGCTCGAATCATCGATCGTACCATAATATCGTAGGATATGTAATTACGCTTTTCTGCCCTCAAAAACAATAAGTAAGTGGCGGTAAGGCCCCCTCAATATCAAATCAGGCCCCCTCAAAGGGCCCTATATTATTTAGGGGCGGAGCCACTCACTATTCCGATGGTGAGGGTGCGTAAGCACACTCGACTGTCCAGGAGAGGGGCGGAGCCACTCACTATTCATATGGTGAGGACCGGTAGGGGCTCGACTGTCAAGGAGAGGGGCGGAGCCACTCACTATTCATATGGTGAGGGGTCACTCACTATTCATATGGTGAGGGATTATTTAGAAATCAATCAACTCCAGCCTATGAATGCTCCATCCTCTGAATCTTCGTATCAATTAACGAAGGCCTGCCTATGAATGCTTCTATGAATGCTCCTTCCAGCCTCTGCTTATTGGTTTACTCGATCAATCAACTCAGGCCTCCGAATGCTCCTATGAATGCCGCCAATGAATGCCGCCAATGCTGCTCTGAATCCTGTTGATCCACCGAACGAAAGAGAAGTCCCCCGTTCAACAGAACCGAGTGAGAAGGCCCACATCACCCACACTGGCCGAGAGGATCAATGTCCCCCCAAGTTTCCAACAGACAAGAGAGATGTCCAAGTTGGCACCAGATGAAGAACAGTTCCCCGTCATTGGCCAAGCAGAAAAGTACCCCAAGTTACCAACAGATGAGAGATGGCAAAATCGATGCATGATGAAGCAAACATGCATGATGCGATCTACTATGACTTATGTCACGAAGTGTACACCAGGAAAGTCAAACCAATTCCAGACCCTTCTCATTTCGGGCCCTTCTCATACCCGCCATAGTATCCCAACCAGGCATATTCCCCCCACCCAATAAGTCACTTAGTATCTCTGGATATTATCTACGTAATTACGCTTTAGGCTCTCATAATTGATCGTACCATAATATCGTCTATAAAGATATCTCATTTGAACATTCAATTTATATCTAGCCATAGTGTACAGTAGCAGAACCATACCTAGTCGGGGTAGGTGGTGCATTATGGGTAAGCGCAGATACGGATCACTACCTAGCAGCACACCTTCTAGTTCATTCCGTTGATTCAGTAGATTATTCCGTTGGTTCCAATGAACGGCAACATCACTTCCGCTCACTGCATGAAGCAATGATAGCATTAGATACGTGAATATACAAACACAATAAGCTAAGCACCACCTCACACTAGTTCTTCCTTGCACTAGGAAGCGCAAGCCCCTCCGGGACCTTCACTTCCGTCCCCTCCCCGTCTAGCCAATCTTCTTAATCATAATCTGTGTAAGACTCCAATTGGTATCTGTGCACCTGACTCACACACTGGGTCTTCTGTATTGATCCGTCCGTAGTCCCACCCCAAGCCACCCCACCTGTAGATGGCAGTTGTATGTTGGCCTCCATCCTTTTGTGCGCTCCTCTCGGAAGACCTTCAGTATAGATCACTCAATAACTATCAAGCATTATCTACCTCCCTTCCCATACTGAGGGAGACTCCCCCTTGTCTGTCGCATGATCCTATCTATCTTCGACAGGTGCATCGTAAGTAAGATCGTGTATTCATCCCTACAATCCAATCGATGTATGAACCTCGTGTTCCGTAGGCGTAAGTGAGGTGGTTGAGGGTAGAGAACATGGGTACGTTATATCTCAAGTAGAAAGAAAGCTAAGCATCGAGAGCATCAACACTTGGATTGACACCGGGCTATTGAGTACCAGCTATCAGAGACCTTCTGTCAATGACCACCTCCTTCCTTATCGGCGACCTCCTCTTTATGGCGACCTATTTCCTGCCAATGAGACCACCTGAATAACTAGACCCGTTCTACCTAGACCACTTACCGAATGAATGCGTTGGTACAGCTATAGACCCCGGATGGCATGGCATTGATAGCTTTATCAAACCCCTTCCTTCTTACCGCTACGCCCCTTACCTTTCTTTTTTCCTAAATACCTGTCCACCTTATCCGAATCTCCAAACATATTCCCGGTCATCTTGCTAACGCAAGGGGTGGGGATTGGCACGACTTCACCTGGGCTTGATTCCGACTACGAATGGGATGGTTGCTGTTTCCAATTCCAACAAGAAAAGTACACCAGTATCCGTGTTCACCTAGTAGAGATATCTCCATTTGGGTTTAACCTCTTTAACCATTCCAAATCACCCAGTCCCCCGTCCAGTCAAGTGTACCTTCCGAGTACTTACTGTACGCTAGCTAAATCCTTTAGGCTCAAATAACCCATTCCAAAGCCCCCCGTCTCTGGAGCTATCTGTCTCACTATATTATGGTGACCACGCTAACGTTGGCTACCGTATTGACATATCTCATTTCGGCCACTAGCCCGGCCAAGCCAAGGAGATAAGTAAGTGGGTGGTTGGGCCAGGAGGGCTTAATACCGGAGGGGCTATGTCCTATTATTACGTAGATTATATGAGCGTTGGTGAAACTTTTTCATAGACACTTTTAGAAGGTCGCCCTACCTAATATCAGGGGCTCTAGATATCGATTACGAGGTGGTAGTTTTCGAACAGGAAGGAATGATGCTTAGCGAGCTGCTGGCTGAGATGCTCCTACCTTTGTCTTTGTCCCTGTTCTCACCTCTTCTACTTATGCCTTTGCAGTGGATGGTGCCTCTGACTTAGATGCTTTCTCGGATGCCTTTGCCGGGAGCCTGTCCTAGTCCTTGGCTTTGCTTCTGATGCCCGCACCTTGGACTCTGCCCTCTACCGATGCTTCTTACTCATCTGCTTCACCGACAGAACCAACTGTAGAACCAACTGCTACATATGCCCTTGCCTACGTTACTGATGCTTCTGGATCAATGGCGAGGATGGACCTGGAACTGGAACAGCCTACCAATATGCATAAACCCGGAACACGCTATTCCCTATATATCCCACCCAAACCCGTGCAAGCAAAAAGTCGGAACAAAGCGTTTATGTACCAAAAGTCGGAACAAGTGGGTATGCTAGAAGGGATGCTGGGCAAGCTGGTGCTGGGCCTACTGCTGCTGGTGATGGATCGAAATAAACAACTGCTGATGAACCAACAGAATCGATAGAATCAATGGGAAAAACTAGTACGTATGCTGGCAGATAAACATAAACTGGTTCTTTGACTCGATCAATTGGCTCTGCATCTTTATCTCTAACCACTTGGTCAACCTATTTATTCCCACCCCAACCCTTCAACTCGATCTGGGTCAATAAATGGAACTGTGAGCGGGACTGTGTTTATGACTTTGATAGAGACATAGAGTGAGGTCATTACGCACCCAAGACATTTGCACGTCGGATCATGAGGGAAGACGTAGTAATACAATACGGTTAGGCCGTCGCTATCATAATATACATCCAGTGTTGTCTTGTGAGTCGGTAGGCATTAGCCGGACAATCGATCGAAAATTGGGATGTCTATTATCCCAACCTTTTAGACTTATTATAGGGGGGTTGGCGGAGTGACCCAGCTGAGCTGAGCGCAGCGAAGTACTATTTATTCCCACCCATCTTACCGCCCCGAAAATTGACCCTGCTCCACTTTCCCGCCCGCTATATAAGTTTTCATCTTCGACCAATAATAGATTGGTTCCGGTATACGACGGCTAAGGCAAGGGCAGGGAAGGAATCCGAGTCAGCATCTGGACAAGCATCTATTCCATTTTGAAAACCACCATCAGGAAGAGGGGCTCAATTGAGGTTACGAAATTGAGGACCGGAGGGGCTCGACCATAAGGACCTTTAGGTGCTCGACCATAAGGACCTTTAGGTGCTCGACTGTTAAGGAGAGGGAGAGGGAGAGGAAGAACTATTTATTATCTTTAAATAACTATTTATTCCCGATTTGATTAATATAAAGGTGCGAAGCCGCTTGTCCCTCCGGGGGCAAGGGGTTTTGCAGCACTATTTACTCCCACCCACAACCGGGAAAAATAGAGGAGTCAATAGGTCTTACCAGGGAATAATTAGCTATTCATCATTACTAGCCTACCTCACCTACCTTTATGCCTAACCTACCTGCATCACTAAAACTACCCATCTGCCTATACAAGATCCCTATAACCCCATGCATCTTCTTCATACCCATCTTACTCTCACTATAGAACCATCATAACTTCTATCTAGCTATACACAGCTATAACACTCCTAGCTCTCCTATCTCCTCTACATCCACTACATCCACTAACTTCATACAGCCCAGCATACAGCCCAGCATCAGCTCATCACAGCAGACCAGCAGACCAGCATCAGACCATCAGCATCCATCCCCACATCCCAGCATACTAGCATACCAGCATCCCATCATAACGTCTATCTCTAGACCCAGCTACATCTTTCTCTCTATCTACCTACCTCATCCTCATTAACACCTACCATGTAGTCATTACCACCATGTAGTACTTCCTACCATCTCACCATCTCATCATCAGACCCAACTCAGCATCATTACTTCCAACCTTCTAATCAGACCTACCTCAGCATATACCTACCATATATTCATTCAGACCATATCCTCCTAACTACCTATTCTTCATACCAACCTCATCTCCATTACAACCTCATCTTAATAAAGATACAGATAAAGATACAGATACTGATAAGGATAAGGATAAGGATAAGGATCAAGATACAGATACTGGATCAAGATACTCCTAATACCGAGACTCTATTACTCCTACTGCTCATACTCATACTCCTAAGACTCCTACTGCTACTGCTAACACACTGATGATGATTGATACTATATACACGTGCACGCCCACACATGCGTTAGAAAGGATATCTCGAAATCGCATAATTACAAATAGAATTCATAACTGGCTGGAAGAAGTTCACAATTCGATCTCTCAAAATAGCATAATGACATATATAATATTGGCATTGAAGAAGGATTGAGAGCTAGCGATTTGAGGGGAATAAATTCACAAAATAGATCTGTAAAAATGGCATAATATCATATATATAGATGCATGTCAGAAGGAAGGATTTACCTTAACAACTTGTATCGGATTTTTTCTTGTATCGGAATAGCTCAGCGATCTCGTAGTACGTAATTACGTATATAATAGCAAGCAGCCTTGCCGAAGGATTTACCTTACCTGAACTAGAGAAGGGAGAACCTTACCTTCTAGCTAGCGATCAGAAAGATCAAGTTTTAGGGGAAGATATTTGCGAAATCGATCTTTCACAATTGCATAATAAAAATGGCATAATTACATATATAATTTATGACCAGCGATCTAACTAAGAAAGTGGGGCGAGGGTGGAAACGCAAAGTGCCTTGGTGAGTTTTTCACGCCGCCCAATGGATTCCTACGGCGAATCGGTCACCGGCGTGTGAGACTACTTGTTGGCTACGGAGCTTGAAACCTGAGACACTTATTGGCTTGGCCGAATCTGGTATGAATCATATATAATGAGTGACTGGCTGGCTTGGAGAAATGAATTGAACTTCTACTTTGGGGAAAGAAAATGAAGTCAGTAAATCGTGATTGATCGATTGATGGTATTTTGGTGCGGTGTGAGGGAGGCTTCGCCTTCCTACTGTATCAGAAAGAATGCATCGGATGGATGCGAGAAGGGAAGAACCAGGCATGCCGATCTTTGCCCTTTGATTTAGGCCGGCAGAATTGTGAATGAAAAGGTTGGAAGAACACGCTTTCCCGCATCGGGGATGGAAGATCTGGCCAAAGAAGGTGATAGCCCTGTAAAGAGTCCCATGGTTCTATTATGTAAGTCAAACGCAGCGTGTTTGAATTAGGATCGCTTCGTAGCGAAAAAGGGGGACCACCCCTTTCGAAAGATGTTGGCCATAAATCACTATCCGGGCAACACCCACCTCCCTTACTGGCGCTGCCTTCCTAGCGTGAATGAAACTAGCTGACCTGCATGAATGGCTCAACCTAGCCTCTTTCGCTGAAGGCTCTATCTACCTGCCCTCCCCTCTCTGAATATCTCCATGTGTCTGGCATATGATCCTCATCAACAGGTGCATCGTAAGTAATGCCTCGTTCATGTCATCCAATCTAGGTAGGAAGGCGAAGCCTCCCTCCATATCGTTCAGTGTTATGTGGGCAGGTAGGAACCATTGGGAATATTTGGACTAGTGGGTACGCGAACTATAGGTCACGGGGAACTTGGCATGAACACCTCCAGGGCACAGGGTATGGAGAACAGGTCACGTACAACTGGTAACTGAGTATAGGTTCCCATGAGTAGAGATTAATGCTGACCTTCTAGCTCTGCTGATTGCCAACTTGAAATGACTAGCATTGAAGCCTGGATCGCCCCCTGGCATCGACTCTTGGATCGACTAGCGGCTATCAAAAATGACCTCCTGTCGACTGGCTCTGGGCGACACCTCATTATCGGGACACCACTGTCTATCGGCGACCACCTTCCTATCAATGAGACTGGGTATCGTCGACCTCCTGGCGCAACCTCCTGGCTATCGTGTACCACTGGCTTTAGGCTGACCTACCTTCTGGCATCGACTAGCGGATCGACTCCTTTTACTATCGGCATTGACAACCCTACTGGCGACTATGACTCTTGGCATCTAATAGCGGATGACTACTTGTCACGTACCACTAACTGGGCATGGGGGATTGAAAACTGATCACGTACAACAGGTGGGAACGACTTATTGGGCACGAACTAGAGCTTAATGCACTGAGTATAGCATCCAAAGAGTAGAGATTCAAAGAGAGTATAGCTACATTCATGCACTGACATACAAGAGTTCTAGCCGCACTGTGACTAGAGCTTCATTCATGCACTGGGTAGACCTTCCCGAGAGTAGAGCCTTCACGAATAGACCTTCCCAAGAGTAGAACTTCTTTCAAGCACTGACTGAAAAGAGCTTCTAGGCACTAACCGTATCCAGCCCGGGAGCGCTGATAGTCCATTCGAATAGCGTAGCAGCCACGGTAGATTAGCCAAGTCGAGTAGTGCAGCAGCCACAGTGAAATATCCCAGCCAAGCAGCTCATGTTTCCAACTGAATATCCCAACTGATAAACCGATCCCGGTATCCAAGCCAAGTCGATTAGCCAAGCAGCCAAAAGCCAAGCAGCCGAGTATCCCAGCCCATCTATGACTGGCATTTCCTCCTGGGATCACCACCTGTCATCGAGTGATCGCCTCTTGGCTCGACTAGTGGAAAAGAATCCTGGCATTGAGTGTATCGAAACCTGTCATCGAGTGATCGACTCTTGGCATTGAGTGATTGAAACCTGTCATTTCCACTTGAAATGTAGGTAGTACCGGCATCTAGTGGCTCTACACCTCCCTGGATCGAGTAGCGGGAAAGAGTCCTGGCATAGGCAGCACAGGTGTTTTTTAATGAGGCGTATGACCCAAAACAGGTGCATCATAAGTAATGCATCATCAATAAATTCGAGAGCATATCGATGGCGGCCTGTTGTTCTTCAAGTTCCTCTCCTTACCAGTCGAGCCCCTCTCCTTATTAGTCGAGCGTGCTACGCACCCTGACGGACCTCTCTTTTGGGGCGTATGGGGTGCTTATTTGGTGAGGGGCCCCAAAAGAGAGTTGTTCGTCTCCTCTCCTCTCCTCTCCCTCTCCCTTAAGGTCGAGCACCTAAAGGTCCTTAACAGTCGAGCACCTAAAGGTCCTTAACAGTCGAGCCTGCTTGCGCATCCTCTCCCTTAAGGTCCTATGGTCGAGCACCTAAAGGTCCTCTCCTCTCCTTATCAGTCGAGCCCCCTAAAGGGTCCTTATCAGTCGAGCCCCCTCTCCTTATTAGTCGAGCGTGCTTACGCACCCTAAAGGGTCCTTAACAGTCGAGCCTGCTTGCGCATCCTCTCCCTTATGGTCGAGCACCTAAAGGTCCTCTCCTTATCAGTCGAGCCTGCTTGCGCATCCTTGACAGTCGAGTGTGCTTTGATTTCGTCTCTCTCTAGTGACCGAAATCAATCTCATTATATATGTTATTATGCATGAATGACTCGATATATGTCATTACGCATCAAACCTCCGCCTCCTCAAATGGCAAGAATAGGAGGGAAGGCTGTGAAAACCTCCGCCAAAGCATATATTCTCTATGTCATTATGCATTCATTCATTATATATGTCATTACGGCAGCCAATGAATTTGATCGAAAAGCTGCTTGTGAAACCACATGCTCATATATAATGTAAGGGCACCGCCATACAGAACACGAGGAAGCATTCGATGGCGGCCCAAGAAGATGGTAAATTCACTAGTTCAAAGGTGGCCTATGTTAAGGAAGTGGGGATATCAAGAATGAAGTGGTTTTGAAATCAAAAAGCATGCTGCATCAAAAGGAAGGGATTTGAGGTTTGACCTCCGAGAAGTGGTGGGGTATATATTCCCCTCACGATGGTCGTTTTTCCTCCGACTATGAGCGGGGGGTCTTAAGTGTATGTAACACCACGTACGTATCCGCCCAGCCTTGTCCCAACAATGTATCCAGCCAGCCTCGTTCCAACTATGTTTCCAGCCTTGTCCCAAGTAGGTTTCCCTTCCAGCCTCGCTCTAACTCTGTATCCGTCCAGCCTCGCCCCAACTATGTATCCGTCCAGCCTTGTCCAAACTATGTCTCCAACCTCATTCCAACTAGGTAGCCTCGTTCCAAGTAGGTTTCATTCAGTCGCCAATCAAATAAGCCCGCAATCAAATCAAGAGGGGTTGCACGGTGAATCAACGTAAATGAACCATGTCTCTCTTTCTCGCTATGTAATCTAGTGGTTGCAGCAGCCCCCACTAAATAAGAATAGGAACAAGTCAATGTTCTGTATCGTTAAGCTTTGTGTGTTGAGACGGGGATGCATATTGAGGGACGGGGGAGTTTGTTGAACGGGTGGCACATGTTTCTTTCTCTCGGGTCTGTGGGCAGGTTGTACTGTGTGATTGGTGAATGCACCTAACGCTGGGGACAAGATGATTTCCCCTGGCCGCTCCTTCCGGCCAGCATCATCAGCGGACTAATTCAGATCTCAATCCATCTAGGCTTTTCCGCCTTGTCCCAACTCTGTATAAAGCCAGCTTCGCCCAAACTAGGTATCCAGCCTCTCCCAACTAGTAGGTATCCAGCCTCGTTCCGACTAGGTAGCCTCGTTCCGACTAGGTAGCCTCATTCCAACTAGGTTTCATTCAGTCGCCAATCAAATCAAGCAAGCCCGCAATCAAATCAAAAGTTTTCCGGGTGAATCAACGTAAATGACCCAACCATGTCTTTCTTTCTCTTCGATATGTCTAGTGGTTGCAGCAGATAGGAACAAGTCAATGTTCTGTACGTTGAGGGACGGGGTATTTAGTTGAGACGGTGGAGTTAGTTGAAGGGTATCGTGTGCTTGCTGCGGGACCCCATCACCCCTCTCAAAAGATGTGGGCTATAAATCAATCACTATCCGGGCAAGCATCACCCACCTCCTGGGGCTATCAGCGACCTTCTGGCAATGACCCTCTGGAATGACCTTCTGTATCTGACTGGCTATGACCCGCTGGCTATGCCTGGCTATCATCGGCTGTACCCCCATCTATTTTTGGGGCAATGACCTCCTGGCACTAACTGGTTGGCGATGACTGGCTACTGCGACTGGCAATGCTTCTGAAAAAGACCCTATGGCTCTTTCTGTGTATGATCAGCTATCAGCGGGAATGACCTACCTTCTGGCAAAGAAAGGTTGGCTGTATGACGGGTACTTACGGGCTTACTATACCACCTTCTGGCTATGAGACTGGCTATTGGTTATGAGACTGGCTATGACTAGAGGTCCTAGCAATGATACAGACAATGACCTTAAGGCAAACTAGCGTCTCTGACTCCCGGCAATAACTAGTGGCTCTCAGCAATGACAACTATGTGATCGGCCATCGACTGCTCTTCCTTGTGACAAGTACCTCCCTCCAGGCGACTGGCTCTCGGCAATGACCTTAAGGCAAGGACTCCGATGATTGGCAGCAATGCTACACCTGGCAATCCTCTCCTTTTAGTCGAGCCACTAAACGTACCTAGGGAAACTGACTAAAAAGGCATGTTTGAGTCATAATCAAATCATTTACCGTGTGGGAATGAGGAGGCTCTTGGGTATCGGCAACCGGCGACTACTATCTATCGGCAAGCATCAATCGGCACCTCCTGTGAATGATTGACCCTTGGATCGACTAGTGGAAAAGAATCCTGGATCGAGTACACCAAAACCTGGATGAGTACCGACATCGAAACCTGGGATCGACTCTTGACTCTCCTATCAGCATCCTGTCAATGCCCCTCGCATCCCTAACCTCCTGGGAATGCCAAACTGGGAATGAAGGCATCCCCCGGCTATGAAAGAGAAACATAATGAAATGTCATTATTCCAAAGCAAAAAACCTCTCCCTAGATTGAGAGCCCCTGCCGGTTAGGGTTTGCTTATTGGGTGGGGGGGCTAGATTGAGAGCAACTAAAGTTCCTCTCCTTAGATTGAGAGCCCCTCCGGTCCTCTCCTTATCAGTCGAGCAACTAAAGTTCCTCACTTTCAGTGCCCAAATGAGGGGGATTGACTCAAAAAAAACGAGGACCGTAGGGACTCTAAAGAGGTACGAGGGTGAGGGTTTGAATAAGGCCAAAAGACAAATGATAAGGTTGATGTTATTTCCAAAAAAATGTGGTGCCTGCCCATTATAATAGTAGGGGCCCGGTAGTCCGTCAATATATCAATCAATCTAGCGAGCAAGCTCAAGAAGCAAGCTCACCCGCCAGCCAGCTCAAAAGCTCCCCATCAATCTGGCTTTATTCATAATCCCATGGCTAAGGCAAGTAAAGCAAGTCCCAGCAAGTTGGAGTTAGTTGGTCGTTTCCAGGCAAGCTCGTAAGCAGTTTGAGTTTGGTGGGAGTTTGAACTGAGTAACGATGAGTGTCCAGGGTGGGATGGAAAGCCAGGTCAATGCTACCTACTGGTTGGAGAGGTGGTTGCTCTTTCTGGTCTCTTCCTAAGACCTCCTAATCTGGCCACTCAGTAAGGCCAGGCAGCTCTCTATTCGTTTTCAACCCCGATCATTATGCCCTCCCTCGTCCGGTGGACCCCGCCCCGTCCGGGGGTCCATGGGGTAACGGCATCTCTCCCTCCCGTATCGTGTGATGGTGTAAATGGGTGTTATGGCTCGATCGGTTGATTTCTTCGTCGAGCCAGTGTTCGCCTGGGGTTGGGCTCAATGGGATGGCCCGCCCTTGGTGGTATGGATGGGTGTAATCGATCTAGCAATCAATCAAAAACAAATGCAATGAGAAAAGATTGATTGATTGCAACTAGAAGATATTCGAGCAACATTTGTAAATCAAAACAAGCACATAGAAGCTCTGGGTGTAGCAACGTACGCGATGTTGTATCTTCTTCTTGGTGGGATGGTGTATATTCTCTCCTGTTGTGAAGGTTGGATTAGCTCTTTCTTGGTGGGCTTGGTGTGAGGTTGGCTCTTCTGGTTTGGGTAATCCTCATCCAGTGGTCGAGCCGCGCATCATGATTGGATTCGATGTTGCTATTATATATGTCATTATGGTATCGCTGATTGAATGACGATCTCCCTCATGTATAATGAAATGTCTCTTTGTATACGAGATTCTTTTCCAGTTTCAATTTACTTATTGGGTGGGGGGGCTTTAAGATAGAAGGGAGGCTGGCAGTACTATCTGCATCACAGGAACATTCGCCAAAGTGTCTAAGCAGATCCAGTAGATGGACCAGTTAGATATCGATACCCAGCAACATAAGTTGCACACGTAGCAAATACTAGGGGTGCAGGAGCAGAACCAAGAGCAAAGACAAAGCCAGTCGTTTACCTTTACTAAGTAGATCCAGAAGCTTATACGGGAGTAGCTACACCAATAGTAGATTCTCATGATCCAGCAGCAATAAAGCACGCAGACCCAGATCCATAGCTAGCAACATACCTTCCATTTATAGAGCCCGTAGTAGCACCCCTTCTTATAGCTCCATTTCGTGATCGAGGTTCAGAGTCAGTCACTTGCCTTGATGAGCTAGATCGAAACCCAACCTTATCTGTTTACCCATATCCAGATTAAGACCCAGTGCCAGTAGTTTCTCCTGTTGATTAAGCAGTTTAACCCATTGACCCGGGAGATGTAGCGATATATTAAGCTGTTGATTCATAAGTTGATCCAGTCAATGAACCAGAAGCATCTATTGAACCAGAAGCTAAGGTAGCTAGAGAACCACCTGTAACAGGGAAGGTAGTCGTTTCTGACCCAGCAGTAGATTCATATGTATATTCAGAAGTTGGACCAGTTGATCCACCTTAAGCACTAGTCCCAGCAGCATATCGAGATGGAGACTTAGAAGTAGCCGTATATAGAGAAGCGGCACTAATGGCAAGGGAATGAGATCCGGTACCAGTAGATCCAGTGACATAGGTAGAAGAGAAAGTGGACCAAGCATAAGTAGAGCCAGTAGCATATCCAGTAGTTGACCTTGTTCCGGGTTTATGCACATCCCTACCTGTTATATAGCTAGTTACAGATCGAGATCCATACCCAGTTTACCCCGAACCAAAGAAAGCATCACTAGCAGCATAGGTATAGAGTTTCTTCTTTTTACCTATAAGCAAAGGCAGCATATGTATATGAGTCAGCCGAGTAAGTTGATTCGGTTGTTTCCGTTTCAGCTGCACGAGCAGTTCCATACCCAGTTACACCACCAACAGTAGTGACCGTTGTTGAATATCCGTAAGCACAAGTTGGTCCAGCAGCATCCCTTCCAGTCTTTAGTCCTTGATGCTGCAGTAGTCGATTCATTCTTTTCACCAGCAGCATAAGTAGCATTTGAACCAGTTGTCCTAGTCGAACAATCAGTTGATCCACTAGTTTACGTCGTTGAAACCTCTATCTTTGCGTGTGCCTCTGCTACTATGGGTGAGGGGACTGGATCTTTATCTGGGCGAGATGGTGGCTTTGCTACTGCTTCTGGAACTGAATCTGCTTTAGCTGGCTCGGATGCTTTCACTTATATAAGGTCCAAGATGCTGCGAATTAAGCCCTACGCCTGCACGCTATCCATGTGTTAGAGATAGAAATAGCTCCCTATTCAAGCCAACATCAAGGTAGTGCCCCGTAGTGACAAGGTTGGGGATCCGGCCCATAGAATAGTCCATGATAGCGCTACGTCCAAGCGAGAATCCTACTATACGCTCATGTTTTCTGTACAATAGAGTTCCTCGTTTGTTAGGAGTTGAACCGAAACAATCGAGCGGAGGGTTCGTGCTATGGGTAATAACATGATAGGTGTAACGCATGCTATAAAGTGTTTCCAATTTGCTCTGGTGTATTGAGAATCGCAAAAATCCAGTGAATTTGACGGGTCGTAATTCCTGTAGTTACGCAGGCTACCCACTAGCTATAAATCCATCTCCCTCAACTGAATCCACTGGATCAACCGCACAATCTGCTGGAACTATATCTGCTGGATCGAAGGCTGCTGGACCAGGAACTACTGCTATAGGATAGGATATAGGATCTGCTTACCGAAGCTACAGAAACCACCACCCTTGCTAGTGCTTATGGCTCTGCTCCTGTCTTTCCCGCTGCTTCTCCCTATGTCTCTACTACATAAACTTAGGGCATACGGGGTAGCACGAAGATGAAAGCATGGTGAGCGCTACATTCATTTGGGCATACATAGCGCACTTCTTTGACCTGAGTGCTGCCTTCCTTCCACTTACACCAGAGCAGCTTCCTTACCCACCGATAGGTATTATTCTACCGCCTTTATAGCTGCCAACTATGTCTTGACTATTGACTCGGATACTGATGGTGCTGGATCAACAGATGAAACAACCGCCTCTGCTCGCGCTGAGGATTACGTATTAGTAACTGCTTCTTCCGTTGCGAGGCGATCAACCACCGCAACATATATAATAGAGTGATGGACTTCCGCTAATGGAAGGCATTTCCCTACTGGAATGTGAGCCATTTCTTCATGCATAATGACATATATAAAGAATGAACCAATCTCTCCTAATAAGTCAAATGAAGTAGATTGATATAGAAAAACTCAAAATTCCAGTTCATCTATGAAATGGAGAATCTATCCAATTACACTATAAATGGAATCTTTTATTAGTGAAACATGGCCTTTCAGAACGCTTTTGCAATCGGACTTTGTCCCCAGTCCATCAAAGCTCCTCCTCCATCAAAGCTCCTCCTTAGACGTTCTCCTACGGAGGACGGACAACGAACTGCAAGAGGTGCTAGGAATAAGGAAAAGCTATCCAAAAGATACTGAAAGAGTGAGAGGTCTGAGGCATTCCTGATTCCTTATACCTTATCCCTTATCAAGGCGTGGGCATTCGTTAGCAAGGGAGTCCGATTCGGTATGGGTCCAGGATCAAGGGCACCGGGGCGTTCATCAAAGGCACCGATTCGCAAGGGGTCGGGGATCAAGGGGTGATTGGTTCGGGATCAAAGGCACCGGGGCATTCGCATTATCTGCCAGGGCCCATATTTCTTAAGTAAGTTGAAGGCGATTGGTTCGAAGGGAAATAGTACTGGGATGTTGGGTTGCAAAAGCAGGGATGGAACTTCATAATCAGGGTGGGCGAAATCAGGGATTGCAATCAGGGTGGGGCATGGTGGTTTTATAATGTATATAGATAGAGGAAGGGCGATAGTCGATAGTGAGGGCACGGGCACTTGCCGATGGATCAATACCCGATCCAAAATGGTTATAGCGTATATAGAGGTTCCAGGACACGAGAGAAATCAGTAGTTCGGGTATAACCTTCCCTTCACTAACCTGGATTGGTGGGGCTAATGGTTGGGAAGGGGCACGAACGCTAGTGAGGGTCCCGGGGTAGTTCGTGCTGGAATGAGGCCGTCCCGGGGGTCGGGGTAAGCGAAATCACGTAGATGGGACACAAAGTCTTTTAGGCAGATTGATATTCATTAGCATACTAAGGCTATTGTAGCGCAGGTCATCGAAGAACAGGGCATCAAACATAAGGTTATTCTTTACAAGCAGCAGGCCGTTCTTGATAAGCTGGATCATATGGATCAAAAATATGAGGTGCTTTTCAAAGCCCTATGGAATTTGGAAGCTGTAGGGCAGGGGCCAACCCAAGCAGACCAGAACCCAGTGATACAGGTGGACACTGACTCCGATGAAGAAGACTAGGCACTCTCCAGGTTTTCTTATGACAAGTTCCATCCCTTACGCACCAACAGTCCGGCAGTCAACGCAGCCTTTCGTCGGGCCGGTTCCGGCAAGTATTCAATTAGATTCTTAATCTTCTGGATTTCCCTATACATACTTATTTCGGTTCCGAATCCCCTGTTTCGATTTCCTTACTGTAAGGCACATTCTTTATAATGTGATTTCGATGTCTCACTTTATGACCGATCAAGATGCCTCGCGGTTCCTATTTCTCGAGGAGGGATGTTGTTGCAGCTGCAAGTAACGGAACGCGACCCAAAGCGAAAGACGTTCGACGGTAATGAAAGTAGTAGAGCAGCGAGCGTAGGTAGCGCAGCGTAGGTAGGTGGATCTATTTCAGTTACTTAAGCAAGCGTGCAAAGTACGTCTACCATTCTGTAGGACTTTCCATCCATCCAAACCGAAGTCCCTCGATCTGATGAATGACTTCCCCAACCGCCCCTCTATCTGGGGACTATGGAATATATAAACCATTGATCCGATCAGGTTGACTCGACCAGGAACTGATAGGGGCCCCACTTTATATATCCCTCCTCGACGGTAAAACGAATAGGTCTCTCGGCCTCAGCTAGATCTCTCGTTACCCGTGAAGGGGGAAATGATTTACTCCGTTCGCGAGGACGAGCATGTCGAGTAGAACTGATCTCTCGTTACCCGTGCCTTAGCCCAGTAGGCCGTCGGGACCTTTACCTCTAGTTCTATGCGATAGATCTATTCACTGGACGGCTCTACCCCTCTACCCTCCCTTAAGTTAAGCATATACTCTCTTTGGGATCCCACTACACTCTAGAGCGTACCTACCATGGGGTATCATTCAGTCCCCAACCCGGTAAAGCATTTAGAGGCTCCTTTCGTCAATGGCATTTAGGATGCGTAAGCAGGCTCGACTGATAAGGAGAGGATTTGATTACCGCTTTAGTCAGGTGACTTCGGTTCGGGCAGGATGTGGTACAACCGAACGAGGGCTTGAAAACATAACCAACCCGAACAGGAGGCCGTAGGGCGTGTCAACGCGAGACCCCCCCCCAATATGAGGTTCTTGGAATGCGACGGGACCCTTCGCTATGCTCAGGCGAGCTTGTGCTTTATATCTTCTGTACCGTCGTATGATCAATCGGACTAAACACCACTAGCTATCTATGATCGAACCTTCCTATGATCGAGCTAGCTATGGTGCTTCCCACATTCATTTGAAAATCATATTCGGATCGGATAAGAGCGAACCTATTCATGATTCCAGCCGGCAGGACCAGGGAAAGAATCAATCAACAATGTCACATATCTTAGGAGCGAGATTAGTTCCCAATGAACAAGTAAGAATCGCCCCAACCGAAATTGGTGGAATTGGACCTAAAGAAGCCACTCAGGTTCGTTATCGATTAGGTATAAGTGAGAACATAAAGGTGAATGAGTCAACTAAGTATCAGATCGACCAAATTGAACGAATAATAGGTCAAGATCATGTTGTTCATTGGGAATTGAAGAGGGGAAAACGAGCAGACATCGAACGATTCATTCCTATTTCTTGTTATCGTGGAATTCGTCATCAAGATGGATTGCCCTTACGCGGTCAACGAACTCATACTAATGCTAGGACTTGTCGCAAATTCGGAATAGTTCCGATCGGAGCAAAAAGAAAGAATGATGGCGATCCATCGCACGCAAACAAATATGAAGGTTATCAATATTTCTTCCCCTCAAATTGATTTCTTCCCCTCAATTCAAAATGAGAGGGTTGATCAGGACCTTACTGGCTGGGTTGACCCAGGACCTGAACCTTGAAGTCCCAGAAGAAAACCCACACTAAATACCCCAAAGGCCTGATTCTACGACCAATATTTTCACCTAGCAGAACAAAATAGGTTACACTGTGCTTATAGCAAGACGACGGTTAGGAATGGAAGCTGAAATGACACCCGCCGACCCACTGATACCTTGACTGCTTCGCCTCACCTTACTACTTCGAACTTGACTTATTCGACCCACCTTACTACTTCGAACTTTCATGCTTGCCCAGCGTTTTGTTGCCCAGCCTGAGAGGAACCTGAAAGGACTGCTTGCCCTTAGAGTCATGCTTCTTTCACCTTACCTCCGACCTTGATTTACTGCTTCTTCACTCGACCTTGAGACTTACCCCTTGAATGCTTGCCCAGCGTTAGAGTACTGCTTGTGTGAGAGTCATGCCACCTTCCGAATACCTTGACTGCCTTCCTGCTTCTATATTGACTGCCTTACTTCCGACTTACCTCCGACTAATAACTTGACTGCCTTCTAGATTTCATGCCGCCTTCCTGCTTCTCTATTGACTTCCGCCTTCCTTCCGAACCAACACCTAATCGATTAGGACCCGCCGCCTTACGAACAAACACCGCAGGGTAGACGTGGACGGATGTTCTCTTTTGGAGATGCCCAGTTAGCGCAAGTATGAGGGATTGATTGATTTATATGGAAGGATGAAGTCTTCGGTAGATGCCCAGTTAGCGCAAGTATGAGGGAGATGCCAAGCTAGCTGAAGGAAGGATGAGGGCCCTTACTTCTTCATAGGGGTCACTCACTCATTCCTATGGGTGAGGGATTCAAATGGACGGATTCAGTCTTCGGGAGATGCCAACTTACCGGAAGGATGAGGGCCCTTACTTCTTCATAGGGGTCACTCACTCATTCCTATGGGTGAGGGATTGAAATGGACGGATTCAGTCTTCGGGGGATGCCAAGTGACTGGAAGTCTTCGGGAGATGCCAAGCCCACCACCTAACCTACCCAACCATATTGGGGGTCATTTCACCTAACCATATTTTGGGGCCAGCCAACCGACTACCCTAACCATTTAGGAACCGCCTTCCCACTTTTCACTTGAATGCTTCGAACCACCTTCCGACCAAACACCTATCCTACCTTTTTAGGACCTGCCTTACAAACCACCACCTGACCCACCTATAGACCTAGACGACAGATCCCTATACCACGAACTTCATGAATCGCTTAGGAGGTACAGCTATAGATAGACCGGGATGGGACCGGGTCAACCAACCCTTACCCTTCTTACTGCCCAACTTACCACTACACCACACGATAGACTCATTATACTTCACACGTCTTAGATTAGCTTCGATACAACATCCACCAGCGTTCCAGAACACTGACTGAATTAAGATGCTGGGTATATGAATATTGTCCCAGCCCGAGGGAGTATATCAAGCAAATCGGTTCATGATTCAACTGAAACTTCAGCTCAATCAAATTCTCAATATCAAGTAGAAATGATGAACGATGAAGGTTGGGGGTACAAAGCCTGAGGTGGAGAAAGCGATACCCGTGCTCCAAGCAGCCTAAAGAATCCGTCAATCCGCAACCAAGAACATCAGTACCTATGCAGTATAGAGAATCAGTAATCAGGCAAAGAAGCATCATATTAACCAGGTACCCAATTGCTTATGCATTCGACTAACAAGCTAAGCTGTGACCTATAAGTGGTAGTGCTGGGCCAAGAGAAAACAAACGCATGACTCATTCAAAGATCAAGCTGCTCGGAGAAACTTGGTGGTATCACAGGCATCGCAAAGGGCCAAATTAGGCTATAACGAAACCGAGCTGATCCTCCCTACTCCTTTTACCGAAAAACGGATCAAAAGCCAATCGTCCGGTGCTCAAGCCTGCTGTTAGAAGGTGGAGGAGAATGTTCACCAAGTCCACTCGGATCGGCAACAGTTGATTGAATGAACACCCCTACTCAAATTGAGTGGTTCGATCAAGCAAGTGTGATCGAGAAAGAACACCATGATCAAGCTCCTCTCTGACAGGCATTCCCTTCCTAGCATGAAGGAACCCCGTGTATGGTGATTATCCTCAGGTACATCGTAAGTAACGCATCTTCTTTTCTTTGTGTTCCAACTGTGAATGATGACTCTTGGATTGACTAGTGGAAAAGAATCCTGGATCAAGTGATCGAGTAGCGGAATCGAGTGCATGAACACCTGGAAATCATAGGGAAACAACCTGAAAGGGTATAGTTCAGTGAAGAGAAAATCTACTTTAAGTGCCCGGATGAGGGGGAATTCCTTACCTCGGACCCTAAAAAAGAGCAATTTGATAAGACAAGAATGGCGAATTAGGATGCGAAAGCACGCTCGACCAAAAGGAGAGGATGTTTTGTAGAACCGGGAGCCGAGCCAAAATGACAACTGGGTATCGAAAAGGACCTTCATTCGACGACTAGCAACTATCAGTGGCACTGACCATAAGGCAAAGAAACACCGGCTATTCAGCTATGACTACCGGAAATGATTGACTCTCGGCACAATGACACCCGGCAATCAGAGCTATGACTTCCTGTCTATGATCGGCTATGCCAGGTGCTTCTGTTGGCTATGTTATGTGGGGCTATGTCTGAAAGTTGTATGAACCTAAAACAATGAATAATCGTATATAGCGCTTGGTCATTTTCCCTCCATCTAACCCACCCAGGTAGGTAACCACATTTCCAAGGCTCCGTATCGTTTCCGAGTATCCAAGTCGAATATCCCAACCGAGCCCGGTATCCAAGTTGAGTAACCTAACTGAGCAGCCCATGAGCCAAGCCAATTAGCCCTGTATAGTAGCCCCGCCCAGCCAATGAATCAATCCCGCCTAACATATCTTCTCTAATCTGGTGAACTTCCTTTTTGTCTGATGGTAACATGGGGCCTTTGTCTCTTCCATAGGGTGCCTTCTCTCTTTGTCGGGCGGTTTCTTTTGTAAAGCCCGAAAAGCCAGCGAGCAAAAAGGCGCTCAACCAATCGAATCAATCCCGCATAGGTCCACTTACTAAAAAGGCATGATGCAGTAGAGACTCTTAGCTTACGAGTTAGTTCAGAAGCTGTTAGGTTGGAGCTATGTTGGGTAGAGGTTCGATGTGGAGTTGTAGGTATAGCTGCAATGGCTAGGTCTCCAGGTAAGGTCTCCAGGTAAGGTCTCCAGGTTTAAGACAGAAAGCGAATTTGTTTGGATGGAAAATATTGGGTGTGAGCTGTTCAATTAGTAGAAAAAGAGCGAATGATTTTGTATGGCCTATTGGGTGAGAAGTTGCCTGTGTCCGGTGGGAACGCCTCTCTCGGAAGATGTGTTGTCCATCAATATCCTTACACTTTCCATCACACAAGCAATGATTGCATTATATAAGTTATTATCCCACATATTTCTTTTTCTAAGAATGGAGACAACTTAAAGGCTTTCACTCAGCTTTCAATACAGCCACTCTTTTAAGGCTTGAACTTACACTATGGACTAAGGCAAGTAGTGTCTAAAGAACAAACATTGCCCCAATCGGGATTCTTAGAGCTACTCACTTTGGCATTGAACAGCTATTCCCTGAGACACTTGACCAGCGATTAACCCTCCCAATGTAAGGGCAATAAAACTCACTTTTTCAGACCCAGACCGAGGAGCCTTGACCATCAACATAAGGACCTTCAGACACACACTGTGTATGTACCACACCCCTTGTCATGTAAGTTTGTATAGGCTTTATAGCATGACTCTTATCGGACAATGCCACTACCCTTATTGGTGAATCAACCTATGAATAATGTTGTCGGAGCCTTCTCGCAAAGGAAAGAGCCTTTCTCTTTCAAAGGTGCGAAGCCGCCAGAGAAGAAATAGGAAGGCAAGGTGCGAAGCCGCCAGAGAAGAAATAGGAAGGGCAAGGTCCCGGAGGGGCTTGCGCTTCCTAGTGCAAGGTAATTGATTGCTTGTCCGCACCGGGCAAGGACCCGGAGGGGCTTGCGCTTCCTAGTGCAAGGAACGTAGTGCTTGCTTGACGTTAGGAAAGCAAGGACCCGACAGGGGGCTCGACTGATAAGGATGCGCAAGCATGCTCGACTGTTAACCCCCCAAACCAATAAGTAAACCCTAACCTTTAGGTGCTCGACTGATAAGGACCTTTAGGTGCTCGACTGTTAAGGACCTTTAGGTGCTCGACTGATAAGGACCTTTAGGTGCTCGACTGTTAAGGAGAGGAGAGGATGCGCAAGCATGCTCGACTGTTAACCCCCCAAACCAATAAGTAAACCCTAACCTTTAGGTGCTCGACCCCAGGTTTACTTATTGGGTGGGCCAATAAGTAAACCCAAGAGGAGAGGATGCGCAAGCATGCTCGACTGTTAACCCCCCAAACCAATAAGTAAACCCTAACCTTTAGGTGCTCGACCATAAGGACCTTTAGGTGC
>Ga0213496_10000006_pt1 | contig 40900 bp, 37 predicted proteins | sample Lodgepole_Yose_2_FD_150977 | JGI IMG/M metagenome (GOLD analysis project Ga0213496, IMG submission 150977) | Leaf-associated microbial communities from Pinus contorta in Yosemite National Park, California, United States - Lodgepole_Yose_2 | ecosystem: Host-associated > Plants > Phyllosphere >...
GAGGTGAAAGAACATCACTTCGATAGGCGATAGGTGTAAGCACCGCGAGGTGTTCAGCGATATCGTACTAAACCGAAAAGTGAGAAAGAATGGTCCCGGAGGGGCTTGCGCTTCCTAGTGCAAGGAATAACTTGGGAAACCTTTCGAATCGAATAGCGCCAACTTTTCGTTGGTAAAACCAACGCCAGTATCATATTGACTCTCTCTCGTGAAATCAATAAGATTTGACAAGAGTGACGTAGTTTCACGAATTATCTCCTTTCCAAAGCTGCGCAAGGTGGGGGGCTTTTCACGCCCGAACCGCGCGTAGCTCAGGTGACTCGCTGTTTGCTCGTTTCTTATTTCTTCGTCGAGTCGAGGGGGATAACGTCGATCGAATTGGGGAACAAGAGTGATATAGGAAACATGACTATGGGAAAACAACGATTCCCTATTCCCAAACAACCCATATTATCCACACTTAACCAGCATTTGATAGATCATCTTACCCTATTTCCGAGTATTATTCTTATGTTCATTGCTGTCCACTCATTTGGCGCCTTTGACCCCGGTATAGCCTTATGTTTACCCCTCTCCGAGGAGGGTCCGGAGGTCTCTTCCGGGGGATCACTCGGAGCGCTGATGCGCTCGCCGGAAGCCCCATCCCTGGATTGGGACGAGCTTCTCCAGGGGAGAAGCTTAAATCCCGATCAAGGGACGGGGGGGGTAGGCTCGCCGACTCCGGGAGACACCGTATCCGGATCTGCTGTCGGAAGCTCAAATCCCCCTCAAGGGACGGGGCGGGTCGGCTCGGCGACTCCGGGAGACACTGTATCCGGATCTGCTGTCGAAGGAGGGGCGGCGGCTGCATCGGCGTCAACGCCACATCACGAGGGGTTGATTAGGTTGCCCCTCGCCGATGGCTCTTACTTCAACTACCTAGGCTGGGCCCACCTGTTCCCCGAAGATGTGCAACCCAGCCATCAGGGCGCCGCGCCCTGGCTCCCAGCATATAGAGTGGCGCACGACATCACGATAGCCCGGGATATCCAAGAGACCCTGGGATGTATTTGCTGTCCCAAGGCCTCTTGCCCCCTCTGGAAACCGGGGGGGTGGGGGGCTCTTCATCATCATCCCCTTCCCGGCGACCTTTCGCCGGGCCAATACGCCTATTTTTGGCAAAACTTCCCTCAACCAAAATATTATGTTGAGGACTGACTTATTGGCGTAGTTGGTTAGGGCATGATTTAGCGATAGCCGGAGAGTCCAGTGAGGTAGGTATTGATGAAAGGAACGCCGAAAGAGGGAAGAATCAACGAAGAGAAACCAAATCCGAAGAGAAAGACTAGGAAAAGAACTGACAAGACAGAAACCTCCTTCTCAATATGCTGGAAGGTGCGAAATTAATAGGTGCTGGAGCAGCTACAATTGCTTTAGCGGGAGCTGCTGCCGGTATTGGAAACGCTCTTAGTTCCTTGATCCATTCCGTGGCGCGAAATCCATCATTGGCTAAACAATTATCTGGTCATGCCATTTCGGGGTTCGCTTTAACCGAAGCTATTGCATTGTCTGCCTCAATGATGGCGTTTCTGATCTCATTCGTATTCCGATGGAGTTGCGGAAATATGGAGTGACGTAGACGGAAACTTCTGCTTCATCTGTCTCTTAAGGCCCCCGGAGGAATAGGCGGGCCTATCCATCTATACCTCCTGGGGGGGGAAGGGAGTGGCGGCGGGCCCTTCCCACTTTGAGATAGTATCTAGACCATTTTGTATCCAGCATTGGTATCCAAAAGGATATGGCCCTCACTCGATTGAGGATGTGAGCTCGCATCTCTCGCATATCTCTCGGGATGGGGGAGAGGAGGGGAATGGAGGCGGCCCCTTCTCTGCTACCCCCCCTTCTATTTACCCACCGTACTACCTTAGACCACTTGATTAATGAATGCTTTGGGAGGCAGGCATGAAAAGCAAGATTTGATGGGGCCCGATCTGAAAGGCAAGTCATAAGGCAGAGTTACGAGCATGTATGTAGGCAAGTCATAAGGCAAGCAGAATAACATATATAATAGCAGATCAAAATGAGAGGGTTGATCAGGACAAGCAAGTCTTCAAGTCATTCATTATATACGTAATTACATATATAATTCATTCATGCATTAGGTCTTGCCAATAGCCTTTTTCACCTTGGCGGAGGTTTTCACATCTTTCCCTCCTCTCCCTCTTGGGTTTACTTATTGGGAGGGGGGGCTTAGGGTCGAGCACCTAAAGGTCCTTAACAGTCGAGCACCTAAAGGTCCTAATGGTCGAGCACCTAAAGGTTAGGGTTTACTTATTGGGTGGGGGGGCTATGGTCGAGCCTGCTTACGCATCCTTAACAGTCGAGCCCTGCCGGACCTCTCCTTCTCTCAATCGACGGGTATCAATCAATAATATCCCAGGTCTCCAGTTGTGTCCGTATTGGAAGGTTTCTTATGCTTGCCGAATAGTGACTGATCGATAGCCCACATCTTCCGAGAGGGGTCCAGATTCACACTGGCCAAGACGAAGGAAAAGGAAATGATACCCGTTCACCTGCATACCCGTTCACCTTCATCACATGCCACATCCGCCGGTACGGGACGGCACAGGACGGGAATAAGGTACAGGACGCGTGACTTAGGTGAGTCAGTGAGTGAGGGTCATTCACAATACCCCGTGCCCAGTTCGACGTGAACAGTTATTGATCCCACGTGCCCAGGAGGTATGTGTTCGTACCATGTGTGAACGAATTACAGTCAGCGATGGCGAGTAGCACCGGTTAGTTCATAATGATTGATTCCACACTTCTCCACAGGGTGAGCAATAAGACACAGGGAGGAGCACAGGTACGCCACTAATCCAATGGGGAGGGGAGGGAGGAAGGGAAGGGAATAAGCCAATGGGACTAATCAATTGGTTTTCTCCTACAGTGATCCCATGGGAATCAAGGTCCCGGAGGGGCTTGCGCTTCCTAGTGCAAGGGGAATACTCCTACAGAGGGGGACAGTCCCTACAGAGGCAGATACTCATACAGAGACACGTAGAGGTTGATGTGATGTCGATGACATGATACAATGAGGTTGTTACACAATGTGGTTACACGTTTTGAGGTTCGATTAGGTACGATGCTTGATCACGATGCTTGAGGTTACACAATGAGCTACTCCGCATAGAACACACTTATTGCCAGGAAGGAGGTACGTGACACTCGTAGCCCTAGGAGGGAGATCCAGGAGTATTAGTACCCTTTCATTCTTCCCCTTTCACTTAACGATACAGAACAGGGTTCCTACAACTACTGATCTCCTTTCACTTAACAATATGGAACAATGGGTTACACAATGAAGGTTACACGATGCTTGATGTTACACAATGAGGTAGGTTACACGTTGAGCTACACGTAGAGCTTACATGAGCGATACAGGTTAGGTTACACGATGAAGGTTAGGTTAAGTGAGATGAGGTTTCCACGATAAGAAGGGTTCCACAACGAGGTACGATGCATGATGATGACACGTAGCAGATGAGGACACGATGCGAGAGGTTACACAATGCATAATTTGACACGATGCAGCAGCAGGTTCGATGCATGAGGTACGATGACGTTTCCACGATGCATGTCGAGTTCATTTTTGATGTTGATTGGCGTTGGCAAGTTGATTGGCGTTGGCAAGGGAAGATACTCATTACACTTTTTCACTGCCCAGGAAGCATTCCATACGCATTACCCATTAACGCTTACCATTCCCGCATCCCCCATTACTTGCCCCTGGATTTGGAAATGATCCCTACCGCTTGCCTCCTGGATTGGTAAATAAAGAATCGCTACCGCCGCCTTGCCCCCATGATTTTAGGAATGAGGAACGCTACCGCGGGTTACATGATGATCGATCGCTACCGCTGGCCCCCTTGATTGGGAAATGATAGCTACCGCTTGCCCCCTGGATGATGACTGATTGCTATCGCTTGCCCCCATGAGGTTGTTTGGTTTGCTACCGCTTGCCCCTGATCGCTACCGCTTGCCCCCATGAGGTTGGTTGGAGCGCTACCGCGCGAGACCCGGGAGCAAGAACCTGCCGCATAGACGAGACACTGGATCATTCACCCAACAAGCCGAGTCCCTTAACGAGAGGCCTTGACACACGATAGAGGTCTTGACACAATACACCATTTGAGGTTCCACAACGATATGCGACAATGAGGTGAGTTAGGCCATTAGTGAGTGAGTCTTTCCGGGATGCCGTCGAACTTGAGGCCTGGACACTTGAAGAAGTCTGGACACACGATAGAGGAGGCCTGGACACACGATAGAGGCCTGGACACTTGAGGCCTGGCCATTTACGTGGAACATTAAGACGTGGTCGTGATGCCGTGGTGATGATCCCGTTATTACGTGGTAAGGACATAGCGAGTTAGCTTACACAATAGTGCCATATACAATATCACATAGCTGAGGAGTTATATATACGTATATATACCGGATACTTACAATTTCTATGACAATACCGTGCTAAAGTACAGGCGCCCGGGCGCGTTATTGGTTACTCAGATGGGCTTGGTTACTCTACCTTGGATACTCAAGCTGGGCTACTTGGATCGGATACCGGTTATAGACAACAGCCTCAGTCACCATTCTTGGATAATGAAATTGCTTTCTTAGGGGGGCCGAGGCATAATAATCTATCATCAGGGCACTGAAAGTGGATTTGATTATTACTGAACTATGCCCTTTTAGATCGGTTCCCTATGATTGCCAGGTGTTGATTCACGAGATGCCGGTACTCCATCCGGTACTTGACCCCAGGAGGAGGCAATGCCAGGTGTTGCTCCAAGTGTTGATGCATTCAATGTAAGGTGGGGCCGATGTATTCTTGGATGTTTCGGAGATGTCTTCTTGTCTGGGAACCGATGGAGGACGTCTTCTTGGATGTTTTGGAACTGATGCACGATCTTACCTTACTTTCGATGCCGTTTCTTTGTATACGCTATTGTCATGGAGCCACTCACTATTTACCCACCCACCCCAATCCCCGTAATCGAGATAATCCAAAACTAAGAGTGTATTCTGCTAAAACCTCCGCCAAGCTAAAATGGCCAGTAGGGTTTTAACGCTCGACCAGGGGGGAGAGGGAAAGATGTTCAAACCTCCGCCAAGTGAAAATGAAGTGAAAATGGCCATTTTAGGCTATTTCTAAAGCATGCACCTAGCTAGCTTCGTTTCATTAAAAGCACAAGCATGGAGTGTAAGGATGGTCCCAAGGCGGAGTTATGAGGCATAGGTTGGAGGTGAAGTCTGGCAAGGTTCGGTCAGAAGGTAAGTTTCATTCATAGGGTAGGGGTAGGCTGGCAAGGTTCGTTCATATGCGGGCTGAGGCAGTATGTCCTGAGTGTAAGGTCCCAAGGCATAGGTCAGAGTCTGAGGTTCCCAAGGCTTGAGTGTAAGTGGGGGGGTGGGGAGTCGTTTCCCAAGTATGCGTACCAGGGCAGTATGGGTGAGTGTAAGGCTGTAGGGGTGAGGTACCCAAGGAAGGCTGAGTGTCAGGAGGGCCCAAGGAGTAGGGCATAGGCTGGAGGGCGTAGGGATGATTATTGAGGTGAGGTCTCGAGGTCGTATCAGTGCAGGTCCGTTCAGGCATTACCGGTCAGTGGGAACACATCATGCCAGGTAGTATTGTTGATTCGGTTCATCAGTGCACCAATCCACCCACCTCACTCACACGACTTGAGTTCCGTGCTCTCGGTCCAACACTCCTCCTGGCCAGCCTCAGCATCAGAATCAAATAAGTATCGGTGACCTCACACACACTAGTTCACTTCCACTCCTTAAGTTATGGCTCACTAATTGAAGTCAGTATCAAGTTCAGCATCCTGGTACTAGTCCAGTGGCTGCGAACAGAAAGCGGACGGAAAGGTTAGTAAGGGAAGGTTCATTCAGAGGGTAAGGATGTAGGTAGGAAGGAAAGGTTCGGTCAGAAGGTAAGAAGGGTAGGTTATTCAGAGGTAGGTAAGGTGGTGGGTCTAAAGTAAGCTATGTTCGGTTGGTTGTTTCATTGTTTTGTCACAGCCTAAAAGCAATCAAGCTAATAATCTAATACCAAAAGGTATAAGGGTTAAGGTTGGAACGATAGGAAGGAGGGTGGTGGGTATTATCAGTTGAACTCAAAGAAAACGTATGAGGAAAACGTATGAGATGTCATGATCTATCTCAGGCTAACTAACTCATGGGCAAGGGGAAAGGCGAAGCAACTAGCAACTCAATCTCATCAACGAATTGTATCAACTAATTGGGAAACGAACTCCCATGATTTGGTTTGGAAGGCAAGGCTACTAATCCGCTATGAATCCTTATTGGTTGAGGAAATGAGTCAGGTTGAGGAAATGAGTCAGCAGGAGGCATGGCATCAGGTTGAGGAAGGCTACGTCAGGGGCTCGGCTCATGGCTCAGGAATAAGGAGCATGATTTGGAAACTAACTCAATCGCTACCGCTATGGCAAGGCTCAGCTAAGCAACTTCTTATATCAACTAACTCACAACGAAGGGCGAAGCGAAGGGGAGGCATATCAAATAAACTAACAGTTATGTTAGCTCAGCATCTTATCTCAGATATCTCCCAATAGCAACTCATCCCAATTTCAACTAATCAACTAACGAAAAGGGGTAGGAACTCGGAGACTCAGATTGATTCAATGAAAAGGGGAACAGGGGATATATACTAAGCGCAATCAACTTGATATTCCGGCTAACTCAAGGTAAAACAAACTAGTTATGGCAATCTCAACTAACAACTCAAATCATTTGGGTTGGGAAACTACCATGAGCATTGGGAAAGCACATCTCACTCTGTCTGGTCTGATTCAACTAAATAACAACGAAGGGTATTGGTTGAGGTACTATGAGGTACTATTGGGGTATTCAACTAATTGGGGCTACTAGGCTGGGTATTCAACTAACAACTCAGGTTAGGTATTCAACTAATTGGGTTGGGGCTACTCTGTCTGATTCAACTAAATAACAACTCAACGAATGCAGGTAGGTGTAAGTCCAAGCCTCCTCCTAACTCGTAAGGTTATATTCTTTGTGCCTAACGAATCACAGGTCAGGTTATGTGCCGAAGGAACTCTCTTATTATCCTCTCTTATTATCTCAGATATATCCCACTTATATCAATCCCATGTTGATATCAATCCTATCAATCCCATGTAACGTAACAACACAGCATCGTATATCATGTGCGTAGCGTAACTGGGAACAACGAATGCGTAATGCGTAGCGTATCAACATCATGATGCTATCTCATGGAACTCATCTCAGGGTACAACTCAACTATTTGGGTAACGAATATTGGTTAAGGTTATGGGTATCCACGAAGACATTGGGTGCCATGATTGGGTTGGGGATCCTCCTAAATCGTAAGGTGAGCATCTCCTAACTCAACGAATCTAACTCATCCTAACGAATTGAACTCAGGTGGGCTCATCCTAACTCATCTAACTCATCCTAACGACAGGTAAGGTTAGCAATCTCATTCTCATTATCACTCATCTCATTGGGTTATCCCATTTATCTCAATCCCATGTAACAACACAGCATCGTATATCCATGTAATCGTTAGCAAAGGAACCACCATGCATCGCATCCCAACATCCACTATCTTCTCTCGATCCACTATCTTCTCTCGCAACTTAGCAACAGCATCGTATATCAGCATCATATCAGATCATGTCACTCATATCATCTCAGATCAACGAAAGGAGCATTTCAGAGGTAATAGAAGAGGCGCATAAGGACACTCCGGGGTAACCAGTAGCGCTAAGCGGACTCCTAGCTCATCAGAACGACTAACTCGGCCTCGGCTCGGAAAGGGATAACTCCTAACAACGAACTCCATCTTTGATTTTGATATTGGTTGAAACCCCAGGCCCCCTCGCTCACTCTCTTTGGAAACTAACGACCCTCCTTGGTTTACTTATTTGGTGGCCCCTCTAAATAAGTCACCCCCCAAAGCAATAAAGTCCTCTCCCGTTGGTCGAGCGAGAAATCGATGGCGGCTCTAAGATTTTGTTAAAGGATTCTACTGTACCATTTGCTTGCAGATGGTAAGGGCTACTTTTGTGATGCTGGATCAGAAACTCTCTGGTCAATGCGGCTATGGTCTGGCTGACAAAGTGAGTACCCTGATCGATGGTTAAACAGAGCAGGCATCCAAACTAGGTCATAATGTTTTCAAAGATGAATCTGGTTGTGGTCTGGGTAGAACAATCCTTCACTGGTTCTACTTCAGCCCACTTGGTCAAGTAATCCGTTGTGGTGATAATGTTGCACGCTTTAGAATGACGAGATGGAGGGTTGATGGGGCCTATGAAGTAAACTGCCCACTTTTCAAAAGCTCGCAGAGCTTTGACTGGCTGTAAAGGTAGTTCATCCTACCTGGAAGGTTCACCGACTCTTTGGCAGACATCACATGACTTCTGAATATGTGGATTTCCACAGTCAAACATACATAGTGAAATGTTCTTTTTATTCATCATATCTGCTTACTCTTATTACCCTTTTTGAAAGCTTTCTTGGTTTCCCATGATGATTTTTGGAGTGTCCACTCGAAACGTTGGGACGTTTCATTTGACTACACAGTTTCATCCAAAAGCTATACGCATTTCATCACATGACTTGGCATACTGCTTATAGTCCTTGAACACGCCACGAGAATCCTGCTTGAAGCACTTTTCTGGCAGTAGCTTTTCCTCCTACGTGGCGTCCGGCAACTCCACTGTGACATTCCCACAACACATCTAGCCTTACATGGTCCATCACACACCTTCGAAGAATACTATCTAGCCTAAGTTTGTGCAACTGTCCCGCAATCAACTGATAATAAGCTACTCGAACCACCATATGCCTTTTCTGAGTTGCGGAATAGTCTTCAGGAAAGGTACCTGTACTGAGGAACAATGCAATATCTGCAAGGTAGTCGGAAATAGCTTCAATTCTCAACAAGTAAGCATCCAGAAGTTGATCATCTACATATACTCCTGATTCTCCATATTCCAACCGAGATAAGTGATCAGGTCATACGTTGAGCTTTCTCGCCTTTACCACAACCTCAAAATCAAACTCCTGGAATAGGAGCAACCATCGGCAAATCCGTCCCTCTAAGAAAGGTTTGTTGACCAGATACTTCAAAGAAGAATGATCAGTAAAGAATTTGAAATGCCCTCCCAGAAGATAGTGGGGAAACTTCTGGAGAGCGTAAACCATGGATGGCTAGCCCTTCTCTCTCTATAGTTGTGTAGTTGTGCTCCGCCTCAGACCACTTTTTGCTAGCAAAATAGAATGGATGGTCCAAACTTCCTTCTCCCAGCTATATAAGAACAACACCTAACGCAACTCTAGAGGCATCAATGTGCACATGGAACTCAACAATCCAGTTTGGATAAGTAAGGATTGGAGCACTTACCAACTTTTCCTTGAGCAGGTTGAAGGCATCATCATAGGCAGGGGTCCACTCGAAAACTTCTGCCTTCTTCAGTAGCTTCTCCAGCGACGCTGTAATAGTTGTGTAATTCCTCTCCTTATCAGTCGAGCCCCCTGTCGGGTCCTTGCTTTCCTAGCGTCAAGCAAGCACTACGTTCCTTGCACTAGGAAGCGCAAGCCCCTCCGGGACCTTATGAATCTCCTGTAATGCCCAGTGTGACCCAGAGTGGATCGTAACTGCTTAACGGTCTTGGGAGGAGGTAGATTTACAATCACTGCAACTTTAGCTGGATCGACCAAAACTCCTTCTCTGCACACTATGTGTCCCAGCAGGTTACCGAATGGAACACAAAAGATGCATTTCTTCAGATTCAAAGAGATTTGCAGTTGCCTGCATCTGTCAAACATGAGCCTCAGTCACTTGATGTGTTCCTTCAACATGCTATACACCGTCCAGTCATCCATATAGACTTCTAGGAATTTATGGATGAACTCTCGAAAGGCTGCGATAATGATCCGTGAGAATACCGCTGGTGCATTCTTCAACCCAAAGGGCATCACATTGTAGGCAAATGAACCCCACTCTGTAGTGATGGTTGTTTTTTTCTTATCCTCTTCTGCAATCCTGACCTGGTGATATCCTGAAAACCCATCAGTAAATGAATAGGCTTCCTTATTTACTTATTGGGTACCCCTATCAAATAAGTAACTAAAAAAGCAAGCCATTCTTCCTTCTGGGGATAAATCTGATCTGGCTTGATAAAGATGAGATTCTCCGAGTTCATGAGAAAGATGATATTATCGGAGTTGGGTAGGTAGAAGAGGAATAGTATGTCTTCCCTACCTTCCTTATTCTTGAATGAATGTTCCGGGTAGGCCTGTAAACTCCCTCCATCTGGCCTGGCAATATCCCAGTCAATATGATCTGATCTTATACGATTAGGCTGAGTTATCCCTCTCGCTCTTAGTTGTGCCATGCCCTTTTTAGCCGTGTTGTTAGCTGTGTTGCTCTGGCAGTCTCCTCATGTATGTTGCTCTTCTTAGCATTGCTCTTAACTAACGATGTCTAACTAACAATGTCTTCCTATGCGTCCCCTAAGGTTGGGAAGATAAATAAGCTAAGTTCTCTGATCCCTAAGGTTGGGAATAGTCTGATACGAGGAGCTCTTAGCTGAGCTGATCCCTCTTAATGGTCTCGGGATTTAGTGACCTTAAGCATGAAGTTCTCCATTAAGTGATGCTTAGCTGGGTTGAATCTACCTATTTCCCTATGGAGCTCATTGCCCTATGGAGCTCGGAGAAGTAAGAGTGGACCTCTCCTCTCGCGTTGGTGAAGCATGCCCATGCGCTCCCTCTCCTTTCAGTCGAGCATATATCACACGATGGCGGCCTTTCAGTCGAGCATATATCACACGATGGCGGCCTTTCAGTCGAGCATATATCACACGATGGCGGCCTTTCAGTCGAGCATATATTTGTTTCACACAGCATCTCCCTTAAATAAGATAGCTTAGCTTTTTGTCTTGGCACTGGGTATCGATCTCCTTACTTCCCTTCATGCTCATGGAGATGCCGTTTCTTTATATACGCTATTGTCATGGAGCCACTTTGAACAATCGAGATAATCCAAAACTAAGAGTGTATTCTGCCTCCGCCTCCTGAAAATGCTATAATAGGATGCGCAAGCAGGCTCGACTGTTAACCCCCCAACCCAATAAGTAAACCCTAACCTTTAGGTGCTCGACCAAAAGCCCCCCCACCCAATAAGTAAATTGAGGGGAATCTTGAAAAACCTCCGCGCTATATATATAAAAAGAGGGGTGAAAATGGCCAAATTTTTAGGGTTATATTCAGCCTACGCAGGACTGAATCTCCAATGAAAAGACCTCCTCAGTTCAAGCACCACCCTACACATGGTTCTAAGGTGAAGTCTGATAAGAAACTACGAAGGGAGCAGCGCCGTAGGGATAAGCATGCTAAGAAGGCTGATAAGCCACCTCCGTAAGTAGCTTGGTTGCTAGATACGGCTTAGTTATATATGAGCATGTGGTTTCACAAGATTGCTGCCTAATTGGTTCATCAAGACAATGAGTAAGTGACTGCTGGTAGTTATATATGAGCATGTGGTAGTTTAGGTTCAGTCAGTTCCTCTCCTTAACAGTCGAGCATGCTTATGCATCCTTGCTTTCCTAACGTCAAGCAAGCACTACGTTCCTTGCCCTCAGAAGCGCAAGCCCTCCGGACCTTGTCTGATTACAGACAAGCGATATACATTCCTTTGACGTAATTACGTATATAATGAATGCCGACCAAGACAATGAGTAAGTGACTGCGTGTGAGGATGCTCCCCCTACAATGAATGAGGATGCCCCCCGTAGATGAAGGTCCTGATGGGTTGTTATCGAGTAGGAGGCTAGAGAACCCTCACCATATGAATAGTGAGTGACCCCTCTCCTTGACAGTCGAGCCCCTACCGGTCCTCACCATCGGAATAGTGAGTGGCTCCGCCCCTAAGTAATATGGGGCCCTAGATGCGGCCTTACGGCTGTTTCAGTTTTGGCTAATCGCTTTCACGCAAGTCACTATCACCGTTCTTATATATGTCATTACGCTATCTCGCCGAGGTGCACATCTGGTTCCTATCTCGAATGACGTAATTACGTATATAATGAATGCCGACCAAGACAATGAGTAAGTGACTGCTGGTCATTCTTAATTGATAGCCCGGTGAAATGGTGGTAGTTATATATGAGCATGTGGTAGTTGCGGCTTCATAAAATAGAGATTCAGATCGTAATGACATATATAATGAGAGTGATTTCCTAGCTAGAGAGAGAGAAGAAAGAATGGTCGAGCGGCCTTACGGCTCCTTGTTATGGTGGTAGTTATATATGAGCATATGGTAGTTTAGGTAGAGATAGAGATGTGCACCTCGGCGAGATGGCGTAATTACATATATAAAACACTCTGCTTTGACTCATTTGACTCATTCCCTTCAATTTACTTATTGGGTGGCCCCTATCAAATAAGTAACTAAAAAAGTCACTAACGTACCTAATTGATAGCTCGGCTTCTCAGAGATCGAAGTCAGTAAGGGATTTATCGCTCATCCATCATATGGGTGAGGGTGAGCCTGCCGAACTCTCGACTAAAAGGCCGCCCCCCCCAAATTCACTTATAAGGAGAGGGGGGGCCCAATATAATATAAGGCAGCCCCCCAAATTCACTTATAAGGAGAGGGGGGGGCCAATATAAGGCAGCCCCCCCCAAATTCACTTATAAGGAGAGGGGGGGCCCAATATAATATAAGGCAGCCATCGGGAGCACTCAAACCTCCGCCTCCTCTCCCTCTCCTCTCCCTTTTGGTCGAGCACCTCTCCTCTCCTTAACAGTCGAGCCCCCTAAAGGGTCCTTATCAGTCGAGCCCCCTAAAGGGTCCTCTCCCTTGTGGTCGAGTACCTAAAGGTGATGGCGGCCTTAACAGTCGAGCCTGCTTACGCATCCTCTCCCTTGGGGTCGAGTACCTAAAGGTCCTTATTAGTCGAGCGTGCTTACGCACCCTAAAGGTCCTCTCCTCTCCTCTCCTCTCCTTATCAGTCGAGCCCCCTAAAGGGTCCTTATCAGTCGAGCCCCGTTGCCGGTCCTTATCAGTCGAGCCCCGTTGCCGGTCCTTAACAGTCGAGCCTGCTTACGCATCCTTAACAGTCGAGCCTGCTTGCGCATCCTAGCGGTCGAGCCTGCTTGCGCATCCTCAAGAAACCACTGTCTAAACCCCGTATCAGCTTCTTACTCTACTGATACTGGTGCTGATAGGATGCTGGGTAAACTCAGCATATTTTGTAAGTTCAAGGAAGAATAAGGCAAGCACTCGAGCTATCAATGATTTATTCCCCTCAATTTGATTTATTCCCCTCAAAGACTTTCCTAGATATCTGTCTTGTGCTTTTACTTGCTAACTCAGCTTTCAAGTCCAGTATTGACTCGTCTTCCTCCACCGGGAAGATCAGACCCGTAGCCAGCCCTGTAGCTACCGGCACATAAGCAAACCAGCTTGGCGAACATGAATAGGCAGACGCACCCCAACATCTATCTAAGACTTCAATCTTCCCCGATCTCTGTTCATGTGGGGAGCCTTCCTTCTTTCGGTGAGGCCCCAAGGGAACTACTAAAGTCGATCCATCCCATCCTTTGATCCAGTCAAGTTTATGGGGATCGCTCCCGAGCGAGCAGCACCCACATGTAGAAGTACTCCAGCGCGAAGAAAAGGAAACACACACATCATCGGGAACATAACTCACAGCACGAGCATCAAGCGCATCCCTAGGCCCATCGGACGGATCTCATCATGTCGTATCAAGGTCAATTTTGGATATTCAGTCGGAGCAATAAGAATAATGTAAGTAAGCAAGCAAGTATCGCCAGATCTCGTTGTACCCGTCAAGAAGAAGGCCGAATAAACAAGAAGAGGGTCGTCAAATACTACATTTAGTCGGTGAATACTTACTACATCTTCTGAGGCGAATACGACATGGAGGGTAACACTGTACATTCCGCATTTGCTACTGGGTCTCAACTAAGTAAACTGGTGGATATAGGTATGGGTCTACAGCTAAGCTACTGCGTCAATGGCTGAATCAATGGCTTAATCTACTGCATCAAACTCAGAAACGGCTGATGCGGGTGGTGTTGAAACCGGGTCTACGACTAGCTCTGCTGGTTCAAATGCTATTATTGGTATTGCTCCATCCACAGAGTCAAGCGCATCATCGACTGCTTCACCTGGTCCTCCTATAACTAGAAGGGATGTTGGGACTGGAATTGCTCGTGCTGCTTCATCTGGACCTGGTACTGCGGAACCAAATGCTGAACCAATAGAAGGATCAACAGAATGAACTGCTGCTCCTATCTTCTTTGCTTCTCCTGCTTATGGGTCTTGATCTCGATGTGCTAGACCTGGAACCGCTACTGAGTATAGGACTGGAACTGGTACTGGATAAACTACTGTTTTTGCTTTGACCTCCGTTGCTGGTCCTGGATCATCGACTGCTTTCACTGCCTCTGTTCCTTCCACCTTCGATCCTGCTCCTACCTACCTATATCTTGCCCTTGCCTATGCTAGTGGTGGTTCTGGCTCTAAATATCTACTACGAGCATCAGCATCACGATCACGAAAGCCAGGATCTGGTGGATCACGCTCTGGATCTTCACCACCTGGATCATCTGCTTCATCAACGATAGAATCTAAAGAAGAATCTACTGAACCAACAGGATCAACAGAATCAACTGATGCACCTGTCCTTGCCTATGCCTTTGCATCTAGATCTGGATCAACAACAGGATCAACAGGATCAAATTCTAGCTATCTCTGAGTGGTTGAAGTTTGCTTTACCTGTGCTGTATGGAGAGGTGAAGGCAAGGCTATCCCTTCGCGAATGTTATAGGGAGTGATAGCTATCTATCTGCGTGATCCTGACCAAGGGAGGGTACCTAGACCAGAGATGGGAGAGTTTCTGTGCATCCTCCCAAGGTGTTGATTCAATATTTTTGAAGGTTGGTTTGGTGTGGAGGTCTGCTTCTTTCGTGTGTGTGGAGTGGATTATTGCATTGTACTGCCATCGTTATGTTGTGCTCGTTGTCCACCTAGCTGCTCGAAGTTGAGCATTGTCTGATGGATTCGTTGTGTTTATAAAACAGCCTGTCTCCTGTGTGGAGCTGGGGTCCCGGTACTCTCTGGCTGGAGTTGTCTATTGTGTCGGACCTGTTGTTGTTCTTTGACCGACGCATAACTGACTCCTTGTGTTTGGGGTTGCGCGATCTGTTGTTGTTCTTTTCCCAATTTGTTATTGACGCATTTCTCTGCTTCATCGACCTGCTGCCTGCCTCTACTATTCATTTACCTACCCTATCCAGAAAAATGATAGTGACTCTATGACAAGCTATCAAATTTGTTACTTAGAAAATTGAAAGACTGACTATGGGACTAGAACAGGATTAGGATCTGGAACAGGATCATCTGCTGGGTATCGATCTCGATCAGAAGGCTCTGGATTTGGATCTTTAGGAGGCTATGGATCTGAAACAGGTGGCTCTCGAAATGGGTCTACCGCATATGGATCTCGCTCTGCTGCTGGAGGATATGGATTTATAACTGGTTAAGGATCAACTGAATCTGGGACTTAATCTGCTTTAGATGGATCTGCTACTAGAGGATCTGAAACTGCTCCTGCCTTTCCTCCTGCTGCCTTAGATGCTGCTTGCTTAGCTGCTGGTTAAACAAGGTGCGAAGCCGCCAGAGAAGAAATAGGAGGGGCAAGGTCAATTGAATCTGCAACAAAGAAAGCTGATAGCTGTCGAAATGGAAGGGATTTATGCTGGCTATGTATCTCCTGTGGCTATCTCAGTGCCATCTCCACTGCTTCGGACTCAGGAGGAATTGGTTCATCTGCGTGTTGCATCGGATCTGAATTCCGACTCATTGATTGCATCTCGAACTGCTTCTGGCTGGCTACCTAACTTGAATAAGGGGGCTCCTTAATTGGATCGACTTCAACTGCTCCATACTCAACCTTCTTACTTTGCGGGTTTTGCTCCTTCGTACTTTGCCCCCGGTGGGCCTGGATCCGGGCGAAGTTATGACTAGGATGGCGCGTTGTACAGCTTCCCCCCCCCGCGGGACTGATGCTACTTACGGAGAAATGGGTTTTTCAACGGGCGCTTCCACTTAGTAAACTGGCTAATAAACTGCTTCATCGACAAAAGTCAACCGGCTTTCGAACAAGAAGAGATGCTACTAAATATCGAACGGGCTATGCCTTTGCGGGATCAAATGAATCAAGGTAAACCGTCCCTGCTGCTGGATCTACTGAATCTAAATCTCGCTATCAAATTAGGTTCAAAACTGCCTTTTCTACTTTGGGTGTCATCTTTGCTTATGCTTACTAAGATGTGGACTGTGCTGCTGCCTCCGGTGCTTTCCATGCACCTGCCCATGATACCTTTGGTGTAGCTAACGGACCTTCAATAAGGGTAGGATCTTAGCACCGGTAAGGGTGTTTTGGTACCGTGTATGAGCTTTTCACTGGTAGGGATGATCGACGACGCAACGTGTAGGGGTGCTGCTTTATTCTTCAGCTGAGCACGTGTAGTGGTGCTTATTGGCTTATGTCTTAGTCTGATCGATTAGCCCTACGTGTGACTTACTTATTGTTTGGTACCCCTTTTGATTGATCAATCACCAAGCAAATGCCATGTTCACTCTCTCAAAATAACCAGGTACAAGGCCACGTTCGTGATGGGGAATTCACCAGTACAGTGCCAGATTCATGCAGATCCATTGACTAACTGATGACTAACTTACACTTTTTGCCACCTCCATTTTGGGGCCCCCACCCCAAAATAGAACCACTCGCTCGTCCCTCGCTTCTCCTTTTCGCTCTTAAATTGACCAGTTATTCAAGGTGCGAAGCCGCTTGTCCCTCCGGGGGCAAGGTTTTCCCGGCACTTTATTCTCCCGCTATCAGTTATTTAAGCCTATATGAAATTGCATAATCTCATATATAATGAATTACTGAAAGAACTTAGCGGTCGGGCGGTCCCACTGATCGAAGGGTGGACTTCCCATGACCAGGAGAAGCCCTCTCGCTATTTACATCTTATGCATGCTGAAGCAGGCAGAGCTTCCTTAAGGCACCAAAGGAAATGGGGTGAAGCCAATAACGAGATTCTGGCTTGATGGAACGCACTCTCTCTGTAGCCCGGTAGGAGGGTTATTTCATTAGCCCTTCCTCAGCTAATTAGCGATGAAACGCGATCTGGCTGGCTCGGCTGAATCGAATCTGGCTGGCTCGGCCCTAACCAAATAGAAAATGCCCTGCCTCCCTCCTGATATAATGATACCATGGCCCTAGTGGATTTCACATTAAGAATACCCCTTATCAGACTCGTCGCCCGCCTGCCCATATGTATGTCTTGACTCCTAGCGTTCTATCACCTGAAACCACATGGTATTTCCCCCCCTATCTAGTGAAGGAAGCTCCATAAAGGAAGGAAGGTAGGTCAGGTCCTGCCCGCTTTCCCTTTCCAATCCAAAGTTGACCAACCAGAACCTAAACTAAGTGACCTCTCTTCTCTAATTCCTTCCCCCGAATAGATGGATGACTAAGTCCTTGCTCAGGTAGGAAAGACCAACACCATAGCTCATGTCCTGAGGACAATACCTTTCTTCGTCAGGCTCTAACCCCATAACCATTCCGGTGTGTGCTCAGTATCCCTTCACCGTCCAATGCTAGCTTTCACTGACATAATCTTACTACTTACTTATGCATCCATCTTTGTCGGCAGGTCCTTCTAATAGTTTCAAGATGGCTTATCATATCCTTCCTTTCACTAGGTCAGCTACCCTTATATCTATATAGTTTGTTTCCCTCATCTAACTTCCTGATCCAGCAAGCCTTACCTTCGCTTCGCTCTGCTCTTTGAGGGGCCAAATCCAACCTTCCAACCAAATCATCGTAGAAAATATCCCGGTGCCCGCCATCGGTCCCATGCTCCCTATCGGTTTCGGTGATCCAATTCTAGTTATAGTGCCCGACCGCCCGATAGTGTCAGGGTTGTGGCAGGTCTGAAAAAACCAGCCAGTATTGTATAGGTTGGATGATCAACCACTAGTATTATGGCATAGCATCATATAGAATATGCGATGATCTGCCCGCCTATCTTTCCCTAACGGCCCATACAGAAATGAATTAATGGGCAGTATGGCCTTTTAGTATTACCCACCCATGTACGGCACCTACACGCACGAAACAGGGGCAGCCTGCCTTTCTCTCTCTATATGATATTGGGAGCACGGAATGAATGCGTAATATCGGGATTAGGGGGGGGAGGGAAAGAAAGGGGGAAGGAAGCAATAAAAGTGAGGGACAGCACCGCACGGAAACTCACACGCACGAGAGTCCCAGATAAGTTGAAACCAACCAACAACGCTGGGCTGGCGGGACTAGGCGAAAGCCTCGTAGCAGAGAAACAGCACTCACTCTCTGACTGATTGTCCTTGACTCTCCATACCATCCCATCTCCTAAGCCCTTATCTTAGCTTATATATGGTTCGGGAAAAGAGAAAAGTCTACCTACCTTCCTTACCTGAGCGAGCGTAGCGAAGGGTCGGTCCTTTCAGGCAGTAGGTCCTGCCCACCCAGTAGTAAGGTCCTGATCAACCCTTAGATAACTTACTTACAGATACTTTCGAGAATAAGGTTATGAAAGGAAGGTAGGTCCAGGTCCTGAAAGGTCAATCCAGTAAGGATCATCCCAACCCTTTCTTTCTCATGATTGGTTGTCCGGCTTCGGATGCTGGTCCTGATTGATTTGTTTGATTCTGCTATCGAATTATGAGTCTTGCGTTATGCCCCCGCTATCCATCCACCCCATTGCAACCCGTCTTCGGTAAGCCTTCCGGGCAGGCACCTTTATGAACAGGAATAAAGGAGTATGGTGGGCCAAGGTCAGCTAGAGTGGGAAAAGCATAAGAGGCAAAGACAGAGAAGCAAAGGCAAGTATCCCAGCCAACATTCTCGCCGATTCAATAGCCATCATCTCGCCCGAATCCAGATCTTGACCGAGTGGACCCACTTCCAATTGTTTCATAGGACCATCTCGGTTGGGCAGAAAGAGAAAAGGCCAATAAGCATGTTTACCGACATGGCCTAACAGATAGTCGTAGGGCCGAGTTACTGCAAGATCGGAACATAAAGGGATCACCTCCATTCTATCACTATAGATCGTAATTGCTGAGCTAGAAGGTCATTACTTACCGGGTGAAATTGAGGTTCGGGAAGATATGACTGACCCTATATTTCTTCCCCTCAAATAGCTAGCTAGAAGGTAAGGTCCTGGCACTCTATTTCTTCCCCTCAAAGACGTTTATTCGCCAGTTAGGGATCATACGCAAAGGGTACTCTGAAAGGGATTGAGACAGGGTTTAGCCATTAACCATTAGCCATTCGCATTAGACATAAGCCTTCCACCTATAACCAGAAGCCATTCACCTTTCACCTTCAGCCAAGACCACCATAAGCCAGGTATCCAAGCCCGAGTATCCGAGCCAAGTATTCAAACCGAGCAGCCAAACCAAGCCCAAGTATCCAGGACAAGTATCCCGGTCGAGTATCCCAAGGCAGGATCCCACCATGAGCTCAATTGAGTAGCAGCCCAACCGAGCAGCCCATCCATCCCAGGATCCAAGCCCAACTATGCCCGCCTGGTTACAATGATCAGCTATCAAAAAAGGACTTCTGTCTATGTCTGTCAGTATGGCTATATCTCTATGTGAGGTGCTGTAGTAACCTTGTGTTCTGTATACGTAAGCTAAATCATCCATGCCCTCTGGCCGCTCCTTCCGGCCAGCATCATCAGACTAATAAGTGAAAAATCCAATCCAATTCAATCCAATCCAATCCGTTAAACTCAATGTATCTGCTCGTAAGTAAAAGCCATGTCTTTTCACTGTCTTCAGGTGGGTAAAATGTCATATTTCTCGGTATATGTAGTCTGTGCCCCTCCCTGTGGATTAGTGCCCATTGAGTAGCCCTAGTGATAAGGCCCTCCCTGTGGTGGATAAGGCCCCTTCCCAGTGAGTAGCTATAGGCCCCTTGTGTTCTGTATGGATCGGTAACCCTAAAGCATTCATTCATTCATTCATTCATTCATTCGTCCGTCCGTGCGCCCCTCCCTCTCGGTAGACCGTCGTCAATGCCCCTTCCCAGTGAATAGGCCCCCTTTTCGATTAGGCTCCTTCGATTAGCAGCTCTATGTGTAGCTGTGTGATTAGGCCCCTTCAATTAGTCCAGTCGAATAGCCAAGCAGCTGAGTATCCAAGCCCCATTGGATTAGCGGAGCAGCCCATGAGCCCAACCCAAGCCGAGTATCCCAGCCCAACCGTGCAGTCCATCCCAGGTAGGATATCCATTCGTTCCCGTACCGTGTGCCATACCGTACCGTCGTACCATGCATATGTCCAGAGTTATGTGGTTGCTTTATGTGGCTTCCTCCTAAGAGTGTATCAAGCCCATCCCTGTATCAATCGAGGGGTGCAAGTCTATAAAGCACTCAACTGGTAAATCAACTTGTCTTTCTTTGCTATCAACTGTGCCTTGAACTCGGCGACAACTGGCATATACCGGTGGGTATGGGCTCCGGGGTATTGTCAACGGACGGTTATCCATTGGCAACAATCAATCGGCACCTCCTTCCTGGGAATGATCAACAGTTGTATCGACTGTTGGCATTTAGTGGTTGAAACCTGTCATTGAGTGCACCCACACTTGGATCGCCACCGGCATCTAAACCTGTCATCGAGTGAATAGGGGCATGGAGTAGCCGCATTGGCACCTGGCATTGACTAGCAGCTCTCGTCACTTTCTGTCAAAGACTACCTCCTTCCTTATCGGCGACCACTGGACTGACCTCTTGGCATCGACAACCCGAAGACTAGCGGCTATCGTATACCCTCAGTGCCTCACTCACTCGGCCCTGTACCGTACCTTCCCATACTGTACCGTCCGTAGTAGCGCCCCACCCCAATATGTGTGCTGCTTCCGTCCGTTGGCCCTCTCAGAAGACTAATCAGTTTCAAATCCAATCTAATCCAATCATTCTCAATCGAAATGCTCGTAAGTAACAACCATGTAATCTTCCTGTCTCTAGTCGAGTAAGCAAGCTGAGTATCCCAGGCCAGGTAGGAGCCCTCCCTGTGTTCCGTAGGGTAAGGTTCTAGGCCAAGGTTCTAGGATTTCTCTGTGGGTTCAAGGGTCTAGTTGGAGGGTCGAGGTTGGAGGTGTAGGGCCACGGTTGTGTAAATTGAAAGGGTCGAGGTTGCATCGTTGCATCTATGTATAGGGAGAAGGGTCGGGGGCTGTGTTTCCTTCGAGGAGTTATGACTGCTAAGATTAGTTCTCCCGGTTAGTTTTCCTGGCTAGGTCTCCTGGGTCTGATGGCAGCTCTGATCGGCTATGAGTGTTTCTTACTGTTGCTTGTGGGCTCTGACTGGAATGACCTTATGGCGGCTCTGATTGGCAATGACTAGAGCTTGTAGCAATGACCTTCCTTCTAGCAGCAATAGCTCTTGACAGTGCTTATGGGCTATGACCTGGCGTATGTGATCCTAAACAGGTGCATTGTAAGTAATGCGTGCTTATAGCATAAAGTTGAGGTAGGAACTTATGTTCCGTAGGGGTAAGCCTTGTCTGTCCCGGTGAATATGGGTAACTCCTTGCCCTCAGAAGCGCAAGCCCTCCGGACCTTTGATTTTCAAAGAAAAGCATAACTTTCAATGTTCATTTGGGGCTCCTCATATCAAGTTCAAAAGCTAGTTTCCTTCCTAACAAACCAAAATGTGATAATAATATCTTGAAGGTGGAAGCAGCAGGAGGCTTATGCACGGGTGAGGTCAAATCCTATTAGATATCAATTCTACGAGCCACTCATCGGACGCTAGGAGATCGAGGTTTCACTCTTGCTGAACGAAGTAGGGCTAGTAGATAGAGCCATCCAGGTAAGGGAGGGCAGGTAGATAGAGAGACATTCAGCGAGAGGGGGCTATATAGATATATTCAGGGAGGGGCTAGATACATTTCACATAAGCCTTGAGCTAACAGCCCACCCAGGTAAGAACATGACTCCCAAGGCTCCGTATTGTTAGAGGGTCTAGGTAGAGGTAAAGGTAGAGTTTGAGATCAGGACTTATAGGTATATATTTATGAGAAATATGTGCTGCTACGGGCTATTATTGGCAATGCTGGGCTATTGGCTATCAGCTAGTTGCCAATATGAGGTGGGCTAGATGAAACAGGGGATTCGGCAATAGTTGGCTATCGTCTAGGATCAATCGGCTATGATCGGCTAGCAATGACACCTCCTGGGAATGGATTGGCTACTCAACAACTCATATACTTTAGCTAGGTGGGCTACACGGCCTCATTCCACATTATTTGGTAACTAAAAAATTGCTACTTTTGAAGAGCCAAAGAATTCTAATCAAAACGACGAAATGGCTTTTCTATTAATGAAACATATCCTTTCTGAAAGTTTATGCTTACAGGTGGTTATTCACTAGAGGCCTGTACCTTCATCCAAGGCTCAATCCAGGTGATTATACAATTGATCCAGGTTTCAATCAATTGGTCCCAGAGGCATATTCTCTCTGTCTCTGACAGAGGCTACTATGTCTGGCAGTAAGTCTGCACTGTGTGCATGAGGTAGGAACGTGTGTTCCGTCTCGGTAAGGGCAAGAAGGAAGGACGTATGAAGGCTATCCCAGTACTCATGCAAATGTAACTAATGTCTATTCACGGACTAATGCTGGAAGTGACCGGGCCACAGACACATTATCGTCGTTGTCCAGGCCTATCTCAAGTTCGACTGACTCCCGGAATGACTGACTCACTACCGGCCTAACTCATCTCACCTGATAGGTGGTGCCAACCCCTATGTGGTAGCGGAACCTCATCCCCAATTAAGGGAAAGGGGCAGTCTAGTTTCGACCTAACCATGGGTAGGGGCCAAAGGGAGCCAGTTTCAACCTAACCTTGGAATGGGAGCCTCCACCTACAGAGATGATTCAATAAAGGAACCAACCACCTGCCCACAATGGAAGAGAAATGAGTGCTTGATTGCTTGCCCCCAAAACATCCCATGAGGTTCCGCTACTGGAAACACTCAGCGATGGACGATACCGCTATGGGGAAAAGAGCACCCTCGACAGACGATACCGCTATGGGCAGAAGAGCAAACGGCGATTGACGCTACCGCTAGGGGCAACGACTGGGTGGGCGAGAACAACAACAGCAACTGGGCAGGAACAACAGGAAAGAGAGAGAAACCACTCCAAATATGCTGTAAACCCAATAATAAGAAGAACAAAGAAAGAAAGGAACGTAGTCGCTTGTCCGCATCGGGCAAGGGACAAAGCATCAAACCTCCGCCAAGGTGAATAAGTAAAACTAGGAGGGAAGGGTGGTCAAAGTGCCGCCAAGGCAGATCTGAAAAAGTAAGCTTCAAATGGGTCAAGATGGCCAAGTTGATATGATCAAATGATAAGTAAAACTTCCCTAACCTCCGCCTCCTGAAAATGCTATAATAGGATGCGCAAGCAGGCTCGACTGTTAACCCCCCAACCCAATAAGAAAACCCTAACCTTTAGGTGCTCGACCAAAAGGATGCGTAAGCAGGCTCGACTGTTAAGGACCCTTTAGGGGGCTCGACTGATAAGGAGAGGAGAGGACCTTTAGGTGCTCGACTGTTAAGGACCCTTTAGGGGGCTCGACTGATAAGGAGAGGAGAGCCCCCCCACCCAATAAGTAAATTGAAGGGGAATCTTGAAAAACCTCCGCCAAGCTAAAATGGCCAAATTAGTAGAATGCGTAAGCATGCTCGACTGGCCGCCATCGAAATATGTGAAAACCTCCGCCTCCTGAAAATGCTATAATAGGATGCGCAAGCAGGCTCGACTGTTAACCCCCCAACACAATAAGTAAACCCTAACCTTTAGGTGCTCGACCAAAAGCCCCCCCACCCAATAAGTAAATTGAGGGAAAGATGTGAAAACCTCCGCCAAGCTAAAATGGCCGAATTAGTAGGATGCTCGACTGGCCGCCATCGAAATATGTGAAAACCTCCGCCTAAGGGGATTGGGTGGGTAAATAGTGGTCGAGCCTTAAAGTGCATCCCCAAATCGAGTTATCGCTTCATTCTTTGGGGGGTTTATATATTGCTCAAGGCTGCCTCTAGCTAGAAAATAACTATCATTATATATGTCATTACGCCATCTCGCCGAGGTGCACATCTCTATCTCTACCTAAACTACCACATGCTCATATATAACTAACTACGCCGTATCTAGCAACCAAGCTACTTACGGAGGAGGCTTATAAATCTTCCCATTATGGTAACCCTTCGACCCAGGAGGCTTATAAACCGCCCCATTATGGTAACCCTTCGACCCAGGAGGCTTATAAACCGCCCAATTAAGGATGCGTAAGCAGGCTCGACCATAAGGGAGAGGAAATACATTGCTTGCTTTGGTCACCTTCCAATGATGCCCTCCGGGGGCCGATCAGCTAATAATGATTGAACGAGGTGGGTTGCTTGGCTGAATAGAAAGAAAAGATATGAACTCTTGGGAACTTAATGAAACGATTAATGACCTATTAAATAGGAACTTGACAGTAAAGTTAGGCCTACCGCAATCACAAGGCCTGAGGAAGGAACCTTGACTTTGATGGAAGCCATGAGCGATAGCGATTAACTGGGGAAGGCAGAAAGGAAATAAGGGGAGAAAGAAGGAAGGGACATAACGGGTGAAAGAACCGCTGACTTAGAAAGAATTTCTGCTTAGGAATTGAGGAAGGTGGGGTGAATAGACAGGTGTAGACATATAGCCAGGTGTGGCGATGGATTCTTTTATGTTTGGGAACCTATAGAGGATGCCTTCTCGTAATTGCTTCTATGTTCGCTTTTCTTTCACGTGCCCCTCATTCCCACATGAATTGACTGGGCTACGCTACTCGACCTGGCTCCGTTAATCCAATGGGCTTGGCTAATCCACTTGGCTTGCCTAATCGACTGCTTTCATCCACTGGCTTTCATCCACTGGCTCTAATACGTTCTAATCCCCGAGGCTACGCTAATCGACTCGGATGGGCTGAGCTACACCGGGCTGCTCAGCTACACACAGAGGAGAGGACCCATACGGGAATACACACACAGATAAGATATATATATATATATACGTATATATACATATTACATATTTAGGGAGGGATGACCAGCCCATAGTAGCTTAGGGGTGATTACCAGCCCAGCATCCTAGCGTAAAGGAGGTAGGGATGAAAACCTAGTATAGAGGTGGGGCTTATCACCCCGTAGTTAGGAGGTGGGGATGACAACCAGACTGACTGGGTTAGGTCACTGATTGGATGATAACGACTTGCATGGTTCGTTTAGCAGCCCCAATGATTAGCAGCATGGTTCGTTTAGCAGCCCCAGTGAGTAGCGCGGGAGGGAAAATCACCCAAGAGTAGAAGGAGGACCGAGGTAAAGGGAACAACCTATCAGCTGAACCCCAATAGAAGTACTCGGTAGGGATAATTACCCAATGACGTTTAGGAGCTAAAGGTGTTTGGCTACTTGCATTAGTAGCTGGCTCTCAAAAAGAAAATAAAAAATACAAGACCGAACTATGACTTACGGGCTCTGCCGGTCTCCTCATGCATCAGTTCAAATAGAAAATTGAGCACCTCACATAGCTGGTACATAGAGCAACCACATAGACAATCATAGCCAGGAGTCATTGCCAAGAGATGGGAGGCCTTGTCACTATAGCCGGTACTCCTAGCCAGTCGTCATTGACAGTCATAGCCATAGAGACACTTAGCCATACATAACGGACATACCGCAATAAGCACCTAACGTAGCCCATACAGTTTTACCCACTCATACCAGCCATAACACAATAAGCACCGGACATAGCCAGCACATAAAGTACCTGACATAGACATCTGCGACAGAAGGTCATAGCTTATAACCGGTTGTCATAGACACTCAGTGCCTGTTCTCATTGCCTTACGGTCAGTGCAAATAGCCGGTTCTCTTTGCCAATAGCCAGGAGTCATAGCCGAGCATTGCCAGGGCGCCTTAAGGTCATTGTATCAATAGCCAATAGTCATAGCCGGGAGGCCCTGTCGGGAGTACTTGACAGACGGTCCATTGTATCGATAGCCAATCATTGTAAGCCGGTCATAGCCGGGCTTTGCTACGCTGCTTGGATCCCCGGCTGCTCGGCTTGGTTTATGGGCTTGGCTACTGGAATACTCGACTTTGATACTCTACTTGGGTACTATACTTTGCGACTCAACTGGGCTGGTGGCTGCTGCGCCATGAAACTGGGATGGCTACTGCGCTATTCGACCGGGCTAATCTACTGGGCTGGTGGCTGCTGCGCTAATCAAATGCTTGGATACTCTCAATCGCTGCTTGGCTTGGTTACTCAGACTGCGCTACTCCGCTTGGCTACCGGGATACTTAACCGAGCTTGGCTGGAAACAATCAATGCATAGGAGCTAGGTAAGTCTAGAAGCTATGGTCACTGCAGCTACTCAGTGCCACTACTCCTCAGTGTCAGAAAGAAGCCATACTCTTGGGAAGCTATACTCATAATGGCTACACTCATCAAAGATATACTCAGGGCATATAGCTCTAGTCTGTGCCAAGTAATTGATCATAGTCAATAGCCTGTGGTCGCTGATAGCCTGTTGTCATTGCGCTTGAATGAAGATCATTCCCAATCAATCATTCCCAGAAAGTTCCGATAGACAGGAAAGAGGAGTACTCGTCGGGAGTACTCGATTGAAGGTCAGTCAGTGCCACTTATAGTTAGTTCTCATTGACGATAGCCCATAGTTGAGGCCAGGAGTCGATGCCGCTAGTCAATGTCTGTTTGTTGTCAGTCATAACCAGAAGGTGGTCGACAGCCAATCATAGTTGATATAGCCAGAAGGGCATTGCTAATAGATGGTAGTCAGAGCCGCCGGTACTCATAGCCATACAGAAAGAAAAATGCTAGTCATAGCTGGGCTTGGATACTCATATTTTCTCATAAACTGGGATAATTGGGCTGGGCTCGGCTAATTGAAGCCGCTGGGATGGGCTTAGTACCCGGATGATCCAATCAATCCGCTTGGCGAATCCACAGGGAGAGGGGACGACTCAATGGGGCTTCAATGGGGCCTAATTAGGGGCTACTCAATGAGGCTACTTTAAGCTGTCAATAATCCTAGATTTGATACACGTGATACTGATAGTAGGTAGTTGATCCCAGAGTTGATGCACTTGATGCTTAGCTTTCTTTCTACTTGAGTTTCTCTCACTCCCAATATGAGACAATCTCATGTACCCATCGAGGGATAATAAATCGTCCCCATGTTCTATACCCTCGAACCTCCAACTCACTTACCGGTAATGATACTAGGCTCTTATGCTCCTTGTGATCCAAATATAGTAGAGAAGCCACCTCTTTGCTTCCTGAATTCACCCTATCAATAGGTTCTCCTTGGTCCCCCTAACTAGCCTAAAGAGAGTCTGTCCATTGGAGTGAAGATCTTAAGCTGTAGAGAAATAACTACTAGTATACAAGTCAGTTATTCGGAGAGTCATATCTAATTGGAGACGAAAAGGTCCCGGAGGGGCTTGCGCTTCCTAGTGCAAGGACCCGACAGGGGGCTCGACTGATAAGGAGAGGAAAATGTGAACTTTTATCCAATAGGTATATTGCCATAGGCCACCTTTTGACTAGCGAATTTACCAGTCCAAGGCCACTCACTTTTGCATAACCTTATGCCTTTGGGCTTCTGTCGGAACCTCAAATTGTAAATCAACGAAAATAAGCATCGATGAATCAATTCTTTCACTGCAGCATCCCTCATCCACCCTGTATGGGTATTCTGTGCACCCCGCCCCGGGCACATAGTTGAAAGCACATATCCATATAGAAGATTCAAAGAAGCCACTAAAAGCACAAAGAATTGATTCACTTAAGCCATTCATTCACTGCACAACATTCACTCCCTGCACATAGTACCTTCCCGGGGTATGGGGGCCTCCTTCTTTCTTTCTCGGGTATGTCTCTGTATGTATATGACTGACCTTCTGTTAATGACTAGCAATAAATCCTGGCAAAGACTAGCGGCTATTGGCTATCAACAAGGACCTTAAGGCGATGAAACCTGGCATGGATCTGGGTTTCTTTTCCCCTTAATGCCCCTCCTGACTGGCTGGCATAAGGTCAAAGTGTGGTTGGGTAAGGAATGTATATCGCTTGTATGTAACCAGACAAGGGCAGGCAGCGCTTAATAACCGGTTTGTTGAAGGGAGTGGTAAGTCAAGTATCTGGTGGATGCTCGTAAGTCAAAGGTTCATAGATGTTGTACCCTACTTCAATTCCTGGCTTCATAAACGGGTTGGGCAGGCAGTACTCTCTAAATCAAGGTTGGTTGATCGGTTCCTTATAGAAGGGTAATGGGTTGGGCATCACTCCATGTCCTAGGTTGAGGGTAGTAAGAAAGGGTAAGGGGGAGGTTGTTGTTTTATGCCATCCATACTAATCCTGTACTTCTCTTCCTGGTGGAAAGAATGGGTTGGTAAGGAGCGAAGCCATCGTCCTATGGTGAAGGCATTAAGAAAGTCGAGGGTAAGGTGAAGCATACCATCAATACTCATACTGTACTTTCTTCTTCCTGGCTGCTTCATCAATGGGTTAGGGCAACACTTTCTCTCCTAGGGACAGTAAGAAGATAAGAGGGTTGTTGTTCGCGGAGCTTTGAATCTCCTTTCCCTCATAAGGAACCTTCTTTCCCTTGGCGGCACTTCAATGGCGGAGGTTTTGAAAGCCTCTTCTTTTGGCTTATCACCTTGGCGGAGGTTCTGGCTAATTGAACTCCGAGTTTTGTTCATTTCGATGGCGGCCCCCCTTGTCGAGAGTTCGCTTGCTCACCCCCACCCAATAACGCGGAGGTTTGAACATCTTTCCCTCTCCTCGACCTCCTCGGCCGAGTCGGGCTTTTTAGTCGAGTGTGCTAACGCACCCTTCGGGCCTATTGTCGAGAGTTCGGCTGGCTCACCCTTGCTCTCCTTTTGTCGAGCAAGCGACTACGTTCCTTGCTTTCCTAACGTCAAGCAAGCTTCCAATTTCAATTTACTTATTGGGCTCTCAAATAAGTAACTAGCGTTGGTCGAGCCTGCTTCCGCATCCTCTCACTCTCCCCGGTCATCGAGCAAGAATGTCCTTTCCCGTTGGTCATTCTTTATATATGTAATTATGACATATGCCCATATATGCATTGATAAGAAAGCGTAATGACATATGCCCATATATGCATTGTCTGCTAAACCGTAATATTTGCCATTTTCTCTTGGCGGAGCTTTTTGAACTTTTAGCTCCTATTTTGCCATTTTCAGGATGCACAAGCAGGCTCGACTGATAAGGACCTTTAGGTGCTCGACCATAAGGGAGAGGAGAGGAGGCGGAGGTTTGAACATCTTTCTCTCAATTTACTTATTGGGTGGGGGGGCTTTTGGTCGAGCACCTAAAGGTCCTCACCATATGAATAGTGAGTCCCTACCGGGCCTATTCTTGCCATTTTAGGAGGCGGAGGTTTTGATGCGTAATGACATATATAATAGATCTTTTTTTCTGATGATATTATATACGCTACATGGCATAAGGCCTTTCAATCTCTCTCTGATTCCTAGTTTGATGAGGAGTAGGGACGGTGGTTGAGCCTCCCCCTAAAGTGAGGGAGCTCTAAGCTATCTAATATATCCCCCGCTCCGCTGTTGACCCCGCTTACGCTTTCCTGAGGGTTCTTTCCTGAGGCCGCTATCAATTCAATAGGTGGTTCCTGGGCGCCCTGGGTAGGGTGACAACGTCTTGAATGTAGGTCATCATGGTGAAACTCCTTGCTTGTGTAGGATATGTATCTTTCCTACTCATTGCTCTCTGTTCTAAGGGTTAGGTAGGTAGGGCCCACTATAGTTTCAAGGTTCTTCCTCCGGTTCCCTATATATGGTGAGAAGGGTGTTTAGGTTTAGGTTTCACCTGTGAAATAGAACCCTTCCCCCGTTGCCCTACTCTATGGCCCTGGTTAGTGAATAGCTCCTACTGTCAGCTCTAGTGAGAAAAGAAGACCAAGAGTTCTCAAGAGTCTCATTATAGAGGCCAGTCTCTAGTAGTCAAGTCCTTATAGTGGTAGTCTAGTTGTAGGAATTCCTTGTTGTTGGTATCATCGTGAGGTTCATGCACTCACTGAGGATAGGTTCGAAGAGTGCTTCCCATTGGATTAGTCCCTCCCTGTGAGTATCTGTAGGACCTCCTGTTCGGTATCGATCGGTAAGGCTGCCAACGCTCAAGCTGTCAAAAGAAAGTATGCGATCGACAACCTGCCATATCAAAATGGATTGGATCTCCTGCTGTCAATAGATATTGTCTGGACGAAAAGCTGATGATTTGATATTCCACCCAACCCGAGAAAAGATAGCACGCTCATCCATCCGATCCCATAGGCGAGGGGGAATGAACAACAAAAACACTATGCTGGTTATCCAATCAAGGAAGGGATTATCGACTGGCATATCACGAACCGATACCCCTGACCCATAAGTGTTGGACTAATCTCGATTCGATGCTCCTCTCATTCTAGCCCTCTTCTCTTTTCCGGCAGTACCTTATGCATCCCTTGCCGCAAACCGATCCCCAGCTGAGATGGGATACGATCCAGCAGCTTTCACCACGCTCTATCCCACGCCGTAAACGGATGCCCTTTCCTCAACATTCGATACGAATCTGTCATCTCCTCCCCTACCGAAGACGCCGTAGCATAGGTTTTTGAAAGCTAAAGCCTAGCCGCCTGCTATAAAGCTACGTTTAGGGACCATAATTTGGAGTGGGCCCGGACATAGCTCAGAGCTATAAAGCTACGGAGCTACAGACAGATAGTTGTTTAAAGCTTAAGCCAGACCTTAGCTGTGGTCCTGCCTTCCCTCCTTAGCTTAAGTCGGAGCTTGTCTTTATCTCTTTTCTCTTCAGTCTTATTCCTTCCAACTACTACCTCTCCTTCTAAGCTTCTTAATTAGATGAGTGGGTAGATGAGTGAAACCTTCTTAGATAGTGGGTAAGGATAGGCTTCTACTATACCTTCCCTATAAGCCTTCTAAGTAGGTAGGTGAGTGAAACCTTCTATGTGAGGCTGAATAAGTAGGTGAGTCTTCTTCCAACTACTACCTCCTTTTCCCAACCTTCTTAGCTTCTTAAGTAGGTGAATGAAACCTCCTCCTTTCTGACTGACTTGATTAGCTGAATGAGTACGGGTAAGAAGGCTTATTTTCCCTTACTACCTCCTCTCCTAGCGTATTGGGGTGGTAAATTCTATCTAATAACCCTCACCATATGAATAGTGAGTGACCCCTATGAAGAAGTAAGGGCCCTCACCCATATGATGAGTGAGCGTGAAAACGATGGCGGGAGTTTCCTTGATGCTTATTGGGTGGCCCCTCTCAAATAAGTAACTAAAGGGTGGTCGAGCGTGCTTTCGCATCCTCTCCTTTCACAGTCGAGCCTGCTTACGCATCCTTGGCGGAGGTTTGAACATCTTTCCCTCTCCCGTTGGTCGAGCGATGGCGGCCTTATTAGTCGAGCGTTCGTACCTCACCCTGCCGGGGGCACGATGGCGGCCTTAACAGTCGAGCATGCTTACGCATCCTACTAATTTGGCCATTTTCAGGAGGCGGAGGTTTGAACATCTCTTCCTAGTTGGGCTGAGCTAATGATATCCGGGTCCAGCCCAGTAGTAGCAGCTTAACCACCATTAGATTAAGCTGTTGATTCTGTCGACCAATAAGTAGGACCAGTAGCATCGTACCTAGTTTACCTTGTTTAAGCACGTGTATAAGCTCTTGATCCAGTACCAGCAGCATACCTTCCATCAGTGCCGGATCGAGACCCAGACCTTCGTGATCCAGACCCAGACTGACGAGATCCGCACCCAGGAGCAATTATAGGCCCTATTCAATATCCAGATCCTTCCGTCATTATATAAGATGCAGACCTGGATAAGTTCATTGACCGAATGGAAGCTACCGTAGAGGCAGATGCAGCAGTTAACCCCGTAGCGAAGGCATAGGCAGTTGTTTAAGCCATTTATTAGGTGCTTTATTATGCTGAGGCCGACCAATGTATAGAGAATAACTGATGAAGGACTTTAGCTTTTCTTTCACTAAGAATGCATTGAATCCATGCAATATAGTCTGGTATGCAATTTCTCTTAGCACCAGCCTGTCAAGCACAAACTTGGGAAGTAAGTGTGGGGCTGCTGTTGCTCCATAGATTCTTATATAGGTAAAGTCCTTTTCAATGTACCAGTCTCCTATATTGCTGAGCACTTGCATGGCTTCATCAGATAGTATCGGTGCTGGCTTACCTAATATTAGCTCAAAGGCCTGTGCAAAGAAATGATAACAAATGTTTGCATACTGTCTTTTGTACTTGTTCTCCCACAGATCCTTACAGTATACCTGTACAGGGATGTTTGAGATGCTCCATGCCCATCCCATGCCTGGAAAAGGGTGATTAGCACATATGATATCTCAGAAATACGAAACCATATAAAAGGTTGGAGGGGAATCTGGGCTATGCTCCTTGGCTCTGAGTATTGCCTGCTTCATTGTGTGTCTGAGGATTGCTGCCCAGTTTCAAAGTGATCCTTGCTTGAAAACAGTGTATATTAATGGGACCTCGGCTTCTTTCACATGCGTGGCATCTGGTTCACCATAGAGCAGCCTGCTTACCATAGCAACAGCATAAATGTATGGCTCTCTTAGGTGAATAGAAGGAGAAAAACCATCGGCTCTAACTTGAAATATTATACCCTCAGCCCACCATTTGACTAGTATTTTCCTGCTGTCTTTATCCCTGTTGAAGTCATCTACCCAAGAAGTGGTCAGGTAGGTATCTGGTTCAAATAACTTGTAATATTTCTCCAACTCCAGGCGTAGATTCTGTTCCATCAATTTCAGATTCAGTTCGTTCCCTAGATCGTTCTCCAGATCCTGTTGCCCGAGCATCATTAGCAACACCAATCAAAAGGGCAGGGGCAGAGGCAGTTGATCCACCACCAGCAAAGGCAAGCATAGCCAAGGTGGAAAAAGCACCATTTACATTTACTACGTATATAATTGACTTAACCGCGTAAGGCGTGGACTGAGTTTACCTAGAAGCATAGGTTTCGGTCCTTTTCATTTCCAATCCAGATGCAGAACCAGCGAAGTAAGCAGATTCTATGGTTTCATATCCTATAGCAACAGAGCGAGTAGCAAAGGTTTAACCATAATTCATTGATGGCCCGTAATGCTGCCTCACCCCTATTCCTCGAAGAATCCATAGCTCTTGCGCGCACAGTTTCACCTTGCGTGGGGACAGTTGGATGCGGGTATCTGTCTTTCTATTTCTGCGGGTCCAACCTATACCTTCGGGAAGAAGCCGCAGCATGGTTAGTGGCGTATCAGTATCATAGCTAAGCGTACAGCCACAGCCATCTGGATAACGAAAGATAACGAAATGAATAATGAACATAGAACATATATAAGTGTTAGGTGGGATCTAAACCAATGTATGTGTCGTATCTCCGGCCAGTCCCAACAGTGCCAGCTTCCTTCCCTGTGCCCAGCCCGCATCTCAGCCAGCATCAATTCCAACATCAATCCCAGCCGGTATCCAGACATGCATCCGTACAGCTCCCCGTCCATCAGTGAATCAATCCATCAACCCACCAGTCCCAGTGCCAGTCTGTTTCCCCGCCCTGCGGCAACGATGAAAGCAGCTGCACAACCAGCAGCAACGGAGGTGTAGGCAGCTTTCACATAGCAAGCAGCAGAACAGCATCTGCTTGTCCTTCCTAAGCCCAGCAGTCCAGTGTGAACCTGTTCAGTCATTGTTCAGCGGCAGATCGATCAAGTGGTAAAGAGAAAAAAGGGGGAGAATAAGCAAAGGCTACGGTAGGAGAGGTCTAAGTGGAGATTCTGTAATATACACTCCTTTTTCTCCTTGATACTTTTTCCTCCTTTGACATTTGATCCCTTTGAGTTGCCTTGATTCCTTACCCTATCACTTTGTGCCACTTTATATCCTCATCAGACTGAGACTGAGCTAAACCTGCATACTTGGATACTCCTTCGATTTTGCTTTGATTATTGTGACCTAGGTTGAATTCATCTATGGGTAAGTAAAGAGAAATATGGGGGGGGTTATTGGAAACACTGAAGTAAAGGGAATGATATCAATGTAGGGTAAAGGGTTCATAGTCAAGGTTGTTCTAAGTGCTTGCTGTACCCCAAAAGTCTTAATTAAGCAAGTGTTTTCAAAAGCCTGTGAATGCTGTATCGCTAATCTAAGGCGTATAGGGGGTACGGAGTGAAGGTGTTATGTGGTGTGTGGTGGGGAGTAAGAAAGGGTAAGGTAAGGTTGTTTAATCCCATCCCATCCCGTAGAAGTCTGTAGCAGTACCCATTAAGCGATTCATTAAGCGAGTGGTTAGTAAGGGCAGGTGCTAGGTCTTCCGGTGGGCAGGTCTATTGATGGCGGCCCCTTGTCGAGCCTGTTTCCGCATCCTGATAGGGGTTACCTTATCAGGAGAATGACCCAGGTTCGTCCCAGCCATATGGTTGTAGGTTTGCGTAGCCGTGATGCCGGTGAAATGGTCCGCAAGGGTGCAGATACCGATCAAGGAGGTTGCCTTGCGGTGTGTCCTTGTTATCGTCTTGGGGGCACGAGGATTAGGAGTGTAGTGCATGATGAGGGTGAAGGGAAGGAGTATCCAGTGTTTGTTGTGTGTTGGTCGATAAGGCTTTGCTTGCTTGTTGGCATCCGATGGTTAGCTCCTTCTTGGTTCCTTGGTTTCCTTAGCGTTGATCTTGACCGGATCCATGATGAGTGTCAGATTGGGGGTCGAAGGAGTGGTTTCGATCAATGTGTGAGTGTCATTCGATGATCCCCAATCCGGTAGGCGGGCAATCCCGACCAAGCTAATTTCTGCCAACCTGGATCATGGTACAGTGACCGCGACGCTCCGGATCGCGATAGTAAGAATGATTTTGATAGCTTTCCTCACCATATGAATAGTGAGTCCCTCCGGGCCTCGACCTCGTAACCTCGGCCGAGTCCCTCCGGGCCTTACTAAGAGAGCTTGGCTTTCATCCTAAATTTCCATTTCAATGAGAGAGATTTGATCCGATTAGGATCTCTTTTTTTCATGAATTATATATGTAATTACGGTATCGAATCCAATCTGCTATTATATATGTAATTTCGCTTTGATTTATTCCCCTCAATCTAGCGAAGGGTTGGGATAACTACTTGACAGTAACCGGTCAGGAGATTGCTGATCTGATCCGAAACACTAGATTTTGTTTTCTAATCAGGTTGAAAGCAGAGCTAGACAAGACACTGAATTCTCCTTATTCATTGTCGACGACTTTGCTTAGGCTGCCATGTCTTCCTTAAAGCCAAACCCTCCCTTCCCTTTTAGACTATCTCTCTATATACGAGATTCTGTTACGATCTATTATGATAGCCTAAAGCGTAATTACATATATAAAGTGGTATTTGGGCTGGCTGGTTGTAGAGCTGGTTGGAGAGCTGCTGGTTGGTGGGATGGTGAACGTATGTTTCCTTCTTTCTGATGAACGTCTGAAGGCGAACGTAGGTGGGCTGGAAAGAGGCTGTTCATGAGGTAAGGGAACAGAGAAATAAACCATACAGCCAAACAATCTAACCGTCCACTACAAACCACACTAGCTAACCTACAAGCAAGCAACCTTACCGGAGCTTAGCTGTCCCGTACTTGCCTAAGCGCTCGAATCATCCGATTGGTATAGGGTAATTAGGAAACACTTAAGTGAAGAAAGAGGTAAGGTAAAGAAAGGTTTGATGTCTGCTTGCTGATCCAAAATAACAGAGGAAATCAGATTCAGATCAGCCTAGTTCCAGTGAAGGAACCAAGACTAGTAGGTATTGATTCAGGCTGATTGGTACTGGGGTCTGGGGTGAAGGTCTAAAGGTAAGGGTAAGTCAGATTCCGTCCTGCTTCTGCTTCTAAGAGGTCAAATAGTGGTACCTACTAAGCGCTAAATTGATCCAAGGTAGGGTAATAGGTCGGACAGGTAGGCAGGTAGTAAGTAAACACCAAATGAAGTAAGGTCTAAGGGTAAGAACGTTGTATCATGCATACGATGCCAGCCATTCAATCAATCAATCTCTAACACTTACTCGATTTACTCCGTTTCTCGATGCGTAATTACGTATATATAATTCCTCTCCTCGACCTCGTAACCTCGGCCGAGTCCCTCACTTCTTTGGGGAAGGTGAGCGAGAAATCCCTCACCATATGAATAGTGAGTGACTCCGTCCCTACGGGCCTTATGGTCGAGCCTGCTTGCGCATCATGACCAGCAGTCGCTTACTTATTTACTTCGTCGGCGAGGGCAGAAAAGCGCATAATTACTGACTGCTATAATAGCGGCATTGTCCGCTAGCTATCCACACGTGCCATTTAGGAAGAGCCAAAAGCCCCGGCACGAATATATTCAATGTCATCCCGGGCAGACACCATTGGGCTTTCTTTATATAGTTGGGGGTGGGGCATGAATTTGACGTATAGAATCTAATCCCCAGAACCAACTAACTGACTACAATGGGGTGGGGGCGGAGACTCTTTATTTCATGAGATTGCTCTTCTTCTCAATTACTTATGAAGTTGAAGTCAGACATACCCGTACTCAGATCCGGTCCGGCCGAGCCTTTCCAGAATACGATTCAGTCTTACCAACTGCTTGAGAGGAAGATTCATAGAAGGAATCAATTTCTTATTGGGTGGGAACTTTGAAGCATTGCTAGCGCACCAACTATTGCTTAGTAGGTTTACCAGCTTTTGTATTAGCATAAGTAAGTATACTTCCTTATCTAAGCGTGTATAGGAGCTGAAGGTGAAAGAAACTAATTTCATTATGTGGTACAGGTGGCTTTGGAGGCGGCCACAAAGATGTACAGTAGCTATTACGGCCACCACACCAATACTATTAAGAGCCGGCCTAATGGTCTGGTCAAGGAAGCAGCCAACGAACTAGCTCTGGATGATTACCAGCCCGCAGACTAGCTATCGAGGTGGATCTCACTTCGTTCGGCACCAAGCTCATTCCCTCACTTCGTGGGCATCAGTAAGGGCTCTTAAGCATGTCTCCTCAAAGCCGGTTGACGGGCCAAATCTATATGGAAAGGTACAACCGGCCGAGCACCAAAAAGAGGAGAAGTGTCGCGTAGGTAGAAAAGGTCATTTAATTCAAGGCAGACGTATAGAAAGCGTCTGAGAGGCCTTTATAAAATCAAATGCCCTATTAGCGTTCGGTCAGTTCTTGGAGCAATAACAATCAATAGTACCGCAGCGTGATCTGAACCATGATATGGACTCCAAGCTGTTATGGCAGGAGCACAAACATAAACAACTTCAATATTTAGATGACAATTAAGAGCCTAGATGCTGGGAGCACAACTGGGGTCTTCGCCCTTCAGCACTATAAAACAAGGTCGATTCTCTGAGATTTGTACGGGGGACGAGCCTAAGAAGCAGACGATCTCTAACAAGGCCGGTGGAGATCAAATTGACACTTAGACCTGACAAAAAAAAAGGAAACTAACTTGCACATGACCAATAAGCGCCTCTAAACAGCAAGGTACAAGCTATGGGATACACAAACTAGAGCGGTAAAGAGTATGAAGCAGCATAGACCTAACCTATTCATGCACAACCAAGTAGTAGCAGGCCATCATAACGAATCCACCTATCGATCGATCACATACTTATCACATGCATCGTATCTAATAGCAAGTGCGCATCTCCACCTTGAATTGAGTGAAAGTCTGAGTCGTATCCTGGAGCAGGCCAACCAAAGGCGCCCTTCCCGTCTCTACTTGATGATGGGCTCCCCGAGGAGAGGGTAGTTGAACCGGAGGGGGGAAACGTCGAGGTTAAACCCTATATTTCTGCTCTTCAAATCCTTCACATAGCTCATCTCCTGCGACACTCCTGCGAGCACAGGCAGGTAAGTGGGGGCCTTTGCTTGCCTAGATTCTGGCACTCTTAATCTACGCATGCATGCCGGGCTTTCAACTAGACCCTGTTTCACGTGTTATGGTGTCCTCATCTTTAGGCTATCTACATGATACGAGTCATTATTACTTACTGAAAAGAAGGAAGGTCCCGGAGGGGCTTGCGCTTCCTAGTGCAAGGAAAGAATGTCAATTCAGAGATGACTGGCCAAGGATCTAGGGCAAGAACTTCAGAAAAGACTTTTGAACTGCCCAGGAATCTAATAATTGCAATGAAGTCCACAGGCTCTGCCTTTCCCTATCGAATAGGAAGGGATGCATAGCGAAGTGGTAGATCTGCGACTAGAAATGGCTATGCTCCTAGCTCTGACTTTGCTGCTTCAACCGCCTATGCTTATGGTAGGACTGACTATGCTGCTTTCACAAAGACTGCAGATAATCATTGCAATTGGAACTTCCCCCCCATCAATTGGCCCCGCACCCGTATCTTCATATGGATCTCCTACTAGGTCTTTGTGTCGACCAGTCACATTGAAAGCTCTCTTTTCTTCCCCGGTGTGAAGTTACCTTTGTATATACGAAGCTCTTTCTGGTCCCAACCTCCGTGGCATAGGGGGGTCTATTGAAATGGCTTTGCTGCAACCTTCACATTCCGCTATTCTTTCATACAGTACGGATAGACACCTAAGCGAGACATCACATCGGAGCCAGGCATACACCTTATGTGCATACTCCATATCGCGGGACAGGGCTTATACCGGGCATCTACCGGGTTTCAATCTTGGATGCTTCCTTATATACCATTACGCAGGGAGGGTTCGACCCACCTTCGTAACACCTGTGGCGATCGCATGCACATTTAGCATGGCTATATTTTCATTTTCACACGGGACATAAAATAGTAGATATTTGGACACACCCACCGCTGGCCGTATGACATATTGACAAATCACAAACTCATGCAATGGACTGAATGAGTGTCATGGAGGCGATCCGTTAAGGAAAGGATTAAGATACCTAATGGAGGGGGAAAAAGTGCTGGTTATTCATAAACGGTTCAAACTAGCGCTTCTTCGATTGGATCAGCGGAATAAGCTACTGGCTCTCGACCATCCGTATTTGGACTTGGATCTGAATCTAGGCGAGGGGGTGGTGCCTATACATTAAGGGACAAAGGCAGAGCCAATTGATTGATATCGAGCAGCTGTTTTTCGGGTTCCATAGCGTGCAGCACCCCTTTATATAATAGCTCCTTTTCCGGTCAGTCTCCCTGTTCCGAAATATGCCATTGTTCCAAGTAGTAAAGTTTCCCATTTGCGCGTGTGATGTTCCAGCATTGGCACGTGTTCCTAGATTATGTGTTCCAGGATTAGCACCTAGTAGTGTTGGAATGACATTTTTATGGCAAATCCATCAATAGCTACTTTTCTTCGTTCGGTTCCACGTATCACTCAATAAAATGAATCCATCCGTAGATCAGCTTTCCCTTTGTCCCTAAGATCTGGCTGGGTATCGTCGTGCTTCACCCCGCTATAGCATGCCTAACCAGGGCGGACTGGAGCTTGATTGCCCTACCCAACCGGTTTTCGTATCCAACCTGGGCCTAAGGGAGCAACACCCCCAAGAGCGGGAGAGTCAAGGGCATAGGTAGGAACAGAGTCAGCATCCCTCCCAGTTCAAAAGCCATCATATCGGGCCTAGCTAGCGTACCTTCCAGTAGTGCTAGTAGCGTACCTTCCAGTTAGAGAGCCCGCACCTTTTCCAACACCCCTTCCAGCACCACCAGGTAGAGATCCAGAGCCACCAGTAGCTTAGGTAGCTTTCCTTCCATTTCGAAGGCAACATCCCTTCCATTCATAGAGCCAGCAACATAGCCAGCAGCAGTAGTAGCTAGAGCTAAAGGTCCAGAAGCAGCCACTACTACCATAGCCAGTTATCGTTCTCGGCACCCACCACCATCTCACTAGCCAGCTTCCATTCGCACGGTTCCTTCTACCCCAAATCCCTATCAAAAGATCCGAATCCATAAGCAGCGGTCGGTTCTATTCGCATCAGAGCCAGAAGCAAAGCCGGGAAAGAAAGGCTTTAACAACCAAGCAGCTTTATAAGATCTAGAGTAGTCTGCCCAGTAGAGGAGAGTAAGAAGCCAGGGTATAGGCACCAGCAGTTGATCCAGTTAAAGCAGCTGTGTTCTCCCAGCCTTCGTATTTGACCAGCTCACGTTTTATTTATTCGTAAAGCACAGTGTGTTCCTATTCATTCATTTCATTTGATATTATGGGAATTGAATTCCTATTCCTTCTTTTATTTATATTATGGTAAATGAAGCTTATATATTGAGATTTAGAAACCAACAACGTAATTACATATATAATGAATGAAATAGATTATATATGTAATTATGCATTTCAATTGACTTATTGGGTGGGGGCGTTGCTCAATATTCCAAAACCTCCGCCTCCTCTCCTCTCCCTTATGGTCGAGCACCTAAAGGTCCTCTCCTCTCCTTATCAGTCGAGCCCCCTAAAGGGCCCTATATTCTTTAGGGGCGGAGCCACTCACTATTCATATGGTGAGGACCGGTAGGGGCTCGACTGTCAAGGAGAGGGGCGGAGCCACTCACTATTCATATGGTGAGGACCGGTAGGGGCTCGACTGTCAAGGAGAGGGGCGGAGCCACTCACTATTCATATGGTGAGGACCGGTAGGGGCTCGACTGTCAAGGAG
>Ga0213496_10000012_pt1 | contig 28353 bp, 21 predicted proteins | sample Lodgepole_Yose_2_FD_150977 | JGI IMG/M metagenome (GOLD analysis project Ga0213496, IMG submission 150977) | Leaf-associated microbial communities from Pinus contorta in Yosemite National Park, California, United States - Lodgepole_Yose_2 | ecosystem: Host-associated > Plants > Phyllosphere >...
AGGGGCGGAGCCACTCACTATTCATATGGTGAGGACCGGTAGGGGCTCGACTGTCAAGGAGAGGGGCGGAGCCACTCACTATTCATATGGTGAGGACCGGTAGGGGCTCGACTGTCAAGGAGAGGGGTCACTCACTATTCATATGGTGAGGGATTCTTCATTAAAGTGGTACTAGGTATAAGGCAGGTATAGTTATTGCAGGTGAGTAAAGTGGAACCAAGGGAAGGTAGGGGGTAAAGAGTTCATAGCATGCCGTACCCTCCTATTCCTGGCTGAAGTACCAGGTTGGTGCATAAGTAAGCAGGTAAGTGAAGGGGCGTAGCGATCAGCGGTTAGTGAAGCAGGTGGATCAGTGGTAAAAGTGAAGTAAAGGTTCGATAGGGTAAAGGTGAATAGCAATATGTAGTTATACCGTGGTACCAAAGTAATATTTCTTTAATCAAGTGTTGTTGAACACCCGCCCGTGAATGCTCTGTTGAAGCCCATCCAATATGGTAAGTGAAAGTCAGTGGTCTATCAAGGTTTGTTAATACGCCACGCCCAGGTTGTTGAACCAACCCTTCGTTCGCTATAGGGATAACGCAACTAAACCTTCTCATCAACGGCTAGCTACTGAAATTAGGCCTATATAAGGTGCGCTAGCAAAGGAAGGGTCTAAATGCCTGCCTAGCAACTCAAAGATTCATGAGGCAAGTGTTCAGGGCTAACAGGTCTAGGTCTTCCGGTGGGTGAGGTATTGTGTAAAGGCAGTAATAAAGGGAGGTTCTGGGTAAGCTTTTCAAATCCCGTCCGAATACCCACGCACTAAGCGATTCATGAAGTTCATGGTATAGGGAGACCAGGTATAGTTATTCGGGTGGTAAGGTTGTTTCATGCCATGCCATGCCGTATAAGTATCTAGCTGTACGTATCTCCCTACTAAGTCTAAATTAAGAAAGTTTTTTTGTTGTAGAACGCCCACCCGTGCAAAGCTCTAAGTGGAGGTAATAGAGCAAGTATATAAAGGGTTTTGAATCCGCCCGCCAGCAGCCAGGTTGTTGGTAGCACAGTTAAGTCAACCCATTACATGAATGAATCGTGTAGGCGTAACATATAAAGGTCTAAGCCGGAGTCTGCTGGTTGTAGTTCCTTCAATCCAAGGAGGCAGTTCCAACGATCCCTCCCTCCCACAACTAACTGAGCTGTCTAATTAGCTGTCTAAAGGAAAGATATCGCAGGTACTCCAACGGATTCTTTATTATTCAAAATTTCCCTTTCATGAAGTTTCTCTATAATTCCCGGGATGGAATCGATTGCTGGGCGGGGATACTCGCTTGGGCCGCTTGGCTTGACTACTCCGCTTGGATGGCCCGGGCTACTCCATAGGGCTACTCCTTCTAAGCTACACGTAGAGGTACACGATCGATGAGAGGTTACACATTGAGGTGCGTTTACACGTTGAGTACTCAGAGATAACACGATGAGGTACACGTAGAGGTAGGTTACACAATGAGGTTTCCACAATGAGGTACGATGAGGTTGGTTACATGATAAGCTTCGAGTTATGCATGAGGTACTATCGACGATATGCATGAGCGATGAGGTACAATCCATGCATGAGTATTCAGTGAGTTACAACGTAGAGCTATAGCCGCACACACCACACGGTATAGATTTTTCTATTTTTATATACACTCAATAGCGTTGATTAAGAAAGTCCAATTAGCACGAGGCCCTAGTTTCTCCCGATTCACATAGCACGAGTCCCATAGCACAATTAATACCCATTCCCGCATTCAGTCCGCGAGAGAGCCGGGAGAACGAAGCATCAATTAATCTTTTACTATGCTCACTAGACTAACCATCAGACAAGACCAATTACTGCTATGGGACAAATAGCATTCTTAACTCGACATAGATTCTGTATTCTCCTTGTCCTTGGTAGTTATGGTCACTGCTCGAATTACTATTAGCGCTTGCCCGCTCACATCCTACCGACCAGAGGGACCAATTGTCACATCCTTTCAACCAACCAGAGGGACTTTCATTTACAGATTAGGTCAGTCGCAGAGAGAGAGGAAAAACCCTAGCCCGAGTCAGGTCAAATTAGAGTTTGTTTCCCTTGCACTTGTATTACGACCGCCCTATCAAAGTGGGTTGTGGAGATGTCACTACCCATTTCTTTAGTATTTCATGCACTGGCCTCTTCTCAACTCAGTATTTCTGACTCTTGGGAGTAATGAGCACCTCTTTGCCATCTCATAGGAGGATCCTCGGTATGGTGATATTTTGGTTTTTTTTTATGCACCCAAAAGTTTGGTCCCCACCTTTCATAAGACGATCGATGACATATACATCACCATGCTTATCTATATCTCCTCAGTAGTAGTTTATGATATTCTTAGTTATAGTCCCTTGCACCTAACTCTAGGTGGGCTCAACCATCCTCCCTAAGGTCGGGGTTCTTTCGTCTATGTCCTGTCTCTAAACTTCGCTTCGCCTCAGTTGATACTTCGTCCCTCAACAAGATATGAGATACCGAATTGACTATCCATCACTACCGAAAGCACTATGATATATGCGCCTTATGATGAGCCATGATACGTTTAGTTTATGAACGATGAGAATTGCTAGTAGCTTGTAGGGTGGCCTATCGAAAGTCAGTAGTGGAGATTACTACCGTGGATTATTTATTGGATAGCCTATACCAACCCAGGACCATGACCATAGGTTTTTGATTGGATAGCCGATATTCTTTGACTTTCGATATTGAAGGTGATGAACCTTCGGAAACATTGTTTCAAATGCATTAATTATATACGTAATAAAACTATATATATTCTATTTTGAATGCTTCTTTGGCAGTTCTTTCAGTCATTCTTTATATTTTGAATTACGCTTTCTTATATACGTAATTACGCTTTCTTAATAATATGCGACTGGAATGCGCTTTTAGATCTTTTCTTTTTGATCTTATCACGAAGCCGGGATCAGGCCTTTATATACGTCATTTAGACATATCACCTTTAGATTGAGATATTTCATCTCGGGTCGGGCCGCTCCGCGCCTTATTTATCTTCTTTAGGAAGCAGTACCTCTTTTAGATTATGCCGTGGAGGAATCCCCAAGCTTACTGCGCGTTGGACGGGGGGCTTAGAGCTGTTGTACCGTACAGCATTCACTGGAATTACACTTACTTCATTTAGATGCTAGATACCGCGTATGAACTATTGTTATCGCTGAGCCTTGACTACTTTACTATATGATTCATAAACTTGAATCCACTGCCTAGGAATAGACCTATTTGCCTTTCACATCAATTCCGCTACTCACTTTCTTTCTATTTACCAACCGGAATACCTAGACCTTTAGACCTAGACCACCTTAATGAATCTTAATGAATCGCTTAGGAAGTAGGTATATACTGCTGAGATCTTCTCTTATAACAACACCGGATGGATGGTCGGTTGAATCTTCGCGCTTTCCTTTTTATATGAAGTAGGTAGGTCTATAAAAAAAGGTCAATACAAAAGTTCGAAGTGCTTACTCACCCTACTAATATAAAGCAAGTGTTGTGGTTGTTGAACGCCCGTCCATCCAACAAGGCTCTCTCTCTAATTGACTATCATTCCATTTATTCAACCGTGTATAATAAGTTCTGGCTTACGTTCCTCAATTCGGCAGTTCCCACCCAGGATCTCTGCCTAAAGTTTCTGGAATAGAATGAATCCGGCAGTTCAGTTCAACGATCTCAGCTGAAGTTCCCAGGATATCCGCCATCTCACTTCTCTACGGCCAGTGCCATCTAATCACTCCCCACCGAGCAGAGCAGTGTTTCTTCCCGTATTAGGATGGGAGGCAAGAAAGCAACATAGAGTTTGATTCCCATGCGACCGACCTTAGCAACATAGAGTTGAGTTGGATGGCTAGTGAGATGGGTTAGCATCTGAGGGTAGGAGATGGGTGAAATAATAGCTAGTTGTTGACTTCCTTCCATCCAGTTCTTAGAAGAGAAGCAGGACAGGAAACAAAGAAGGTGAGAGGAGAGGTATCCAGTTAGTTAGGCCAACCGAGGGTGAAGGATGGCTATAGTTTACACCCCCAGGATGGAGTAGCCCCCTGGATAACTACAAGTCTTGCCCTCACCCACGGTCGGACAGCAGAAGCCCCCTAACCCTCACCCCCGATGGACAGTCTCTAGTCTAACCGGCGGAGATGACTGATGCTCTTCGTTCTATCGCGTTTCGCATGTTCCGCTGGCTATCCGGGTTCGACGATTGAAACCCACTGTAGGGACTCAGCCGAGCCCGAGCCTTCGAATAGGTAGTCTAGCTTCCGAACTGCCTTCCTTCCGGAGAACTGGTAGAACATCCTAACCCTTCCATTAGAACTCGTTACTTCACTTCATGCTGGTTGGAGGAGTTGTCAACTCGTTACTGGACTACCGAGCTAATGTTAGCTAACCGGTTGAACTCCTTTCGATAGACTCCCACCCCGCACCACCGGTTGAACTAGTGGTACGAGATGGGTATCGACTAGCTATTAGTTTCTGACTGTCCCCTGGATGGAAATGAACGAGGGAGGATCCGGGAGGGCCAACAATGCTTCTCCGGGCCAACAATGCTTCGGCTATCCGGCAATCACTTTCTTTGTTGAACTATAGGTAGGACGGCTCCCCCGGGTAGTCTCGTTGAAAAGACATCCGGATGGGAGTTGCCAGCCCTCACCTTCATGTTAGGCCAGCCAGAACCCACCTTCGTCGTTGAGGCACCCACCTTCGTCGTTGGATAGAGCAAGCATTCCTCCCAGCTTGAGTTACATATAAAGAAAGTCTTATCATCTATAATTGTATACCTTCCTTCCGACCTTCCTTCCGAATGAAAGCATGCTCCTTCACCGGGGTTCGTTCCTATTGGATGGTCCCTATAGCCGGAGGATTCTACCGGTGATGCTAACCGGGGGTTCAGGATGGCTCCTACCTAGGCTCCTCACCCACGCTCTTAGGCCTGGGACTGAGACTGATTGAATGGAAACGAGCTATAGGGTTCATCTAAGCCTCACCACTCATTAGGCCAGCGCCTAACTCAAACTTATTAGGCCAGTAGAATAGAACCATCCAGTAGAAGAGACCTGTTCCTGGTCCTGATCCTTATCTTGAGGGAGTATAGTGGAGTTATGTCTTTCATTCACGAAGGAAGGGATAACCTTGTATTCTCCAGGGCTAGGACTGCACCCACCCATATTCGTGTATCATCGAGCGAGGGCCGTGAGAGGAAGGAGTTGTTGCGTTGCTGCGAAGAGAAGAGTTGGTTCGTTAGCAGGTGCATGCATGGATAGTGGGAGATACCATCTCTGCATTGGGAAGTGAGGGTAAGGTCTTCCTAACCGACTTTCCCCCTATCCTATCGGGATCGATCAATGAGCCGGGAACAACTACTTCGATGAAAGTAAAGGGCGGCCCCGTAGAGATCGATAAAGGGTATAGATAAAGCAAGCAAGCAAGTTGGGGGCACTATGTATAATCTAGATCAAGTTGTTCATTCGGAAGGCACTCACTAAAGATATCTTAGTTATGCAAGCAAGCCACTCACTCTATTATATATGAGTCAATCATAGAATATGAATCATAACTCACCAGTCATCCCATGTTCTTTTGGAACTAACTCCCCATTAAGTAATAAAGATGAGCGTGAGCCACCACCCTCCTATATATAGTATGAAACTGGGGTGGGTTGCGTACTGGTAAAAAGAGATTAGGTTCGGGTATTCCCTTGCACTCGGAAGCGCAAGACCCTCCGGACCTTCCTTATTTCTTTTTCCCCTCAAAAAGCTAGAAGGGTGGGTTATCCTTGCCCCCGGAGGGACAAGCGGCTTCGCACCTTACCTTTCGCCTTTCCCTTAGTTGATTCGTTTAAGGAAATCAATAATGGAGGAGAATTGTCAATTAGAGAAGAGAGAGCCTTGTTTGACGGGTGGACATACCGCATTCACCAGCCTTACCATTACACTTGATAAATGATTATGGGTACCACCTATTACCTATTGGTTCCAGCCGAGCCTTGACGATACGATTCATCAATTAGAACCCACTCCATCGCCAGGAATAGACAGACCTACCCGCCTTTCATTTGTCCCTGCTACCTACCCACCAATAGACTCTTACCCAACCTTACTTCTCACCTATCGCTTAAGCCAGGAAGACGAGGGTCAGCACTAGGATATTCACCCTTTACCCCTATGACCCCTGATGACTTCTTCTGGGTAGGGTACACTCTTACCTTATGAGTATATGACCTTTTGTTCTCGCCAAGGAGCCCCAATATGATTCATCAATTAGAACCCACTGCATTGCTAGGAATGATTAGAACCACCTGCCTTTCTTTTCATGCCTCCACCTTCTAGTTAACCACCTGAAGATAGAACTAGACCTGCTTATCCCTAGACCACTTGGATTAATGAAGCGCTTAGGAGGTAGGTACTGCTTAGACCTTCGATTATTGGGTCGGGATTAGATCGGCCAACCTTCCCTTAATTAATGCCCTCACCCTAGGAGAGAGAGTGTGGTATCCCCTTAACCATGGCTTGCAATTATGGTCTATCAGAGCAACCTCTGAGATGATGGGGACGAGCTTCATATTATAGGAGATTCTGTCCAGCCAGGATATGCTTCGTTTATCACGCGTGCAGGAATCTTAGGAAGGAGGTCTGGGGCATCTATTAGATTATACCTTCGACTGGTATCAGGACGGGATCAACAACCTCATCCTTACCTTGCTACTGCCTGAAACCTAGGAGAGGGAGTCTTGACTTACCAACCCATTAAGTAATAATAACAGTGGAGTGGTGGAGGAGCAGAGCGCTTAGTTTACCTTGTTAATCCAGCAGCAGATGATCTATGAAAAAAGCTTGCATCATTTATAACATGATTCACTTTGATTACTTTGATGTGCCAGTTCCAGCTTTCCTGCCATCACTTCGACCAGCATTTCCGCTAGCAGCATATCCTGTTCCAGATTCGTCAGTTGTGGATTCATAGCGAGTAGATTCACCAGCATCTAAGGCGTATAAGGCAGCAGGAGGAAAGGCATAGGCCGTTAGAAGGGGCAACAAACAGGGGCAGGCACTAAAACAGATACTAAAATGGGCTCCTACTATATCCAAACGAGGATAAGGTGAACGATGGCTAGAAGGCAGTTAGCTAGTGTCCAGACCTAGGTGGCTTGTCCTTTTGGTCCAATGTGGCTGGGGCAAGGTTTCGTGTATGCCAGAGATCAATATGTGGAAAAAGAAGGGGCGTGAAGCTTAGCATAGGTAGGGGCTTTAGCCCGATTAGTGCGGCTCGGGGCGTATCGAAGTAACCAGGACAGATGGTTTTCACCTGATTAAGATTGCGCTCCCATCCCAACCCAAGACAAAGCTCCAGTACTCTAGGCAAGAATAGCTATAAATCCACCCATGCTATACATCGATATATGTCTCTCTAGCTAGATAGTCGGGCGGGATGTAGTACCTGAACCACAAGACCTGCTAACATCGGGTGAGTGACTCCAGCTCTCCAGACGCTTCTTGGGGGTGTTTATAGTAGTGAAGGTGTGGCCAGAAACAGAAACTTAGAGTGGTTTAGGGTGTTTGGCTTAGGCCATCTCACCCCCGGTAAGCTTGTTAGATATTTATCAAACCCCAATTAAGGTTTTGTCTTTTCGTCATTCTTGATAGGTTAGGCATATATCGATACATAGATATCGGGATGAAGGGAATTTCAATCTTTTCCCTAATGGGAGGTAAGGTGAAGGTTGTAAGGGCAAGGGCTCACTCGAACTAATTCCGCCTTAGATATTGGTGATTCCGGCCGGTCAATAGGCTCTCGAACGGGAAAAGATGCTTGCACCGGCCAAATTGATTATGAAAATGGTTCAAATACAACCGCGGGTTCTGGGTCAATAAGGTAAGCAACTTGCTCAACTAGCTAATTCACTGGGTGCTTTCACTCGGCCAACTAACTAGATCTTATCAAAGTGAATATGCGCAATCTACATCTGCCTCTGCCTGTGCTGCTGGTCCTAGCTTCTGCTGCTATCTTTTCCACCTTAGATGCTACCCCTTGCCTTTGTCCCTGCTTTTGCAATGGTCTATTATGATGCTGGGTCACCTGGGCAGTAAATTGGGTATGGGCCTAAAGAAAACTTGACTGCGGGGTCTCGAACTGCGCTTGGAACTGTTACTCCGATTGCTTCAACTTCACCTGCATCTACCTCCGCTCCCGTCGGTGCTCCTTCAACCAACTATGCTACTTCCTTCTACCAAATGCGGAGATGTTGGGCCCCCTGATCTAGTAGTCAGATATTGACGAATGGAACTGCTCTATGAAGGGATAATGGATACCAATAGATATAGATATATAGATTCATATAGATATAGATACATTGACATATATACCCGTAGATATACCTTGCAAGTGGTCTATTTTATAGTACGAACCTGGCCTAATGAGATGGTAAATTGAAGAGTGAAAAGGTGGCGTATCGAGGGTCTATTGATCACGAACACTACTCCTCGGCATGGGGTCTTTCACTCCATGCTGGACCAACCTATGGTGTACCGCCCGTGAATGGGAAAGTAAGGGCCCCTACTCCTTCATAGAGGTCACTCACTATTCATATGGTGAGGGTGCGTAAGCACGCTCGACTGCCTTTGGTTACTTATTTGAGAGGAGGGGAGAGGGCCCTTACTTCTTCATAGGGGTCACTCACTATTCATATGGTGAGGGTGCGTAAGCACGCTCGACTGCCTTTGGTTACTTATTTGAGAGGAGGGGAGAGGGACGCACTAAAGGAGGTAGGCCTTCGGTGTCGCCTTGGGGAAAGCCCACCAAAGCTGGCTTCCTTCATTCATTCACCGATCGAGACAGTAGGCACGATACTACCACAGCATTTCACCTGTCGACAGTTGCAGAACCGAGTCCCTCCACTCTCGTATTCCTCGACCTCCTCGACCTATTGATTGGGAGATAGAGATAGATAGCATTGATGCCACTTCAATGCCTACTGTGGTGCATGCATATCGGAATGTATGCTTCGACGAAAGGCCATGAGGAAATGAATGTCGGTCGTACGTGATCAGCCTATAAAGCAAAGCCCGATCGGCGTCTTCCCACCCGGCGCTTGCTTATCGATCGGCTGCTATTGACAAGGGGCCTACTCCTCTATCCAATGTGGGTTCGGTCCACTTGACGGAATCTCCCCTACGTCCGTGAACCAAGAGGAGCAATATGATTCATTGATGGGCGCGAAGCAATGGGAAACACCAATGGGCAGTCATATTATGTATGTAATAACGATTCATTGGGAAACACACTACAGCTAGCCTCTATCGCCAATTTGGCATTCATATTGCATGCGAGTGATATTTCTTTGTCAGGATGCGCAAGCAGGCTCGACCATAAGCCCACCACCCAATAAGCATCAAGGAAGGATCTGTCTGTCGCCGCGCTAACTCACCCGCCTACCTTAGTTCGATCAATAAGGCCAAGCAGGGGATTTCTCGCTCCTCGATCTCCCTAGGTCAATCGAGCAGGAAAGAAGTGAACGAGTGAGTCAGTCATCCTTCTTAACTCCCAACCCATAACCTTCTTATAGACCCATATTCTTATCTTCCCATCTTCTTATCTTCTTATCTCCCATATTCTTATCTTATTCTTATCTTCCTATATTCTTATCTCCTTCTTATCTCTTTAAGGGCAGATTTCTTCTCGCCAACCAAGATTGAAGCGGCGCGGGTTGGTGCATGAAAGGTGCCTTAATCACCTCTTTCTCCAATCTGTATCGCCTCTTAATCCATCTTTTCTTAAGTGGTACCAGGGCAGATTCATTCTCTATCTCGCCTCTTTAGAGCATCTATCTCGCCTATATTCTAAGAGGCCAGCCAAGAGCATCTATAGGGCGAGGGTTGCCTTCGTTATGACTAGCAAACAGGACATAGATTTCTTCTCTTTGGGCGGGTCAAGCAGAAGTGGGCAGGGGTTCGTGGGCCTGCCTGCCTGACTATCTTATCTGTTGGCGAGAAAGTGGAATTCAGGAGTTGCCTTCCTACATTACCTGAGCTCCTGCCTTCCTCTCCCCATAATTGAGAGCGGCCTTACGGCACCTATAGATTGATTCTCATTGGGCAGAAGATAAGGAAGCGTAGAAGCGTGGAAGCGTGGAGTTGCCTTCCTTATGACTAGCAGTAAATAGATTGATTTATTACTGAAGTAGTGCTATTCTTTATATATGTAATTACGCATAGCCGATAGCCAATCATCCCACCAAAAAGAAAATGTGCAGTGGTACGTACGTTTATGACTAGCAGGAAGGATATTGATTATTGACAGAAGCATAGGATGGAGAAATACCTTTCCTTGGTTCTGTCTCCCTGTCTCCCATTCACCCAGTATCACGGTACGGTACGGAAGGATATTCGGTCAGCTATAGATTTCTGTCTCCCTGAAGGTCTTCTTTCTCAGGAAGTCGGTCAGCCAGAAGGTCTGTCTTCCAGTCAGAAGTAACGAGTTACCCCGAGATATTGAGAGGGAAAGAACCTGATCACTCACCCCCAAAGCATTATATAGGTGGGGCTTGACCGCAACAAAAGAGAGGGCGGGTACGAGACCTTTCAAGCATCAGAGCCCACTTTCTACAGAGATGACAAGTCTTATCAACCACTACTTACTTTCGGACCTACCCGGCTCATTCTCAACCTCTCCCCCAGCCAGCTATCTCTCTCATTAGGAATCATTCTCAACCTCTCTATCCATCTCACTCTGAGATGGGGAACGAATACTGAGCATCGTATATAATCTAATCACCCTGAGATCACGAGAAAAGAAAACCTACCCTTCCTCTCCTTATCAGTCGAGCCCCCTAAAGGGTCCTCATCGACCAAAAACGACTTGTTCATAATTCGAGTTATGTTCTCCGGGAAGCAGCTCATGCACGCACTTCCAGCTCATTAAAGCCAGGAAGACTACTTTATGAAAGGGAGAAGCAACTAGAAGACAGTAAGCTCTGGAATTCACTATCACTGAACAGAAAGGGAGAACAGAGAGGCAATGAAGCACGGGAGTGTGATTCCTTTATTCAAGCAAGAAGGCTAGTTGATAGTAGTCAGGGTAGTAGGCAAGCCAGAAAGAGAGTGTTACGTAAGGCTAGCTCGATCAAAGGGAGAAGAACCCAAGCCATAGAATACGGCAGGCAAGAAAGATTGAGATTTATATTCCGGGATTCCATCAATAAATGGGAGTTCAGAGTCTTTTCTTAGAAGTTTATGGATGGAAAGGGATCGAGACTACTGGAAGCGAGGACGATCGGAGACCAGTTACGCTTCCCTCACCATATGAATAGTGAGTGACCCCTATAAAGGAGTAGGGGCGATGGCGGCCCGGGAAATCCTAAAGGTCAAGGCCCTCTCCCCCTCTCCCGGGAAAGAAATCCTCACCATCGGAATGGTGAGCCCCTACCGGTCCTCTCCTTGACAGTCGAGCCCCTACCGGTCCTCACCATCGGAATGGTGAGCCCCTACCGGTCCTCTCCTTGACAGTCGAGCCCCTACCGGTCCTCACCATCGGAATGGTGAGCCCCTACCGGTCCTCTCCTTGACAGTCGAGCCCCTACCGGTCCTCACCATCGGAATGGTGAGCCCCTACCGGTCCTCTCCTTGACAGTCGAGCCCCTACCGGTCCTCACCATCGGAATGGTGAGCCCCTACCGGTCCTCTCCTTTTAGTCGAGCCTGCTTGCGCATCCTCAAGGCTAACGGCTAACTTTCGGTAGGTTGAGCACCTAAAGGAAGGAAGGTCCTCTCCCTAGCGGGCGGTAGGTCGAGGGTTGGCTAAGACAGATGGCTCGATGCAATTGGTCCTGGGCTGGTCGATGGGAACTTGGCTAGTGATCCGGGCTTGTGACACCGGGGATGGGCTATGGATCTGGTCGAAGGCCGTTGGATTCATGGGGTGCCTGATGAACTCGTGGGTTGGTTCTCAATGCGTTCGGGTTTCCCTGCTGGCTGATCCTTGCGAATGGACTTGGAAAAGGCAACGCTCCCTTGGAAAAGGCAACGCTCCCTTATAGCGTCGTCCCTCCTAATTGATAGCCCGGTTGTCAGCCCTTACAACGTACCCATGGTAGAGAATGGCATACCCTGGGGGAGGGGGATGGGACCTTACCCAAGGAAGTGAGAATGGGGGCACGGGGATGCGCGAGAAAAGGCGCTCACAAATAGGAAGAATGTCTTCCAGGATGCTACAGCAGGCTCGACTGTTAAGGATGCGCAAGCAGGCTCGACTGTTAAGGAGAGGACCTTTAGGTGCTCGACCATAAGGACCTTTAGGTGCTCGACTGTTAAGGAGAGGGAGAGGAGAGGACCGGTCAATTGTATTTGGAAAAGTCATATTTCAATAGCAGCATATATAGTGGCATAAAGTGGGGTGAGCCATCCTTCCTTCCCCGATCGGCATCCATCCCTCCTATCTTTCCCATAACATCTATTTTCATTGATTCATTTTGGTCAGCCTTGACCTAACCAACTACCTGATACTCTCTGTCTTTCATTTGAAGAGGGATTTGAATCGCCTGATACGTTCTTTATTGAATAATCGACGAAGGAGAAGGAAGGGAATAACCCTATTCTGCACTTTGGGGATAGAAATACTCGTATTTCGACAAACATTTCTCTCACATTTCGACAAACATTTCTCGGAGGAGAATCATTGAAATCGCTTAATGTACGTAATTATGCCTGCCAAAAATAGGTGAAAATGAGGTTGCGCAAGCAGGCTCGACCAACGGGATAGGTCATTTTCGGGGTTTCGGCGATTTCTCTTCAAAAAGCGCGCAACGTTTGGGGAAGAAAATGGGAAATAGCTTAATGTACGATATTATGTCTGCCATTCATAGGCTCTTTTGGGTTCATTTTCTCCCTCCACCATTGCCCCAGCAAGCCTGATTCGTAAGGCTTAGTATTACGCTTCATGCCCCACCAATCTTAGGTAACGGAACCAATCCCAGTTGATCGGAAGAGGCTCGGTTATCCCTAATTGACTTATTGGGTGGCCCCTCTCAAATAAGTGACCTAAGTATTCCTATTCTGAAATGTACTAGCTTAAGTGGATCAGTTAGCTGAGGTGGATCAGTATATAGATAGAGGTCCTACTGTGCGGGTATCTCTTCTAAAGAGTGTGATAATAGTTCTTTCTCTTGCTGATATAAGCAGTATGGGTTTGATGGCTTGGCAGGTTCGATTGCTTGGTTCAGTAGAAAAAGTAAGTATAGATAGGTGACACGATCTCTTTCGAGGTTCCGCTAGCTCAACTGTGTCTGCTTCAGGGTAGATGAAGCGGAGATATGAGTGCCTGTACTAATCTCATATAGGCCTGTAAATGGGTATGGGTCCGAGCTAAAGGGTGCTTCTGTATCTCTGCCTGGTCTAGCGGCTGATGGGAGTATCTCCATTCGGTGATTCCGTCGTGTCCTTGTTTTTGGTAAATGTCATTTTGGCCTTCTAGCCGTGCTGTGACATATGATTGTTATGGCGTTAGGGCATCTGGTCTTCAACAGACTTTTCACTGAGTTTTTCTACTCCTTTGGGAGACCCACTCCTGTTCTAGGCGAACCAGTCGTCCTTTTGTTCGTATCCGGGGTAAGCTACTTTCATAGCCAGCAGCTCTTGGAAGCTCGTGTCGTAATCGAATTCTGGTTTTATAGATTCTTGTTCTTCGTAATCTGGATGAGTGCGCGTCCTTTGTCTGCTGAAAGCCGGGTTGATATTGACGGCTGGATAACTCTTCGTATCGTACAGAGGCTCCCGGCGATTGAGTGAGGGGGTCGATCTTTCTTTCGTCAAAGTCAAAGCGGCTGCACAAGTAGATGCAACCGTATTCAAATGAGGCTGCCATCCCTTAGCTTAGGGTGGGGAAGGATGGGAAGGAATGATTTTCATCACCAGTAGGTAGGTAGGTAGGTTTGGAAGGAATCATACGCATGAACTGTTTCATCCGCCAAATCAGAATCAGAATCCTTTGTTCCAGAATCTCCCGACGAAGCCAAATCCGAAGCTGTTGTTTCAAAAGCCGAATCTTCAGAATCATACGCTTAGACAGACGTCGAAACAACTTAAGTTGTTTCAGTTGAGCTCAAATACCCACCCAACTAAGGACGTTGGGTTTCTTTGTCTAGGAAAGGCCTTTGGCCCTATGAAAAAAGATAGGACATCACCACATAATCCTTCTTTCAAAAGCGGTAGCCCTGGAAGAAGCGAGATTGGTCTTAGAATAGAAAGATCGGCCGGATACGATGACGAAATGGCTGAGTCAATGCTGCCCTTTCCTTTATGCGGAAGAGGGAATTGGATTTCACTTCCTTGCACTAGGAAGCGCAAGCCCCTCCGGGACCTTGTTATTTTCAGAGTCAGGAAGTGAAAGGCTGCCTCTTTAGCTGCAGTGGCCACATTCCTCTTGGCCGCGCAAGGGCTAGTTGGCTCTCCGGTTAGGTCTGTGGCTTTGTGAGTGTATCCAAATTGAATCCCTGCCCCTTTGGCTTTGGCTGTAGGCGAGCGCTGGGGCATTTCCAGGTGAGTTTTCAGCGTATCGCGCTTAAGGTGCGAAGCCGCTTGTCCCTCCGGGGGGCAAGGAAGTGGCCTCAAAGTTGCTCCAAAAGTAGAGAACTGAGTTCCAAAGTAGAAACAGTGGATGCACGAGTTGCCTGAAGTGGTCTCTTTTTTGGATTAGCTTTTCCGAAGGAAACAGCTTCCAAAGAGAAATACCAGAATAATAGAACAATAGGACAAAACAGATTGACTTGACTTTCTTTTTGTGCTTCAATCCACTACCTGCCCTTTCCTTGCCTTGCGCCCTTAGGCTAGTCAGAAGTACGAATGCAGGAAGCTGCAGCGAGCTCCTCCACCTAAGATCCCCTCCCGTGGGGCTATACCTACTTCTCTTTCTCTCTCGCTTAAGGCATTGCCGGGTGGACTATCAAGCGAATCATCTCCCCTCCTTGCAAGATCCACCAAGTTCTGCTTCCGTTCTTTTCCCCTACCATCGTGACGCAACTTCCATGAAACATATTTCCCAATTCCCTCAGGTGCCTGTTCGAAGGTCTCCCCCCCCCTACGTGGCTAGACGAAGAGTCATGCCGAGGCCTTTATTTATATATTCTTTCTTCAAGTGTCCGGTTTCTCCCAGGGGGGGCTGCTTCAGAGGGCATGTGTTTTCAAGGATTCAATAATAGGGTCTCTCAAGTGAGTGAGGTTTTGCTGTTATTGAGTTACCCGCTGAGGTTCCATCATAGGTTTTCAATGTTCCAACCATTGTCTGGCTGCTGGGCTGGAGTGCTGATGTGAGTGAAAGTAAGGTGCGAAGCCGCCAGAGAAGAAATAGGAAGGCAAGGAGGTTTACCTGCTTGTCCGCATCGGGCAAGGTCCGGCAGGGCTTGCTTGACGTTAGGAAAGCAAGGACCCGACAGGGGGCTCGACTGATAAGGAGAGGAATTTCTTGCTTGCTTGACGTTAGGAAAGCAAGGTGCGAAGCCGCTTGTCCCTCCGGGGGGCAAGGCCTCCGTTCCTCATTTCGAGCTTTGCATAATGGAACGAAGGGGGTTCCTTACCCTCACCAGGAGCGTCGAACCCTCCCAACCGTTTTCTCCTGAGCGCACTCAGTGCCAGAGTAGCCGCGATGGCCCATACCGCGGTGGCGGGCTTATGCGCTTGCTCCCCCGCCCCGGAAGCATGGCCTGTTGGAAGAATCCGGCCATTTTGGTGCCAGCTGGGCTGGGCGCTCCAGTCTGGGCCAACAATGAAGAGAGATGCCATCCACCTTGCCTTATGCATCCACGTATGTTGCGGCTCGATGAACCGACCTTGTCGATACGAGAGCTAGATTTCTCTCTCTTTCTTCCCGTCCCGTCCCCCCTCTCTGAGAAGGTCATCTGCATGTTGGTATTATATATGTCATTACGACATAACTCAATACCACCCGAAAACGACTATATATGTCATTATGCATTCATGAATTATATATGTAATTACGCTTTAGCATTAATCTTTCTATGCTCATGGCTAAGCTTGCTAATTGCTAAGCCATTCCTTCCCTCGGCTTAAAGAACTTCAATAACCCTGCTTGCTAAGCCATGTCCTTGCCCTCCACGCCTTCGGAAGAACTAAGCTTGCTACGCCTTCGGCTTCTACGCCCCGATAAGGTCCATGCCTACCTAGTGAGTAAAGCCATCTCACCTACCTCCCTTAGAATCTTCCCGTCCCATGCCTACCTAGTGAGTCAAGCCATCCCACCTACCATAACTCATCTGGTAATAAGTCTACCCGTGCCTACCTAGCTTGAGTTCAGGTCAGATAACCTACCCTAACTCACCTACCTTGGCCCACCTACCTACCTAACTCACCTACCTTAGGGTCTTCCCACCTACCTAACTCACCTACCTTAGGGTCTTCCCACCTACCTAACTCACCTACCTTGGGATCACCTACCTTAACTCACCTACCTCCGGGGATAGGCATACCACCTACCATAACTCACTTACCTGCCTGGGTGTAGTCAAGGAAGGATAGGGTGATTAGCCTTATCTTCCCTTATATATAGGGTGATCTCACTTATATACTTTGCCTTTCCATTCTTTTCCCTTCCCTTAGATATCTCTCTTACCTTATCTTCCCCTTCCCTCACAAATTAGAACCTACTTCCTTCAACTACAGTTCCTATACTAGAGTATCACCCTCCCAGGTGATCGGTGAGTGAGGGTGATTCCGGAGTTTCTCCCCTCTTGATTCCAGCCAGAACCACCCTCACCCTGAATGAAACTCCTTCCAGCCAGAATCAATCTATTTATTCATCCATCAAGCAAGGGGAGGGCAAGCAATCCGAATCCCGACTCCCCATAGCCCCCACGGGGTGAGAGCCACCGGGGAATCCGCCCCCCCCACTTGATTCGTTTCACGAGCGAGAGTGAAGCGGGCTACCAGTGGTATAAAGCGGTCACTTTCTTTTCAGTTGCTTTTGTCAGGTTTTGTCGGGTCCGGGGGGCCTCTCCCTTAGTCTTCTCGAAAGAACCGGGATCAGGGAGAGAAAGGAACAAACTACTGGATGGAGGCGCCCTCCCTCCCAGCAGGCAGGGCGGCGGCCCCATCCTGGCAAGCTCCTTTAGTTCTACCCCCCTTACTTAAGAAATAATGAATCCTATGGGGAGAAACTACTCACTATCGAAATGAAAGACGATCGATTATCTACCCAAGGAGATATCAAATCCCACATACGAGAAAAGGTCACAAATATAGTTAAACCAAGTAGCATTGCAAAGGCATAGTGATAGTAGGGTCGGGATATCCCCGCCCTCCGGACCGGACGTGAAGGTCCCCCCTCATCCGGCTCTCTGCAGGGGAATATCCACTCACTGCTTCCCCCAATATCCCCCCCTTTGCCACATCATGGGGAGGTTTACAGGAGATCCCAGAGGCTCGCACTGCTATAGCAGTCCGGCTGCTCCTGCCGAAATCATTGCTATTCATTCTCTCCCCCGTGCTCTGGCAATTACGCTCCCTAGACTATTGACCGTACATGTAGTTAGGCTAGGGACAATGACGATCCGAGATATATAATGGCAATAATATAGAAATCGATAATGATGACGATATCTATATCTATATCTATATCTTGATACATCTATATATATAGAATTTAGATATAAATAGATATAGATATATAAATCTAGATATATCTAATAGACATGGCCATCGATATATCCATGTATCCTAATATATAGAATATATATATTATATATAGTATAATACGGCACAATACGATATAATGCAATGGGAGGGATGGTAGAGGGCTGCCTGCGCCCAAAAGCGATGATTCACTTGTCCCCTTGTCCATAGGGACCTCGTGGCATACTACCTCAGCGACTCCCGCTAGATAGCCGCCCCTTTATAGATCTCTATTCTTACAGCCTCGTGGACGAAAGGAGGGAACTGATTGTAGGGATTCATTCACTTGCATTCCTGCTGGCACTACTAGAAAGCTCCGGTCTTAACGCCCCCACTACTGCTGCCCTTCGGGTTCGTAGAGTCGGGTTTACCGTTTACCCACAACGGAGGAGCCGCCCCCCGATAAGTAGGGGGGCAGGCGGCCACGGGTTATAACGCACTCCTCGCACGACGAATCCACTTTGAAGTTGACTCATTCGCTTGGCCAATTGTAGGAATGTGTACGAAATACCATAAGGGCCCAATATCTCAATAGCACCTTTGTCTGAAGCTTCGAATGAGACTTCATATCCGAAACGAACGATCTGACAGGCTATAAAGTCATTCAAAACTTGATCGGGGAACCAGCGTTTATTTAAAAAGCAATGGAGTCGATTACCGGAAGTACTAGTTTCAAAGGCTCGTTGGAATTGATCCGCTACGAGATTGACATTATACGCCACGAAAGCACCTAAAGTACTAGACAGAATAGGTATTGGTTCGGTAATGGTTGGAGCAGCAAACTCAGATTCGGCAAGAATCTCATTTTTGGGTGGTACGGAAGGGGGATTGGCCCGAGAATTGGATAGGGGGTCAAGATGCAGCCTAGGCTTACTCAAGTGCCCTCCGAACCGCGCGAGATGGTCGCCTATTACACGGCTCACTAACTCTGCATTGGGTTTGGGTACCTATTATTCGGCGGCTACGGGCGCTACTATAATGATAGGTAGGGGGGGCGTTTGCTGGACTTCCGTATGGATGGCGGCATTTTATACAGAGTGGAACCGCATAAGTCGAACGGGACCGAAGGCATTATGGATGGACGGTAGAGTCGAGCCGGATGGATATCTCATTGCCTAATACTATCAAGCAAGGCAAGGTCCGGAGGGCTTGCGCTTCTGAGGGCAAGGAAGTATTTACCCCTACCTACCTTATAGGGCCTTTCTTCTTCAAATAGGTCCGCCTAGAACTAGATTCACTTGGTCTTGCCATGCCTAAGTAACGTGTAAGGGCCTTGCCATGCCTTATGTAACGAAGTCAACACCGGGGGTCCAAATGTATCTTACGTTATTTACATGCACTTGACTGTATCAAATAGGTCCGCCTATCACGTGCGTGCCCTGTTTTCTTCCCTCAATGCTATGCCTTATGTCACGAAGTAAGTGTACACCTGGAAAGTCATTGAAATGCCAGGTCTTGTATTGTATCCCAACCCTTCTCATTTCGGGCCCTTCTCATACCCGCAATAGTATCCCAACCAGGCATAGGCACCCCACCTACCAGCCTGGTATGATATGGATGGCATGCTCGTAAGTAATATGCTAGGGTAGGCATGCATGGCAGTCATTATATACGTAATTATGCATTCATGAATTATATACGTAATTATGCATTCATGAATTATATACGTAATGACACAATTTCATCATTTCTTAATTGATAAGTTGGTCGAGCCACTTAACGTACCTCACCCTTTAAATCATAAATATGATAATCGCATATCTACTCGCTCCCATAGAGAATAGCGATAGCTGCTCTATGCCACATCTTAATTGCTCCCGATTCTGTGTTTGGGCCAACATCTTCTATTAGGTTTCATGCAATTATTATTATTATTATTTTGGTTTGATTCTGAGCCTTCCGATTCGGATGAGGGGGAAGAGGTGCTCAGGTGAACAATAATTCCTGAGTTTCAAAATATTCATATTATTATGGAAATAAGGATATCCCGACCTTCGCGTAACTCTTTGAGGTACGTAGTCGCTCAACCAAAGGGATAGGGGAAGAAAGAAGAGATAAGGAGAAACTGATCGCTAACGGGAAAAAGGAAGGTTCGAAAGAATGGAAAGACTTTATAGAACTACCAGAATTGAAAGTGTGAAAGTGGCATCCCTGATGCTACGCGCGTGTAGATTCGGTCACCTGAGGGTCCCAGGACATAGTCGTTAGTAACACTTATCATTTTGGTAGAGATCAACCTCGATAGAATCTTTTTCTATTATCGAGCAAGAAAAAAGACTTTCCGTGACGCCGCGCTTCGCAGTTCAAACCTCTGTATCCTGTGTGGGATAACGAAGTAGACTAATTTCCCTGGCCTAACGACTTCTTGATACCTCGCTCGGGCCGTTGACTTCGCGAGGGTTGATCAGGACCTATGCCATAGCATCATATATAATGTTCCTCTCGTGTCACCCGAAAATCCGATAGATAACCTACCTAAATCACATCACTTCGATAGAGATGCGCACCTGAAAATGATGAAATTGCGTTATTACATCTATATACAGAATGACCAGTAGATACGGCGTCAGTCGAAGGAGAATGCAGTATAATTGATTGAGGGGAAGAAAGAGAAGGTTATCCCGCAATAAACCCTTATCAGCAGTGGCTCCAGTTCGAGGTGACAAGAGATAGCTGCTATATCCGACCTATCATGGAAGGCGGAAACTGGCTAGAGGTTAGCCCTCTGCCCTTCATACTCAATGAGAAAGCAGTTAAGGTCCCGGAGGGGCTTGCGCTTCCTAGTGCAAGGACCCGGCAGGGGGCTCGACTGATAAGGAGAGGAAAAAGTAGAAACTCGGGCAGTGTAGCACTTATATCCTATTAGGCGAGTCTTTTTCAAAGCTTTCCATTTCCCCTTCACAAGTTGGCTAGCTCTCTTGATATGGGGTAAAGCCAAGGGTAAAGCTTGAGATGGTTGGTGAACTGAATAGCTCTTACCGGTACCGGAACGATCAATATCAATATCATAGTCGTCGTCCCACATAACTCGAGCTCAATGGAGCAATCCTATAACCTTAACGTAGCAGGGGTAAAGCTTACTGGATGGATTTCTTCTTATTGTTCCTACGGAGGCTGAGCTAAGTACGAGATCGAGGTTTCTTACTGTTCCTCCGGAGGCCGAAAGGGTTTAAGCTCTTCCCAGGCAGGGTTCGTACAGCAGAAGATAAGAGAAAGAAGGCGGAATAGGTATTGTCATTGGCAGTGGTCAGCCACTTCGTCTTCTCTTGCTTGTTAGTCTCAGTCGTTTCATTACGATAGTGACCGGTATCCCGGCAGGCAGAGTTCCCCCGCTTCAGAGAGTTCTTTTGATCCTGAGCATAACCAGTACCATGACAATATTTCCGTCCTCCTTTCACGAGCACCTGCTGGCTTTGTACCTGCACCAGGCTTTGCTGCACCAGGCTTTATTTCCATCCTTTTACGAAGCCCTTGGCGATCGATATCAATATGTTCCAGATCGTGAGCGATACCCAGTAGTAGATCCAGTAGCAGCCGTTGCAGCACCCGTTTCATGGTCCCTAGTAAACGGAGAAAGATGGAGAGGTCGTCTAAGCGATTGAACCAAGAGCAAAGAGAGGAAGTTCGAAAGCAAGCAGCTAACCGTATGGGAGGTTAGTTGGTAAACAACCAATAAACACATGTATCTATAAAGCCAATGACCCCGAAAAGACACTAAGCCTTCCAGCTCGCTTCTATTTCTCCGCTAGGTCTATTACTGTACAGGAGAACGCAATTACGAACGGTAGACGGTCCTGCTTGTAATATTTTACTAGGCTCTTGAATTGGACCAGCTGTGACGACGCCGGTAGAACCAAATCGCCTGGGTATGGTAGCGTGGGAAGGAGTAGGACATAGGGTATCACCGTAAGGGCCAGCCACCAGGATCTGGGGTGCTTTCCTAGGCAAACATCGGTCCCAGGCACCGGTCCCCGGCTCCATACTGGCAAAGGCTACACCCGGTTCAGGCTCTAGCCCAACTACAGCCTTACTCACTTTTTATTTCCTTGCCCTCAGAAGCGCAAGCCCCTCCGGGACCTTAAGAAACTAGCTCTTGCTCTTTCTTAGCCTCGCTCTCTCACCGGTTCACCAGTTCCAGCTTCCTTACTTGCATCCCTCCATGTTCCGACATTAGGATCTGTTCCCAGATAAGATGTTCCGACAAAGCCTAATGCAGTTGAATCCATTGAAGCAGCAGTTTTATGGATAGGGGACGGACCGGAGATGGAGAGTATCGCGCCCTAAAGTCCCGCTCGAATACTGAATGCGGTCCACTAAAGCTTAACGAAGACGGACCTTGTCCTGTTCTATTAGCTATTAGCGACATATATAAGATGGCTTTTGGGATGGATGGGGTGTGCAATCGATTATCTAGGGCGGTTTTTGACCTTTATTACGGGCGCTGTGCTTTTATTCGACCTAGGCTATTACAAAGGCTAAGAACAGGGATGCTTGGAAAGAAGCTGGACGAGGTGGTTACTTTGGATCTATAGGATCTTGAACTAAATCCGCAGCTAGCACTGCTGCAAGTGCTTCCGCTGGATCCCCTACCATCATCAGCGCGCAGGAGGCCCATTGTCTGTTAACAGCGAATAATATACCGCTTATGAGGGTGGCGGAACCGTAATAGACAGGCCAATCTGGAACAACAGGCAGCTAACCAGTAGGTGAGGAGCTAGGCGGCCAAACAGAACAATCTGCAGGTCATAAAAAGAGATTAAGTTCCATCCGAAAGCACAGCCAGCGCGGATAAGACTACACAAACCACCGAAAGCACTGATCCTTTAGCTTGACTCTTGAGCCTTATCCCTGGATGGACCCTGATCCCTGTCGCTTTATTATATCCCACTCGCTTTACCCTTGAGCCTTGGACCAGGAAGGGAAGAGTTACCCTTGCTTTACACCGCTCAAACCTTGACTTATCCTTCGAACCTTTAGGATTGCTTTTATAGATCTACTGCCCCGTTATACCGACCTACAGAGGATACTATTACAGAGACTCCTTACGGAAACCTTTTCCTCTACGCTCAGACTTACGGAACTATGTTCCTCATCAAACTTATCCCTTGACGCTTGCTTTGATTGATACCCCTTCTCCATGAGGGAGGGAGGTTTGAGCCCTATCGCTTGAGAGACACCCACGACGGAATGACAGAAAGACACCGATGGATGGAGTTGAGCGAGAAGTTGAACACCGCGAAACCAGTGATGGAATAAAAGAAAATAAGTGGACCCACGAAGGAAGGAAGGACAGAAGATACAGTTACATAAATGGATGGAAACTGGACTACGAGTTCAATACGAACGAGTTGTTGAGCGAGAGACCAGGTTAACACTACAACCTGGTGAACCACAACCTGTGGTTAATTAGTGTCGTGCCTGAGCGAGAGCCGAGTGCGTGAATAAATATACAGGTTAGCTTTATATATGTTGCATGGTTGGTTCAGGGCGGGTTCCGGTACGGTCTGGTTAGGTGAGGAGTCAGGCAGACCGGTTTCATCAGGACATTGCTTGCTTTTGTTACCTTCCCATTAGGGTTGATCCTATCGCTTGCCCATTAGGAGGGTGCTAGCGCTATCGCTTCATCCATCCGCAAAAGATGAAACAGCGCCACTTTAAGCAGGACCTGGCAGAAAGAAAGAGCGTGTACGGTTAGGTCTTATCTGGGACGGGACGGTTAGGTTAGTCAGGAACAGACCGAATCAGTACGGGTTACACTTATAAACTAAGATTGATTGATTGCTACCTTCCCATGAGGACCTACGGGGGTGGGTTCAAGAGAGAGAACAACTCACCCAGTAATTGAGTAATGAATCAGTTGAGAACCTTTGATCACGAGTACCAAACCTGTAGTTGAGCGAGAAAAGAAACGAGTGGGTGAGCGAGAAACGAGTGCGTGAAGGTTAGCTTTATATATGCTGCATGGGTGGGTGTTTCAGGGAGGGCAGGTACCGGTACGGGTCCGCTTAAGAGAGTCAGGACGGGAGTCGAAAGAAAGGGCATTGCTTTTTCACCTGCCAGAAATACCCTTCTATGTTGAAGCCCTAGAACATGAGGTCTTATAAGTTACCAGTTTACAGTTCTCAGTTACCTGTTAGAGCCACGAATATCAGACCTTTGAAGCAGCACCAGATTAGGGAAGGGGATAGAGTCTCTATCAGCCAGGAACACTAAAGTAGCTGTAAAGTATTCTCTATGAAAGAAACTTGACTCTTTCACCTGCTCGAACTAGACCTGGAGCCCCAAGAATCCACGTAGTGAAGTGAGTGAGTCAGCAATTTGTCCCTTGAAGGACCGGATGGGATGGATGATCACCTTACCCTTTACTTGATTACTGCCTTTACCCTAGGAGAGAGATGGAGTGCTGCCCAACCACACTTGCCTTCAGCCAGGAAGGAACAGGAGGGTACGGCATCTATGAACCCCTTCCCTTGGTGAAAAACTAACCCACCTTAATAACTAGAAGACCTGCCTTCTACCTATACCACTCGCTTAATTAATTGCTTAGTGGGTGGGTACTGCTTCGCACCTTCTCTTTCCAGCCGGGATGAACCAAGCTTACCCTTCCTTTATTACTGCCCACCACACAGAACCACCATCACTGGCTGGATACACTTAATGCTGAACCCTTACACGCCTTAGCTTCGATACAGCATTGGCACAGGCGTTCAAATAGAGCAGTGGTGCACGGGCGTTCGACTACACTTCCTGAAAGATTCGTACTCTGATGAGCTGATGAACCAATCAAGTGGGTGAAATTCAAGTGGTGGTGGAATCTATTTATGGAGTTGTGTACTATTCAATTCTATCTGGTAGGGATAGGGGGAATTAGTCTTTATTACTTACGAGCATGCCACTTATATCCTTGGCTAGGCAGGCGCACGTGCAACCCTCCCTCTGATTGATACAAGCAGACATGCCTTATCATCCCGACCCCGATATATGCCTGGCCATAATGCCATCGGCCATATCCCTTCCCTGGCCCCTCTGCTTTCCCATAGCGGCTATAAGGTTATCCCTATATCTTCTATCTTCTTTCTTCCCCCCTCCTTTTATCCCAATCCCGATCTCCTCGGTACTTAAACAAATTGCAAGTGTGAGGCTTCTAAACACCATTTCAGTTATAAATAGAAGCCATGGGCTGCACTAAAAGGAAGGAATTCATTAGTAAGGTTATGTTGGAGGAATGCTTTTGAGACCATAAACTCTCACGAAGCTCTTTCTCCCTTCCTTGCTTACATTTGCTTGGTAGCTTCACCTAACTACTCCCTCGAGACACACAATGCCATCAGGTACCTAACGGAACACATGTGGCAGAAGATTGATTCTTTGGGCACATGCTCATCAATCTAAATAAGCATAAATGACATATATAATGGTGCTTTCCCTTCTTGGCCGACCACGGGAGAACGCAGCCGCGTCTAGACGCTTTAGTATGAGGCATAATCTCTTAGTGCAGCTCGAAGAAAGGTAAGGTATAACCTAAAGGTGATCTTCTATAGCTATGTGGGGAGCTTATTGATTCCCATTGCTATCAGTGATGCACATAACGTGTTTTTAGAAGTTGAGTTCTGGCATTGCCTATTGTTCCAAGCAGTGATGCCCCGGTAACGGATCCATATCCATATATCGTAGCAGACCCATTTAGAGATAAAGATATAGACCCACCCCCAGTTGTTCGCCCGGAACCACCATAAGCAGAGACACAAGCAGTAGATCCACCAGCACTAGCGGTTTAACTAGTTTACCCCTAATCATACGCAGCCGGAGCATATACATTTCGAGATCGAGTAAAAGCACTAGGAGTAGAGGTATATATATTATATAATAGTTCCATCACTGTTGTTTATGGGGGTAGATAACGGCTTCAAGCTTCACTAAGGGCCTTTACTACACGCGCATCATAAGACAAATCTAACCAAGGTCCCGGAGGGGCTTGCGCTTCTGAGGGCAAGGGGAGCTGATAAAATCAGAATAGATGCCGGGAAAGGTGATGGCTTTCTAGGGAAGGATACTTAGCGATACAATGGCTATCAAACTCGAAAGTGTGCTACCTCTGCTTTTATCGCCTATGACGGTGGTGGTAGTGATGGTGCAAGGTCAGGGAGGGATGCTACAGGGAAGGATGCTAGGCTAAGTGATAGCTCTGCTACTGGTGAATCTGAATCTGGATCCGGAAGAGAATAAACACGTCCAGCGATAAGATGGACCCTATTGATCCGGAACCACACATTGAAGTTTATAGACCGGTTGTCGAACCAATTAGAAAGTCAGTTCGAGAGCCAGTTCACTCCGCAGGGGGATAAGCAGTGGTTGTTTCACTATCAATGATAACATAAGCATCTGAGCGCGCATCTGAGCAAGCATCCGTAGTAGCGAAAGTAGCAGCCAGGGTAGAAACTACCACAGTGGTTCCAGTTCCCATACCATTACGATCCCTGTCCCTGTCACCATCAAAGAGAGGGGCGAAGGTAGTTCGAATGGGATACATGGATGCACCCACCATTGGACATTTAGATCTTGCTTCACCCACTGGTCCTTCTCTTTACGCCTGCAATGGACCTAGAATCTTAGGCCTAGTCGAACCATACCAAGATTAGCCCAAGCAACAAAACCCTTACCGAAGCGCATCAGTAGCAATCTTTATCCTCGCATCAGTAGCAGCCATCTGGAATTTGTATTCCGCGCATCATTACTTTTGATTGAAAAATCGGGTCATCAATCATATAGATCAGTAAATCAATAAGGTAACAATCAGCAGCAGTCATCTAAATAATCAGTAGTAAAGTGGCCTGAGTGGAGAATGTTGTAAGGTAAGCTCCTAAACCCCCTGTATTTATGGCTAGAGAGTTAGCCGCCCCCCCCCTTCCCTAAGGCAGTGATCTCTCTGGAGAAAACAGAGGTAAGAGCGAGTGCCCTTGATGTCATTGTATCATCTGCCGCCCCTTGGGAGATGGTGTTAAGTTCCACCGCCTCTACTTTCTTTATCCGCCTTTGTGGGAGAAGCCGTGATAGTCACTGTAACTACGGCTGCCTTTGTGACTGAAATCAGAAATGATACCTCGTGAATGCCGTCGATAAGTAGTGAATCCTTTCGTTGTGAGTTTGGGGTGTGGGATAAAAGATGAGAGGGAGGTGAGTGGGAGTTGTAGTTTGGTACTTAAGGCACCTAGAGCAGCTGGTAACTTTCTTTAGTGCCTTTAGTGAATGTTCTAGTGAAGATCTCCAGTCCCCCATACCTATGTTTTCATCAATAGCGATCTATAAAGCTATATTCAATAGTCACTCTCCCTAAGCCCATTTGGGTAGTCACTTCATTTGCTCCATAAATCGCCTTAATCTAGATTCATTTATGTTGTCTAGCTGCCTTCAGTGTGTGTCAGGATGGGGACCAGCTTTGTCCACATGCAAAACATTCCTTGGTGCAGTTATATGCGGTTTGAGCTACTTCAGGTCATGGGATCGTGTTGACAACTTTGAGGTGTTTAGTGGAACTTAGATAAGGTGCAAGCCGAGCACGATGTAGGGTGTTACGTATAGTAAAGGAACGCTCGTATCCCCCGGTAGGTGAACATATAAGTGGTGTAGTCACTTTTCTGAAGCTTGGCGGCCACGACGAAATTCCGAAAGCCCAGAAGCCCAGCCTGGGATTTTGAACATGATTTGTTAGATATGGAAGCTGACGAACCAGCTGCCGATCCAGCTTTGCCGCTTTCCTTCTCCTAACTCAGGTACTGTCCCAATTTCCATGCTCTTGCTCTAACCTTGCTTTTCGAACCGAATCCATTGTAGTATTTAAGCAACTCATGCTTTAAGTCTTGCCCAGAGTCGGTCCACGTTCCACTCTCCCGTCTTCGTCTATTACCCATGTATTAACAAGTGGTGGCGCCTGTTGAATCCGATCGAGTGCAACAGGTTGGCCGCATCTCCCCCCCACACAAGGCATATTTATGGGTTCCTCTCGGTCCAATCAATGACGTTGGACCCTAGTTGAATTGGGACACCATTACGAATAGGTCTAGTCCATTCGATCCCGCGCCATCCTCTCCCTCTATATACACCATCCAATTAGTGCACTGGATGAATAGCTAACTCCCGCGTCCGTTATAGGAATGGCATAATAACCACTACATATCATCCCATTCTGCTACCTTCCTTTGGTTTGTTAAAGAAGAGGAAATGGAACCCTACCTCCCTGTCTCTACGAAGGGAAGGGCGGGCCGAGCCAACTTTGATCTCCACTGTCTCTCGCTTTTCATCCCACATGTCCCTGCTGCTTGGACTATTAGAGTATAGTGGTCCTTCTATAGTTAGTCTGAGCTAGTGGTCCTTCCTTAGTACGATTAGGATTGATTCTTTCTGGCTGGAATGAATGAATATGGAATGGAAAGATTCGAGAAGGCGCTCTTGCAGGCAGAAAGAGATAGAATCCGATTGGAGGGAGTAGAGCCGATTGGTTGGAGAAGGATGCGCAAGCATGCTCGACTGTTAACCCCCCAAACCAATAAGTAAACCCTAACCTTTAGGTGCTCGACTGATAAGGATGCGTAAGCAGGCTCGACTGATAAGGACCCTCACCATATGAATAGTG
>Ga0213496_10000015_pt1 | contig 26158 bp, 29 predicted proteins | sample Lodgepole_Yose_2_FD_150977 | JGI IMG/M metagenome (GOLD analysis project Ga0213496, IMG submission 150977) | Leaf-associated microbial communities from Pinus contorta in Yosemite National Park, California, United States - Lodgepole_Yose_2 | ecosystem: Host-associated > Plants > Phyllosphere >...
AAGCAGGCTCGACTGTGAAACCCCCCAACCCAATAAGTAAACCCTAACCTTTAGGTGCTCGACTGTTAAGGACCTTTAGGTGCTCGACTGATAAGGACCTTTAGGTGCTCGACTGTTAAGGAGAGGAGAGGATGCGCAAGCATGCTCGACTGTTAACCCCCCAACCCAATAAGTAAACCCTAACCTTTAGGTGCTCGACCCTAAGGATGCGTAAGCAGGCTCGACTGATAAGGAGAGGACCTTTAGGTGCTCGACCTTAAGGGAGAGGGAGAGGAGAGGGAGAGGAGAGGAATTCTCCAAGTTTCGCAAACCTTGGTGGAAGAAATGAAATACCAAACCCAGGTGCTGGTGCAAAGCCCGGTGGTGCAGGTGATGCTGGTGCTCGGTCAACTCTACACACTACTGATGTACCAAAAGTAGGAACAGGTAGATATGTGCAAAATATCGGAACAGGTGGTAGGGATGCTAGGATAGGAAAGAAGCGGCTACTCGTGCTGCTTCAATAGGTTAAACTGGTGCTCCAACTGGTGCTTTCACTAGTGCTGGTGGATCTGGAACTATATATCCTACTGGAACTCCAACTGGGTAAGGATATGACACTTCTACTTAGTGCCAACTAAAGAAACTGTTGCATCATCGACTGGATCTATTGCTTAAACAACTAGCTAAGATGCTGCTGTCCTTGCTCTAGCCTCTGCTTACTCTCTGCTGCTAGTACTGGTAGTAGTGGTGGATAAGCTAGATCTCTTGCTTCTGGAACTGGAACCGCGGCTACTGGCTCTGCTGCTAGATATGCTAGCGGAACAGGAAGGGATGTTGCTGGTGTTCAAAATGGAAGGGATGGTGGGAAGGATGCTGAGGGTGCTGAAACCACTGCCTCTGGATCTGCATCTGTCTTTGCTCTTGGTCGGAACTAGACTTCTTGGATCACTTGCTAATATTGTAACACCACCTATAGGAGCTTAAATTGACTCGGATGCTTGATGGATTGACTTCTGCTTATGATGCTTGCTCTGATGCTACTGGAGCTACCGGATATCGATCTCGTTCATCAGCTGCAGAATATACTGGAACAACTGCTCCTGCATCTTGAACTGCTCGTGTATCTCCTACTCCTACCTTTGTCTTTGATGCCGGGTCTACTACTCAATATTCCGTTGCCCCTGCCTATGATGGTAGTGCCTCTGCCTTTATAGCTGGATATGGAACTGGTCATGGATCTAGAGATGGAAGGTACGTCCGCTCTGTAGTAAGAGAATCCGCGGCTTCTGGTCCACCAACTGGCTCTACTGCTGCTTTTTCGACTGCTTAATCGACTGGATAAACTTCTGCAGGATCAAAATAAAGAGAATAATCAAAGTAATAAACAACAGAAACTCCTGCTACTGCTGGTGACTATGGCTCCGGATCTGGAAAGTCAGAATATCTCTCATCAAACTAATCATCTCTATCACGAACATCTGAATCTGGCTCTGCGACGGCTTCTAATCCTGGAAGGTATGGAACCGGGTCAACTTCTGGAACCGGGTCAACTCGGTCAAATGCTTATGTCTTAGCCCCCGTCTCTGGCACTTGAATATCGAACCGGTGCATATACTGGTGGTGCTTCTGGAATTACTTAACCAACTACTTAACCAACCTTGAATACGGGGCCACCTGGCCATCAGGAGCAGTATGAAGGAAGCCTAAAGAAGCAGTAGCAATGGAGGCAGGCCATGAGTAGCGAGCAGGGAAGTAGCCCCCCGTAATGTATTCTAAACTAAGGCTACAATCACCTCCTGAACCTGTACGAAGAGTTGGTATCCTAAGGCAGAGATCCGTAGTAGATCCTAAACCTGGATAAGAGCTCCCTGTAAAAGAATTAGTTTCCGGCTGATTTATAGCTGTACGAGGAGTTGTCTAAACCTAGAGGCTCCTAAAAAAGCACAGAGAATGTAGCTTAATTAACATGGATGGGGGCTCTGTTGCCTGCCTGCTTCACATGGCCTGGCTCTCACTGGGGCGGCTATAAAGTAATGGTTTGATGCTAAGTGGCCGCACACTGTTGCCTAAAGAAACTAACGCAACATGAAACAAAAAATGAATAGCTCGTGAACCTCGTTTACTTGAACCATGGTCACGTGAGCCATGCTAAGGCTAACTGAAAACCGACCGGATTGCTCGCCGAACCAAGCTAGTAGTAACCATCCAATCTGTACAAGCGAGTACTTATCATCCCGCCAAGCAAATGGTATCCATCTGTTGCACGGACCTCGTGAAAGTTCAGTGGCTTATAAGCTTGAAACCGGACCTCGTGCTGCTCATGGGCTCGTAAACCTCCTAAAAGGTGGGCATCCTCCCTACCACGTACGATTACCCTGCCTCACCTACAAGTAAGCAAACCTACCCTACCTCTTGACTGATGAAAATGACTATGATAGGTGGGAATCCCTACCTCCTAACTACAGGAAATCTCCCGTAAGTGATTGGGCTGGTCATCCTCGCTAGCTGAGCTCAGCTGGGAAGAGAGAGTGTTCCCAACCAAAGGGAGGGAATACTCGTTGTTGCCGAACGACAGTGAGGTATCATGCTCGCATAGATAATGTAGCCGAACGAAGTGAGGTATTACTCGTGACCAAACGACTGTGAGAAAATATCAGTCGGATTACGACCGAAGGGAGTAGCTTCGCGGGAATACATTAGCGGGAAGCTTGACACCTATACGAGTAAGACTTTATCACCTCAAGCAAGTATCACCAACTTGACCTTGTACGATTAACCTGCCTCACCTCAAGCAAGTATCACCAACCCTGGAAGATAAGATTGATTGATTACCCTGTCTCACCTAAAGCAAGTAGCTACAGTCCATGGGCCGATTCACCGTTACCCCCCCATGCCGAACGACAGTGAGGTATTGACTGTTGCCGAAGCCTGTAGCTGGAATATATTAGTTGGAAGCTGGAAGCTGGATAGAGATATTTTACCGAACGAATAGAGGTATACCCATTAATAGGTAAAGGTTAAGCTTATCCAACCATACCCATAGCCATAGGTCCAGGTTAAGCTTATCCAATCATACCCATCCTATCCACTCTCTGTGCTTCTATTCCCCTCTCTAGAATGGTGCGGTTCTGTTGATGTAACAATCCCTGATTCGTGCCATGTGGCTTTGACAGTTCTATAGCATTTATGGGGAGGTGTTGTGGGAGCTAGGGTGTGGTAAGACCCTGATTGATGCTATGTGGATGGGGATATGTAGAGCAGTTATGGAGGGGAGATAGGGTGGGGGAGATAGTGGTAAGACCCTGCCCTGAGGGATGCTATGTGGCTGGGGATATGTAGAGCAGTTACGGAGGGGAGACCTTGACTTAATGGGGAAGACCCGGATACCCACAATGCGGATGAGGCAGTTATATAGCAGTTATGGAGGGGAGACCTTGACTGTAATGGGGAAGATACGCGGCTTCCTTTCCTGTAATGTGTACCGGATTCCTACAATGTGGATTGGTGGATTGGCAAGTCATGAGGAAAGAAAACATCCCCTTTCATTAAGTCATGAGGCAAGCAACCTAACTACTCTGCCAGTCATGAGGAAGGCAACCTAACTACTCTGCCAGTCATGAGGAAAGCGACCTAACTACTTTGCCAGTCATGAGGCAAGAAACCTCCGCCTCCCAAAATGGCCAAATTAGTAGGGAAATCTTGAAAAACCTCCGCCAAGCTAAAATGGCCAAATTAGTAGGATGCGTAAGCATGCTCGACTGTTAAGGAGAGGATGCGGAGCACGCTCGACCAACGCCCCCCACCCAATAAGCATCAAGGAAGGCAGGGCTCTCAATATAAGGCCGCCATCGTGAGCCTGCCGAACTCTCGACCAACCTTTAGTTACTTATTTGAGAGGGCCCACCCAATAAGTCAAATGAAGGCAGGGCTCTCAATATAAGGCCGCCATCGTGAGCCTGCCGAACTCTCGACCAACGCCCCCCACCCAATAAGCATCAAGGAAGGCAGGGCTCGACTGTTAAGGAGAGGATGCGGAGCACGCTCGACCAACGCCCCCCACCCAATAAGCATCAAGGAAGGCAGGGCCCTTTTTTTTACTTATTTGAGAGCCCAATAAGTAAATTGAAATTGATTGCTTGCTCGACAAATAGTTAAGGAGAGCAAGGGCGAAGCCGCTTGTCCGCATCGAGCAAGGAGCCCGCCTCCTTAATTCTTCCGCTTCGCCTAGATAGATTTGTTAGTGTTTGAATTGAACCGGAATACTTATTTGGAACGAGCACCGAAGAGAGACGAAAGCTGGTTTGCTTTCTTTGTTTCGACCAATTCTGAAAATGGGAGCACTAATATGTCCCAACTATCGACCAACTAAGTAAGCGGCAGAATAAGGAGCAAAAAAGGCTCTGTAAGGAGTAAAAAGTCCAAACTCTGGAAGCACTAATAAGTCCCACCAAAGCTCTGCTCTGGAAGCATGAAAATCGAAAACAAAAGCTAGCTCTGTAAGCAGTAAAAAGGTCAAAAGGCTCTGTAAGGACGACTGGGGCTGGAGAAAGTCATTGTAAAGGTAATAACATAAGTCAAAAGAGAAGTCAAAATGCATAGTCTTTGGGCTGGATAAGGGCTGGGTAAATGAATTAGATATCCCAATGCTGAGTGTGCTCTCTGATGGTTCTGACAGTCTAAAAAGGTTTCAAATAGTATGAAAAGGAGCAGTAGTCCATCCATCCAACCATCCCTGAACCCTAACCCCCTGAATCCGTAAATCCAAGGGGCAGTAGTCCAAGCAGTGAAAACCCTAATGTCAAGGTCCAAATGACTGTCTGACTGTCCACTGTAGGCAGTAGGCTCTCCCTTGTCGTACTGTCGGGGCGTTCCATAGCTGAAGGATGGCTGTACTGACCCTAGTCCGAACAGGATCTAAGTCTCCCCTAGTGCGAACAGTAAGTTTGAAAGTAGCTAAAGTAAGTCTAGTCCCTGGAAGGAAAACTAATTACGAAGGCTGTAAGCACGAATCTGGTCTGGACAAACTAAGCTGTGGAAGCATGAAAAAACTAAGCTCTGTAGGCAGGAATAAGTCCCAGGCTCTATAAGCATGACCGGATTGTCTGTCTAAATGAATGAGTGGAGTAATAACATAAGTAATAGTCAATGTGTCTGATATACTCAAAACCCCCTCTATCTCTCTGGAAGCGTAAGCAGTAATCTGAAGAAAGCTCTGTAAGTATAAGTCAAAAGCTCTGTAAGCACGAATATGTGCCAAGCTCTGTCAAATCTGTAGCAAAAAAGCTCTGCTCTGGAAGTACAAATATAAAAAAAGCTGTGGAAGGACGACTTGGCTGTTCGAAAGAATGGGATAATAACATAAGTAATAAAAGGGAATGTGTCTTATCGACCAACGATGGAAAAACTCTGTAAGCACGACTAAACTCCTCCGGACAACCTTTTTGTTGATATGGAAGCCAGGAAAAAGTCCCAAGGCTGTAAGCAGGAATCGTAATAGTGTAGTAGTAACATAAGTAATCCAAAAGCGGTAAGCGTGTTCCCGCCCCGGGCTTTCTTTTCCCGGCACAGCTCTCTGATGGGTCTGACCGTAGGTTGTACTGTCTGACTGAGGCTGTCCTTGAGGCTTCCATAAAGGCTGTTCGGCTGACATAAAGTCCTTCCCTGATTACAGGAAAGCGCCCTCCGGGTCCTTGAGGCTGACTGAAATAAAGGCTGTCCTTGAGGGTGTCCCCCCCGCCGCATGGTGTGGGAGCAACTAAGGCCTGGTGGGTCGTGCTCTAGCTCCAGCCGGTGCTCCAGCTCCATAAAGTCTCCCGTGTCCCTGGCTTAGGTGGGCAGGTGCTCCAGTCCAGCTCCAGCAAGTAGTAGGCAACGCCAGGCTTGTCAATAAAAAGTCCCTTGGCTTGTGAATGAGGCTTCTCGGCTGAGTGTGATAGCTAAATATCAAGTAGGCTCTTGAGGGTAGGTGATCTGATCTTAAAAAAAGCTAGGTAGGCATGGGTCTACTTCTGACCATATTCGTTCAAATAGGTAGGATCGCTGGACTAACTAGGTAGGCATCGGATGGCAAGATCTTAAGGTAGGTAGGTGCCCCAAAAACCTGGCAATAAATATATCCATAGGGTCCCGATAACCAGGGTATATAATAAAAAAGTCCATCGGGAAGGTAAAAGATCACGGATAGAGGCAGGCATAGTAAGAGGCTCCGGTAGCCACTATATAGGTTCCATAGGAATATCTAGTTCCATAGCCAGCATCACTCGCTTACTCAAAAAAGTAGGAGATCGTTTAGTCCCAAAGCAAAAGAATATAGGGGGGGGGCAGGTCCATTGGAATCAGCATAAGAGTAAGTTCTATATGAGATACCGGTCAAAAAGAAAAAGCTATAACCCATTGTAAGGCATAGCCTCTAGGGAGATCTATTCGGAGCTAGTGGTTTAAGTGTAAATAAAAACAGAAACTAACAGATCGAATCGAAGGAAGGAGATCGAATGTACAATGAGCATAGGCAGGTAACAAAGAGTCAAAAGAAGGCTTGGTTGTTTAAGGAATTGAAGTGGATAACCTAACTGGGCTAGTACACAAATAGATTTCTTTTATGAGCTCGAAAGCCTAGGAAGATAAGAATAAAAAAGACCATAGGCCAGTACTAAACTACAAAAGATAGAGCAAGGATTTGATAAGATGGCTTGCCGGAGCTAAGAGATGTTATCCAAGCAGATCCAGTCGGTAAGTAACCCCAATAAGTCAAAATGAGGGAAAAAAGAATCATTATAAAGATGCTTTTATGAAATTATCTACGTAATTCCAATCTCTATTATCTACGTAATTCCAATCTCTATTATCTACGTAATTATACCAACCACCGTAAATGGGAAACGTCTTATTAGGCTGGTAAAAAAGAAACAAAAAAAGCTGAATAAGAAGTTTGCAACACCAACCCGCTCGGGGCTCCATCGCTAGTGCTATTTTCCGTGTACCCATTGTCATTCCTATCCCTTCCTACTCTAGCGGTTTCATCCCATTCTTTTTTGAATCCAATCCCGGGCTATTGAAAGAGCCTATCGAACTTAGCCATCAAACAGAAAGGTAGAGTTAGGAGCGGGAGCCTATTCTTCTAAATGTTTCAATTCATTAGGGCAATTCCCCTATTCTGATTATTATTTGCGGATAAGCTATGCACAAGCTATCACTACATAGATTCACTATTATAGAACTATACGGATATGCACTGCACATCTACTCCTTATACCTCCTACACCCACGCACCTACCATTCCATCCTCCTACCATGAGGTCCATCCCATTGCTTAAGTAGTAATAATAATAGGGAGGGGCTAGCATTCGTTTGGACTAGACCCACAATGAAATAAGAATAGGGCCTCACTCCTATGACTATTAGATAGACCCCGCATTCACCCCACGAAGAAACCCGCCAGTAAAACAAATATATCCTCTCCGGTAGCATAGTTTCACCCCGGTAAGCCCGCCAGTAAACCCGGCTGACCAGAACTTCAATCTATGCCCCTCTTCGGGGAGTCCGGCCAAGTCCGTAAGGTCATATCTCAGAGCCTTACTTTATCTAAGTGTTATAGCTGGCTGTGACTCGTAACATTACTTTATAGGGCCACCTATGAGACTCTTACTTATGATGCAGACATATCACTGATATGCATGCCGCATGTACGCCTAGCATAGACTCTTCCCTCCCTGGCATACCATTACTAATAGTGGGTAGTAGTGGGACTACCTAGGATAGGGTGGTCCCATGGGCCTACCACTAGTGGTGCCTACCAAACTATGCCTACCACGGGTAAGCTTGATTCACCTTTCAAGATCACTATACTGGGTTGACTTTTCATAACCTTACCTTCGCTCAGGGAGGACCAGCACCTTACCAAGCAGAGCTAACTCAGGTCATACCTCTTCCTTGACCTGATCTAGCTCTTTGAGGGGCCAAGGAAATAAGGAGAAAGGGCCAAGACTTAACACCGCGACCAACCAAATAAGGCGCAGGACCAACCAAATAAGGCGACCTTACCTTACTCAGTTAGAAGGAAGGGGTTGACCTTGCTTGACTTGATGGGACCAACTCTTCGAGCTCTGGTAATACCCAGCCAGCCATTCATTCTAAATACTCTAAAGGAAAGAAGAGTCTCGCCCCCTCGTGACTAAAACGGATACGCTCAGGGCCAAAACTGCTAAGGGCATTCCATCCGGCTCCAGCATCTGGATAATATGAAATGCGACGTGGCCAAAACAATCAATGCATGGGAAAGAATATCCCGAAAAGATTGAAAATGGATTGAAATACCAACTATATACTTACTGCCTTATAGTAATACCTTATACTAGGTATATAAGTGTATAATAGCAGTGATATAACCTTAGCCTAATGGTAATAGACATACTATATACGACTATGACTAGGATATCACCACCGTCCTATTAGCAGCAGCAGCTCGCACCACTGGTTATCCAGTATGGCTTTGCCCTTGAACCCTCCCTTTGATGCCTTAGGCTCTACCATCCGACTCGGATATGCCGTATACACTAGATAGGTATAGGTATACTGTCCTTAGACCTATCATTTATATCCCCATATGGTTATACGTCTATTTAGTTCTTCCCAGATAGGTCAAGTGTATTACAGGACCGGTTTGAACCAATCGATTCCTCAGTTGCGGTTGACCTGGTTCCAGCACCTAGCACCATTAGCAGCAGAGAAAGCATCTAAGCCGTCAGTAGCAGAGGAACTGAAACGATTATGTTTCATAGTTATAGGCAATAGAGCGCTTGACCTTCGCATGGATCCAGGCCCATAGCTCATTGTTCCTATCGACCCAGCGACAGATCGAGTTGGAGATTGAGTGAAATTACCAGTTCAAGGCCCAGATTCATGCAGATCAATTGACTACCCAATTAAGGCCACCTTTTCTTACTTGGTGGGCAACGCCACCTGGACTATGAATTTGAGCTGCCGAGGGATTGAACAATCAAAAAGGGAAAGGAAGAAAGCCTTATCTCAGGTATCTCTTTCACTAGGAATTGAGAAAGCATCACTCATCTTCGATTTGCAGATGACTCAGCATGGTCGGGCAAAACCTGAAACACATTACTTCAAAGAAGCCCTGAACGGATTCTTATCGGATTCTGGCCTGCATATTGACCTATAGAAATCAACGATTGACTTATAGAATACTTCTATTTCCACTCAGATCGGGGCGTATCTAGGTTTCGAGATGGATACTGGGTCTATCAAATCTCTGGGAATTCAAATGACAGGTCAATCTTATAGGAAAAGGGACTGGTATGATCTCCCATCCAGAAAAGTAGTACGTAGATAATACTTCTATCGCGGGTGAGGTAGCAGTGGATTGAATGGGGAGTCTAGTCATTTTCTGCCGGCTGGGAAGGTAAACCATAAAGACTCGGTGCGTTGAAGCATCCCGGAAAACTCACTTCTTTCCTCGGTCTTATGATGCTCCTTCCCACCATCCCCATATCATACTATGCCCCATATCATACTATGGTTGAAATATATCCCATTCATGCTTTGCTCTGCCTTGCCCGCCAATGCCAATCTTTCTTCACCGGCCGGAGAAAATGAATCAACGGATAGATATGAATCCGAATCAGACGGATTACAATCAAAGGGCATTTGCGCTCGTTAGATTTTCACTTATTTCCCCCCCACAGGAACCCTAGCAATCCGGATATTGCTAAGATTTAGCCATCTCTAGACATCTCTGGAGTTACATCCCGCCAAGGGTTGCTGGAGACCTGCCAACCTGGGCAAGGGGGTGTGCTGGCTTTACTTTAGACCTACCAATCTGGGGGCCTACTGCTGCAGTTTACCTTTTACGAACTGCAGGCAGATAGATACCACTTTGCTTATGAACGATTAATCCAAAGCGATTGCGAAGACCCAGGCCAGCTTAGCCAAAGAACGAACACGATCTTTTGATTTTCATACGATGCATGCCACAACAGACATATTGCTGGTGGGGACCAGACCCCTATTGCATGGAGGTGGGTCAATTCCCACGCTGCTGGGATTATCGCTTAACCTACGTATTTATATTACAGGAGAGGAGACAAGGGAAGGGGATCACGACATCCTGTTTTGACTAGGCGATTTATCCTTCCTGTTCCGACTAGGTTCAGTACAGACTTAAGCTACTTCACGACATCCTGCCTTTACTAGGGAAGGGGATATATTCAGACTGTTCCGACTAGGAAAGGAGATATAGACATCCTTAAGCTACTTCACGCCATCCCCCAGACTGTTTGACAAGGTCGAACCTACAAGTCAGATAGTTGTCAGTTGGACCTACTGAAAGACCCATTACTACAGCCCACTTTGACTAAAGGAAGACTGTTTCACGTACGGTCAGACTCAGCATAGAGCTACACACACAGCATTAGCACTTAGTATTAGATATGTTATTACTTCATCTATTTATCGAGCCTCAGTCGTGCTTACAGAGTTGGTCGATAAGCCAGCCACATTCGGACTTATTATTACTTATGTTAGAACCTTTACTCAGTCTTTTATCCAGCCAATACGATTATTGCTTCAGAGTTTGTCCATATTCGTGTCGTGCTTACAGAGCTTTGTTAGTTGTTTATATTGGTGCTTCCAGAGTTTGTAGCTACATTGCCACTTCTTATTACTTATGTTATTACTTCACCAATTACTTTATCCAGCCAATATCCAGCCAATACGATTCTTGGTTCAGAGTTTGTCCATCAGCCAGCTACCCACACACTGAGAGATAGAGAGATAGAGAGATAGAGAGATAGAGATACACTTACAGATAGACAGATAGACAGATAGACGGCTTCTTGTGCACTTACTCACTTATTCTTATTTATTCTATATAGAACTTATCTCTTACCCGGGCTTCGCCCGGGGACACACACCACACATTACTTATGTTATTATTTATCTCATTACTTCATACAGCCAACACCAAGCAGACACCCCCACAAATGCATGTTTGGTTGTGGGAAAGGGTTGTTTGCCTATTTGTGTGCAGATCTGAAGCAGAGATTGGAGATCAAGCTATTTGGATCAAGATTGCTCAACTTGGGTCAACATCAACCACCGGTCTCTTGTCAGTTTTTTCCCTTCCTTTTGTGTTTCATATAGTCATATCTTAGCCTAGGTCAATATATGCCTACCCTCACTTTCTCTGATTCGTGGGTGGGCATCGATCTATTGAAAGGAATGTAACTGAATCCATCCATCGCTCATCTGATCCAATCTATTCTCCCCAAGCACAGGAAACAGTCATTATATATGTCATTATGCATTTCAATTGACTTATTGGGTGGGGGCGTTGCTCAATATTCCAAAACCTCCGCCACGGTCAAATGGCCAATCTCGTAGGGTGCCCCCGGCAGGGTGAGGTACGAACGCTCGACTAATAAGGCCGCCATCGCTCGACTGTTAAGGATGCGCAAGCATGCTCGACTGTTAACCCCCCAAACCAATAAGTAAACCCTAACCTTTAGGTGCTCGACTGATAAGGACCTTTAGGTGCTCGACTGTTAAGGAGAGGAGAGGATGCGCAAGCAGGCTCGACTGTTAAGGATGCGCAAGCAGGCTCGACTGTTAACCCCCCAAACCAATAAGTAAACCCTAACCTTTAGGTGCTCGACTGTTAAGGATGCGCAAGCATGCTCGACTGTTAAGGACCCTTTAGGGTGCGTAAGCACGCTCGACTAATAAGGAGAGGGGGCTCGACTGATAAGGAGAGGAGAGGACCTTTAGGTGCTCGACCATAAGGACCTTTAGGTGCTCGACCTTAAGGGCCGCCATCGAGAGGAGAGGAGAGGATGCGGAGCACGCTCGACCAACGCCCCCCCACCCAATAAGCATCAAGGACCGGCAGGGTGAGGTACGTTAAGTGACTCGACTTATGCCTTTTAGTTACTTATTTGAGAGGGGCACCCAATAAGTCAAATGAATACGTTAGTGACTCGACTGATAAGGACCCTTTAGGGTGCGTAAGCACGCTCGACTAATAAGGAGAGGGGGCTCGACTGATAAGGACCTTTAGGTGCTCGACCCCAGGTTGACTTATTGGGTGGGCCAATAAGTAAACCCAAGAGGAGAGGTACGTTAGTGACTCGACCATAGGGAGAGGAACGAACGCTCGACTAATAAGGAGAGGGCTCTCAATATAAGGAGAGGGAAAGATGCGAAAACCTCCGCCTCCTCTCCCTAGCGGTCGAGCCTGCTTGCGCATCCTTAAAATGCAAGAAGAGGTTAGGGAAGTTTGACTTCTCATTCAGAGAAGTACGGTGATTGGATTCGAGAAAGCGTAATGACATATATAATATATGCATTCACGCTCTATCGATCGAATATCGTATACAAATAGATATATATCATTATATATGTCATTATGCATTCATTCGTTGCTCAATATTCCAATAGGAAGTCAAGGCCCGGTAGGGTGAGCTTGCCGAACTCTCGACAAAGGCCGCCATCGACTCACTATTCATATGGTGAGGGTGCGTAAGCACACTCGACTGCCCTTGCCCCCGGAGGGACAAGCGGCTTCGCACCTTAGTTACTTATTTGAGAGGGGGGCCGCCATCGATTTGGAAGCTCACCTTCCCCAAAGAAGTGAGGCCCGGTAGGGACTCGGCCGAGGTTACGAGGTCGAGGGACTCGGCCGAGGAGGTCGAGGTAGCGAACTCGAAGAACTAAAAGGAGAGGTAACTTCAACATAAAGGCAGGGTGGGTGGTTGACCTAGGTCTGGTACCAGCAGAACTAGTTTAAGATTATACAGGAGCAGTTCAAGCAGAACCAGTAGATTAAGCGGTTGATTCAGTAGATTATTCAGTTGACTAAGCATCAGTAGTAGATCCAGCACCAGCGTATCCAGTAGAATATCCAATCGCATATCCATAAGCAAGGGTACCAGCACCACCTATAGCAGTTGACACAGTAGACTAAGCAGCTTAAGAGCCAGTTGGATAACCACCAGTAGTAGCATAAGTATGAGCAGCTCTATACCCAGATTCATATCCTGCACCAACAGCAGTGGTTTAAGTATACCCACCGGCATAAGCATATACATTAGCAGAACCAGTTGTTTACCTTGTTTAACCAGTTGACCCAGCAGTGGTTTAAGCAGGTGAACCAGCAGCGGCATAGGTAGCGTAGGCATAATAAGCTAGGGCTAAGGCAATAGAGCCAGTTGTTTTTCCAGTAGCAGAGGTGGTTGAAGTCGATCCAGACGCAGGAGTAGCTGCGAGTGTAGGCAGTTCCTGTCCCTAAGATCCAGAGCTAGTTTACTTCGTTGCTCAACAAGCAAAAGCAGCATCATCAAAGGAAGGAGCAGATCCAGTAGCATATCCCGTTATAAACCCCAAAGCATAGGTGGTTTATATAATATATATAAGCAGCAGTGTACTATTTAGCGGTGTGGACGAGCAGCATGTGAATTGCTCTCCTCTGATGAGTAATAAATGACTCGGTGGTTAGTAGCATGCAAGTGAACCAGCGGTGTAATGGGTGAATCCTGGTGATTGGGTAAGCAAGTGGAGAAGCGGTGGGCGACGTGCTTCTTATTCTCGATGGATTGGACCGGATGGGTGGTATCAACATGGGCAGGTCCAGATTGAGAGAAATCCAGTTTCTCGATTTGCTGCTACGTGGATGGATACCACAGATTAATAGCGCGTGGATGAGCAGCCTGTAGGTGACCCAGTAGCGGTAGTAATGGGTAAATCGTGGTGATTGGATCAGTAATTTACGTTGATTGTCTCGATCAATTGGTTCCACGATGAATTGGTTCCAAGACATGCATGGATGAGCCCTCAGCATGTAGAGATGAATCATCGATTGAACCGGCAGTCGTTTAGCATTATTTGCATCAGTAGACGGCTAATATCGGATGGATGAGCAATAGCGTGTGGTTGGAGCAATTGGCAAGTAAGCAATTGGTGAGCAACAGCCTGTGGGTCAACCGGTAATGCGGATGAATCGGTGGGTTTGGACTGGATGGATAGCATCATCTGCATGGGTAGTTGGTTTATATCTTGACACCTTAAAGCGCATCCTTTTGCAAGACCTACTAGCCGATCTGATACCACCTCACTGTCGTTCGGTAACAATCTATCCTGCTTCCGGCTTTCAGCTTCCAGCCCAACAACCGGCTAGCGAGGGCCTAATGGCAGCACGAGGTCAGGTTCACAGCTTATAAGCCCAACCTAGCGAGGATCCAGTCTAATAGCAGCACGAGAGGTCCGATAACTATTTACTCTCCCTCACCATATGAATAGTGAGTCCCTACCGGGCCTTTGGTCAAGCCTGCGTTAGCATCCTTGTCAATGAGGTAAATTGGATCATCGTATTGGCCTCGGCCGGAAGAAAAGGTCATTGTGGTACCAAGAAGACTTAATAAGGTCAGGGGCAATATATATTATAAAGGGTTCGCCTATCCAACAAAGTCTTCCTGGCGGAAGCAAGGTTGGGCCTCCCTCCATAACAAAGTAGGGTAAGGTTCGGTCGGATAGGTGGTGAAATCGAAAGGTGGGTGCCCGGATAGAGTAGGTAAACTTCAAGTTGAGGCAAGTAAGGGCCCTCTCCCGGGGGTCGAGCGTTCGTTACCTCACCCTATATTTCTTACTTAGGGGCGGAGCCACTCACTATTCATATGGTGAGGACCGGTAGGGGCTCGACTGTCAAGGAGAGGGGTCACTCACTATTCATATGGTGAGGGATCTAAAGGTCTTCCCTCCTAGCGATGCTGTCTTCATTCATAAAAAGTATATATCTGGGGGTTAGCCCGTCCCTAAAAGAGAAGTCTATAGCAGTACGGACTAAGCGATGAATTCAGCTCGTGGTATAGAAGGCAGGTCTAGGTCTTCCTTCCTTCAGGTGGGTGGTTGTGTGGAAACAAGGGAAGGGTAAAGGGGTAATATCAAAAGGAAGTGCGAGGAGCGGAGCCAAGAAGACAAAACATAAGATTCCGGTGCAGAGCAAAGAACCAAAAGATTCGGTGGAGTGCTCAATAATAAGAAACTATAAGGTGCGCACGCAGCAAACAAAATCAAATTCGGAAAGGTTCAGGTCTAAAGAAGATCCAAATCTAGCTATATGAAAGTGTGTAAAGAAATAACATCTATAAAGATGGTCCGGCCCGAATCTAAAGTGGTGAGGTGAAACTCTATTCTCAGTCTATTCCCCAGCTCTTTTGTGATTGTGGGATTGTTCTGGTCGATCCTAAGAACGCTCTTAAACGCGTATTTCATAAATAGAAACCTCGTTTATTGGAGTTCGAAACAGTGAAACAAACTTACCCACTACGCTCCTTAGCTTCAGTGTTTACTAACTATTGCCCTTAAGATAAGACCTGGTTGCCCTACTTTGGTGAATGAATCTTAGGAAGGCTACTGCTTCGCACCTTATCTTAGCGGGTCAGAATTAGACCGGCCCACCTTCACTTTCTTACTGCCTTCTCATTCTAGGATTCAGATTCTTTCCTTACCAACCCATTATGCTGGGCTCAGTAGGGGAGGGTTCTATTAACCTCTTACCCTTCAACCTAGTACGACGATGAGATGGATCGATGAGTCGGCTGGCTTGGTGGGTATGAAGGTGAGTGAAGGAGAACCTGCATTCAATGGGTAGGCGCTAGCGTGCAAATATATACACTCGTATTATATATTTCATAAGATGGAAATAATTCAGTTCAGTAAAGACAAACACTCGTTATGGCACGAAATGTACAAATTGACTACAGGCCCAATCGGCATGGCTGGGAGTATATTGCCGCACTAGGGCATCGATCGGGGAATCGGTATATTTGAAAGGTGCAGGGACGGACACAATTTCATTAATTGATTTCCTAAAGAGAAATGCACTTTTGAGAACCCGGTGGAGCAGCGAAGCCTCAAACCCATGCCAACAACGGGTCTTATATATTGAAAATAGCATCTGATAACGTTTTTCGAAGTCACGGACAGCCGAAACTGCTGAGACAGAGACATGGCTGGATGGTTAGCTGGAAGAATGGGTGGAAGAATGGAATGGATGGGTGGAGGGACGGATGTTTGAGTGAGTAGCCCACAGCGTGGGGTGGTTTATTGACCTTTAGCTTTGATCGTGGAAGAACTGCCTTATTTTACTCACTACAGCCAGACCCTTTTGGACAAGGCTTGCTTAGACACTTTCGCAACTTTGCTATTGACTTTATCAGCCTGCACAATGAATGCAAATGGGTGGTTGCACAGGAACAATTGGTGGATCCCCTTTGTTTGGAACTAATGCCTGAAGAGAGAGATCAGAGAGTGGGGTTTCAGAATTGATCAGGCTTAATTGAAATGAACGCTCCCCTATGTTTTATATACGTAATTAGATATCACTCCAGAGCTGCTTATATCAAATTCATTTTCTTATACGCACGACAAGGTTGGTTGAACTTTAAGCCCCTCCTTCCTTTCGTTCAAGGCTTGAGGGCACCCACCGGCTGGTGTCTTTCTTCTTGCTTGATCGAACGAGGGTCGAGGGAATGGTGGATAGATGGAGGATGCATTATACATTAGCCGAGCCGAGGACTTGTCGTCGTAGCTTACCTTGCTCCTGCGGGATAGTACAGTAGCCAAGAGGGCCTTTCCTTTAGCAGAGATCGTTGAACTGCCAGATGGCTTTCTTATGGGCCATCAGAATGAAGCAACCTCGTTGGATGGGAACGGGCTTCACACATTGATAGGATATGATCCCAGACAAAGACAGCCAGCCAGGATATGCCTTTTCTAAAACTAACACTTTACCTTTATGAATCTTAGGAGGTACGGGCACTCTCTTACTACGAACCCTTTCATTAAGACTTTCCCTTATGAATTCTTCTGGGCACCATGTATTACCCCTTCTAGGGGTATATTTCCTATTGTTCCTGCCGAGGAGCATAAGTTAGTCTTCCAAGGAGTTGAAAAGAATAAGATACATATTCTAGTCCTGATAGAGTTATGTTAACCCCCTCCTAAGTCTAGATTCCTATACTAGGTAAATAGTCTTTATTGATTGATTTTTAGGGAAGGCTGCTTTGATTGGTCAAACTCTCATAAAAGCCGTTGTTGAAGTCAAAGCTAAGGTTCCAGTACTGTAGCTCATGTTATCGTGTGTTTGTCCTAGTGTTTTTAGAAATAAGATCTAATTTGATCTAGAAAGAGCTTGTTGTTGTTCGATTAATGACCCCATGTTGAGATATTCATCCCATAGAGATGAATCTATGTTGTTATTCTACTATGCACCCTAACTAATGATGATCTCATGATGATGCATGCTTCCAACTTTTGAGTGATGCTTGGATGGATGTTGAGATGTCAATTGGTTTGTTCGGCATGAGATGACTTACTTCCCTTCTAGAGATGCACCAACTGTTATTCTATGATGCATGCTTGGCAAGATAGATGATAGATAGAGATGGGAGGTGATTGGTTTCATCGTCTAGATGTATGGTTGGTTGATTGGTTAATGTAGAGATAGAGAATTCTGTATGTCCCTATCTCGATACATGAACTGTTATATTACTATGCATGGTACTAGTGATGATGGATGTAATGTGGTAGCTAGATGATCAAGATGAGGGTAAGTTATGATGCATGATTGATAGAGAATCTCGTAGATAGAGCTAGCTTCTGTTATGTGAGAGATAGTTTATGTCATGTTGAGAGTTGATAGTGGTTTATTCGATGGTTGTAATAGGTCAGTTAGTTAGAGGTTATAGCTTGATTGTTCAAGATAGATTAGAATAGGTTTTTGATAGGTTTATGAGACCAATTGTTTCGATCAATCTCGTATATAGAGCTAGTATATAGAGAGAAATATGATAGTTGTGAGTAGTTGATTCGTTGGTTGTGGTGATACATGGTAGCTAGATTCTTAAGTGCATAGTGACTAGATTATGAATAGAATGTTGGCAGATGGTAACGTGTGTTCAAAGTAGTAGGTGTAGGGCACAGTGTGACAAGTTGGTGAGGGTGTAAGTAGTGTGGATGTGTTTTGGTTAAGTGGGGCAGCTTTTCAGGTGCTCGGCCTGGTGCGAATTCGGGATTAAGTCCAGGTAGGTGCGGTAGATTTTCTAGGTAGGTACATTGAAGTGATAAGGAAAGAGTAAGTATCCTCACTTTCGCTACCATACACGCAGTGTAGTTCTGCCCGCGCTAAGCTCTAAATTCAAGCCAACTAAGCTCGACACTTTACGCTTTCACTAGCAACTAGAAGAGAAAGATTATTCCTCCCTCTCCAGGAAAGAGAAAAGGCGGGACCATCCCTTAGGCTAATACTACAAATAGCAGATTAAGGCATATAAATGGAGTAGACCTAATAACCATATCCCGCCATGACTGAGGAAGAAGAAGGGTGGACCATCGCCTAAACCAGACCTCCTGGAAAAGGATTGAAGGTTCGACTAAAGGACCTAAGGATTCAATTGGACCCATTCCTTGACTTATCTAGGGATCGATTCCCTCCTCCCTCCTTAACGACGCCCGCCATGGCCTTTACTCACTCTCTCCTTTCAGTAGGCCAGCACTCTAACTAGAGAGAGGGTCCTTTCAGTCATTTACTTTACCGGTAATGAAGGGAAGAGAGGGAAGAGAATGCCATTTATTATAGAGTCATTGACTTTCCCGGTTGGTATAGGCGTTATTCCCCTAAACTATTTAGCGTAGACCACCGCTAGAGAAAGAATCCGGCTATGTATTTCAGAGCAGGTATTTTCTTTAGGTAAATGCTAGGTACCGGTAAGGATAACCATGTAGGGATAACCATGACACTCAATTTGTGATCCAGAGAAAGAATCTGGCTATGTCTTTACCTTTTTTACAATAAGACCTTCCTGCCACCTTTTATGTTGTCTTCCCATATGGACGTGTTGATTGAAAAGCTATATACTAAGTCTTTCTTGTCAGATTTTAGTCATCGAGTGAGTAAGGTTATCCTTCGACAAGGCTGCTGGCGCCTCATTATATATGTAATTATTCGCATCGTTATAAATACTTCGTTACAGTCAGATTTTAGTTCCATTATATATTCTATTATGCATTCATTCTTTCTTATAAAGTAGGCATTGAACTGTTCTTCACCGCACCAAATACCCTCAATCAATCAATCAATCCCTTACCTGAGAATGCCTTACTGCATTCTGTCTGTAAGGTTAACCCGCCTTGCTTGCCTTATTTATCGATCGCCAATGCTCGAATGGCGTAAAAGCCCCTAACAAGCCGGCCCTAACAAACAAGCCCCTAACGGCCAGTCTCGCTTCAACCCTATAGACTCTCTCCTTTGCCTCTGTCCCAGCGTCTCTGCGCGTTTGTATCTGTCCCTCTCTGTCCCGGACCAGTTTCTATGCTTTATCAAAGTGCCGGCCTTGATGCTTATTGGGTGGTGGGCATATGAATGAGTGAGCAATCCTTTCAATTTACTTATTGGGTGGGGGGGGCTTATGGTCTTTAGGCCTTACGGCTCCTTGCCCGATGCGGACAAGTAGTTCCTTCCTTCGTTTCATCCCTGCCTGAGTAGAACTCCTCTTCGTACAGGTTCAGCAGGTCTACCCCTCCTATCTTTCTTTCCCATGGATGCCGATCGGGGGTTGATGAATGAGGGAGATGAAAAAGCATATATTATATATGTCATTATGCCATCCCACTCTGATGAATGAGGGAGATGAAAAGCATATATGGGCATATGTCATTATTGACCGATAAGAGAGATAATGACATATATAAAGAATGACCAACGGGAAAGGAAGGCATGGCTCAGCTTGGCAGGTGAGATTGCTTGGCAGGTGAGAGGGCTTGTAGGTAGGAGCGTAATGACACATATCGATGCATTCATTCATTATATACGTAATTACGCTTTAGCAGATCATGCATCTATGGGCATATGTCATTATGCAATCGAGATCTCGAACTAAATGACATATATAAAGAATGAACCAATCTCTCCTCTCCTTATCAGTCGAGCCGATGGCGGCCTTATTAGTCGAGCGTGCTTACGCACCCTGACGGACCTAATCAGATCAGTGACAATCTTTCTCACGGAATGACCTATCTCATTCAGGCAGGGCAGGGATCATGCTTGGATCATTCATTCACCGTAATGACATATATAATGAATGAATGCATAATGACATATGCCCATAGCAACATCTGCTATCCACACGTGCCATTTAGGTCACGTAACTAGAGAGATTTCAAGGTCCGGAGGGTCTTGCGCTTCCTAGTGCAAGGAAAAGGGGATTCGAGCCAACCAAAGATGTATCTACGGCTGACTTTCGTGAGCGAGCTTGTACCATGTCTCCCGAAAAAGAGAAGTACATATGGCATAAGACGATTTCACATATCGAGGTCGTTCTGGGATCGGGTGTGTTTCCCGTCTGACAATGATGCCCGCCCGGAATGACATTGAAGATCTTTCTTCGTGCCGGCTAACTATTTTGGCGATTCCTAAATGACACGTGTGGATAGCGGACAATGCCGCATTATTATATACGTAATTACGCAATCCAATAATTTATCAAAGAATTTCAAGCGTCAAAATAACCCTTAGCGAGGTTGGTGCTTATTAAGACAGATAGCTCCAGACAAGTCCAGGGAGGTCCTTGAATAGCCAGCCCCAGCCTGTCGTCAGGCTCCGCGCACCGTCTTTAGGTAAGTAATAAGTCAATGCGGAGCACTAGCACCAGTTTCACCCTGCTCGTGTTCTCAATTTCTTTTTAGATTGCGAGCGATCTCCTACTTACTATACCAGTTGCAGATGCTCTGGGTCCAGGTCCATTGGCTTCAGATCCAGTCTAAGTTTAAGCCCTAGCTTTCCTCTTTTCTAATCGCGGCGATCTGGTTCGATAGATGTGGGCAGGATGATTTGAACTAAACGAATAGATGCTTCGATTGCTGTATACCGCTTCCCGAAAGCAGTGCCCTTACCATCTCAGGTTGTAGGGGCGGTCAGGATCGATAGCTCACAGAGGATCAGGAGGAAGCTAGTCTATCTCCGTCCACTCATGCTTGCATGCCGTCCCTCCCATTGAAATACAATTAGTGGATACTTATTGATTGAAATGAAATCAAAATAGTGAGATTGAACCATCCCCAATCATCACGCAATCGAACCATCACTCACCAATCTTCACTCACACCGACCTACCCGCCATGCAGTCTCTCCCGCCAAATAGTAGTTATGGCAGGATTAGTTCAGGCAGGAGAAGGATTAGTTCCGCCAAGCAATGCCCACTACTGCTTCTCTCGCTAGCACTCTCACTCGCACTACCTCCCTCACGGAGGAGTAAGTCATGGCAGTAAAAGGGGGAATGCGTTCTTGCTGGCTGGCCGTCCCACTCATGCCTTCATTAAGGCTTGAAGAAATAAGGCTTGAAGAAAGGATTGATTCAAGTACTTTCCCACCTTCAACAATAGCTGGTTCTACTTAAATAGCTGGTCCTACCTTCGATAGATCGGTCTGGTCTTACCTTGTATGGAAGGTCTGGTAAGACGATCAAAAAGGCTGGTCCTACCTAGCTTATCGGGTTACTGGCTGGTCCTAAGAAGGTCAAGGAACGTTTCAAGACTAATCCTTGCCCCCCGGAGGGACAAGCGGCTTCGCACCTTGGGTGGTGTCGTTCTAAGGTCGCGAAGCAGGGTCTGTCTCTTCTCTAGCGGGGTGATAAGGGAATCCACTAACACACGATGTAGCGATGGTCGTTTTCAGGCAAGAATCCCAGGCAGGGTCTAGTCTATTTGGTGGCCTAGCAATAGCGTAAGTAAGTGGTGGGAAATTCCCCACCCACAATTTGAAAGCGCGAAGGTCCGTTCTAAGATTGCTAGTAATCTGTTCTGCAAAGGTCAAGTCGATGTGGGTGACTCTCCCGGATGAATAGATCACGCCCATCATCATAAGGATCTGCATCTCGGTATGGGTTGGGATCGTCAAGATGAGGGGGAATTGTCATGTAGATGGGAGCAATAAGGAGAGTAGTCAAGATGGGAGTGGGAGCAATAAGGAGAGTGGTCAAGCAAGCGGGTAATGCCAGATCATCATTTAACCTATCGTAGTAGCCGTCGAGGTCTCAACGACGCAGGCAGGCAGAGTGCCCTTACTTAGAGGCACCTAGTAGTGATAATACGGCGTAGCAGCGTCTTTCTAGCGGGTCTAAAGAAGCAAAGCATGATGTGCCTTGTCCCTCGAATCATGGAAACGACGGGTTTCATATAAGAAACACCCCCTCTCAGAAGCTCTTTCGGATCCATCGGAACCGACCTTGTAGCCCCCACTAGGTTTATTCGGAGCCAGGACTCACTTTAGAATTTCTATAGACCTTGAAACTCTTATTATTTCAAATCCTCGTAGCTGCTATCCCGCCTTACATACCGTACCCTTATACTTAAGTGCATGCTACCTTTTAGTTTTAGACCAGACCTTTTACTTTATGCTGCCAGATGCTGTCAGAACCCTAGGAAATTAGATTATGGGGTGCTCCCATTAATTTGATGAACCAGCCAACTACACGAGAGTTGCTTTCAGGTATGGCGGCCTCTATGAACTACCCCTTTACTTTAGTTACTTTTTCACCTGCTAGAAGAACTAGATCTGGTAGCGGAGCCCTGTATCTTCACCTTTGCCTTTGGAGCCACCAATTATATAACCCCCCGCATTGGGATTGATTCTTTCAGACAGGATTTCATAGCTGTACCGAAGGAACATACCTTTGCTTTACTTACCATATACCAGAACTTGGAGATAGATCTTCAGCCCTAGACCTGCAATCAGAGCATATTTGTGTTGGTAGTCACCGGTAGACCTTACAAGACAGCTGCTTATGGAATCGTGGGATGGATCAGGAAGTGGAATTGGTTCATTAGACCTTGTTCAGACAATACACCTGCCACAAAGACTTTCTATCTAGCTACCCTATACCTTGAAGTCTTACCAGGAAGCCTATACCATGAGGAGGTCTTTGGAGGAACAGCTATCAGACCCTTACCTTGTCTTTAACTCACCCACCTGTCTGTTGAATTTGAAATAACAAGCTGTCGTAAACCTTGCTCTATTGATCCACCTTTGCATACCTAAACTCTTGCGACATATACAAGTAAGAAGCATGATAACCCGGTAAGGAACATAAAGGGCGGGAAGGAGACCATATTGATCTCTATTGTTCCTTATCAAAAGGCTACCTACATAATCTATCCGTTGTACCGCCCCTCTCCTCTCCTCTCTGCCGATGTGCTAAAGCAACCCAATCCCTACCTAACCGGTGCTACTTGCCATTGCTGACTGTAAATTGTTCACACATGGGACGAACACGTACTTCTTCCTGGGCATGGGGAATAGGAAACAGGTCAAAAAAGCACATCATCAATCGGTGACTCACAGATCACCAGTATGGCCTCGTGTTATGTGATTGAACTCTATGTTCATTGTGCTATGGGAAGGGTCTATACTTTAATGGGGAGTCAAGGTGAAATGCGGAATCGGGCTAAACAGGGTGCTTGTGCTCTGGGACTTCATTTCATACAATTCCTCTCGGCATTGATAGCGCACCTAATCAGTTCAGAAACCTAATCATTTAAGTGAATCCAATTAATCAGGGCTATTGTCCAACCCCGGTTCACTATTCCTCCGGTATGCACGCACGTATATAAAGCAATCAACTGTGAAGAAAGTATAGAGCAGCGGGTGAGCCATCAAGAATAAGGTGGCGCTCTGCATGCGCTATTGAGCTCGTGTATTATATATGTGATTTTGCATTTACTCACTCAGCCTCATTGAACCTCATTCATTGTGTAACCTCATCGGTAACAACCTCCATCAACAACTAACCCTCATTCATTGTTGTCAACACCTCATTTGTACGCTCCACCCCCAACTAAGTGTTAAATCACTAAATCAATTATGTCTTTTTGGCAGAATCCAAATCCTCCAGCTCCTAAAACAACCTCCTTATCTCTTGGAATCCTAACGGTTGGTATAACCCTAATCATCCAGCTCCACCTACCACTCCTTTTGAATGATTGTCTCTTTCTTTTTGGGAAAGCAGCAGACTGATGAATAAAGAAAATGAAACTTTTTTCAATGGCTCTTAAGTAGGACCGGCTGGCAATGTAAGGGCTATAGGAATTGTCTATGATCGGTGGCTATGTGAGGCTATTTCTGAATGTTGAATGAACCTCAACCACCAGTCAAATGTTGTATATAAAGGTCATTCCCTCCATCTAGCCCAGGTAATAACATTCCTTCTTCCCGAGGCTCCATATTCTTAGAGGTTCAAGTTGAGGGTGAAGAAAATAGATGATGGCTTGCTTTTATCTACTTTGCACCCCGGGGAGTAAGGCAGCCAGGGTTGGACGAGTGAGTGGGCTGGAAACAGCCATAGTCAGGCAGTCACATAGAGCACCCAACATGGATATGGTGGAAAATTGAGCACCCACATAGACATACAGCCCATACATAGACACATCCATAGATAGCATTGATAGATCATATATAACATAGCGTAGAAAATCAATAGCTGCTAAATGCGCGCTACGCGTTAAAGGAATTGAAATACATACCCGAAAGAGGAGAGGCCATACCCCCCCTCACGATACGGTATGGGGCCAACACTGTGAGGCACACTGCCTGCTAATCGATACCACACTTGCTGATTGCCGAAGGTAGGTCTCTTGCTTTATCGATCTTGCTATCCAACCTGTCAACGTTTACTTGCTTTCTCATTTCCCCATCGTTTCCACCAGAATCAATACATTGAGCCATGTTGTTTACATACAAAAGCATATCAATTAAGACATGCCGCCAGACGATTAGAAAGGAATAAACCCCTCAATGAATAGGAAGGAAAAGTTTGAGCCAACATAACCAATAGAGAAAATAGAAAAGAAGTACCCTATTGAGCATACCCAAAAGAAGTAGTTCATCCATTGATCCAACGAACGAGATTTATTATATTACCATGTTACCATTTACCATCGTTCTCACCATAGGATATTTATATTATGTTGTTTCCATTCCCCTATTATTTCCAATCTTTGCCAGAAGGTCATTGTATATAGCCAATCATAGACACAAGGAGGTCATAGCCGATAGTCCATCATTGTCAGCCGGTCATTGTAAACCAGTCCAATAGTCATCATTGCCAGAAGGTCATTGTATATAGCCGCTAGTTGATGCAGTCGATGCAATTGATCCCGCTACTTGATGATGCGATGCCAGTTTAGCTATCTGGAAACAATCTTTAGGGGTTCCGGGGGTCTGCCGACAACCCTCAAATCTCGATCCAGGGGTCGATGCACTCAATGCCCCAAGAGCCGATCCTAGATTCGATGCCTGTTGTCGATCACTCACTCATCCAGATGGAAATGCTGGTACTCGATCAGGAAAAGGAATGGAATCATACAGCCCAACAATCAGCTAACCGTCCACTACAAACCACACTAGCTAACCTACAAGCAAGCAACCTTACCGACATACAGATCTTTCTTGTCAATCTATTTAAGCACCGCTACAGCCGCCTTGAAATGCATCCATCCATCTTTAAGCAAGTGTGATTCCAGCCAGGTCTGTGAAGGCTGTCTGGAAGGTGGTGGAACAGCTCTATGGGAATCCCCAGTGTAAGGCTGTCTGTTTGGGGCATTCATTCAAAAGGTAAGTCGTAAGGTGAAGGAGGAAACAGTAAAGAGAAAGACAAGGTGTATAGGTCGAGTAAAGGTAAGCGGTACCCCAAGTAAGCATGATTTCAGTAAGTGTTACACTCGTGAATGCTACAAGTTAAGATCATGAAACCAGCCGGTATAGAAGGGGGGTTGACGCCAGGTGGATAGATGCTCATAAGTAAAGGGAAGCAGCTGAGAAGGGCCGGAAGGCGCTCACCTGAGGCCCTACTATTATAATGGGGGGTGAGGGGATTTCTCGTCAAAGTTCTCAGTGCCCAAGCAAGCCCGTCCACCAAAGGGCCCTATATTATTTAGGGGCGGAGCCACTCACTATTCATATGGTGAGGGTGCGTAAGCACACTCGACTGTCCAGGAGAGGGGCGGAGCCACTCACTATTCATATGGTGAGGACCGGTAGGGGCTCGACTGTCAAGGAGAGGGGCGGAGCCACTCACTATTCATATGGTGAGGGGTCACTCACTATTCATATGGTGAGGGT
>Ga0213496_10000019_pt1 | contig 22961 bp, 16 predicted proteins | sample Lodgepole_Yose_2_FD_150977 | JGI IMG/M metagenome (GOLD analysis project Ga0213496, IMG submission 150977) | Leaf-associated microbial communities from Pinus contorta in Yosemite National Park, California, United States - Lodgepole_Yose_2 | ecosystem: Host-associated > Plants > Phyllosphere >...
TCATTGGGCAATCGAACAGAAAGCATATCAGATATGGATCAACGGCCAACCCAATCCATCATCGGGTCATCACGTCCACCCGCCGTATCAACAACTGAAGGGAATCGTATTGAATGCTAGCCCTCCCCTCCCACCCATCCATCCATCCAAACTCTGCTCTCTGTCTGATGTCCCATCCAAAACATAAAGCCTTCCAGCCAAGCCATCGATCCATCTGGCTTCCTCCGTCCCGGCATGTTGTAATGCAGGGGGAGTAAAGTAAGCTACTAAGAGTATTTGTGGAATGTCAAATCCATAATACATAAAGAAAAAGGTAACAAAGTGGTAAGTTCGTGGATAAAGCACTTACTTCTGATCCTTGCTCAGTTGGGTCGTGCAATGCAACAAGGTAAAAAAGGGTCAACTAAGTGTTCGTATTATATATTTCATAATAATAATGCTAAATCCCATAAAAAAGAGGTTCTATTATCAAAAGCCCGATCGAAAGGTTGGTACCTCCCTAAGATGAACTAAGTGAGTGATCTAGGGTGAGCTTGCCGAACTCTCGACTAAAGGCCGCCATCGCTACTAGGTTTAGTTCTTCCAGTGGGTAAGTAGTTTTTCAAGTCAATTCTGAAGATTCCGGTTGCCCAAGAAGCGGTTCCGGTCGATCCAAAGAAACGTTCTGAGATGTGATTATATCTATATTAAACCCGTGGTTGGCATGGGTCGTGGACATAATCCTCACCTCAACTGGGTTGGTAAAGGTAATTTGTCATTAGGCAAGTAGCTAAATGATAGCCTGCCTTGAAGGTTATTCCTTCTCAATCCATCCCGTCTACCCGGTACTTGCTTCTAATCTAAGGTCTTCTAGCATTCCCTCCCTCCAAAGCACCTCATGATCTAGGGTTTCTAAAGATCTATTTCTGGCAGGTAAAGAGTAGGTCAAAAAGGGGTTATGCCTGCCATACCTGACTGCAACTTTCGTGTTCCTGGCTGGGCTGGCTTCATCCAATTAATAGGTTGGGCAGCAAGCACTCACTCAATGTCCTAAAATAGAAGTTCGTGAATGAAGCACTTGTCCTTCTCCTTCCTGACTTGCCTGACTTGGTTGGGTTGTACGGTAATTCGTGGAAAAGAAAGCTCACACTCACAAGAAGTGTCGTCATATTATATAAGTAATAAGAGTCAATTATCAAGCCCGCTGTAAAGGCTCCCCTACCCTATTCTCTGGGCAACTAACTAGAGAATCCTCCATCCGGCAGTGAAAACGATCAAAGCTAAAGGGAAAGGCCAGCCTCTCGGGACAACTAGAAGAAATCCCTCAATCCATCCCAAGGGGCGATGTCCCAACAAGAATCCAATGTACCCCAAGGCATCCGGAAGTGAAAGGATCTAAGTGAAAGGGAAACCCTAACCCTATTGGCTAATCAACCCTAAATCTGGAGCTTCTAATCGAAGGGGGTAATGGGTTGGGGATAACTCCATGATGCTTCTAGAGTGAGAAGGGGTTGTTGGGTTTTTTGGTATCACTCAATGGCACGCGCTATCATATAGTTTTCAAGTAAGTGAAAAGGATGCAAAGAAATAAGTCAACCTCCCGAAACCCAAGATCAAATATGCTCTCCCCCCAGTCAATCCATTCATTAAACATGTTCGAATCATGAACTAGATTACATATGTAATATCAATCTATGAGGGAAGGGGTAGTAGCTTGTCTGGTAGGCTGTATTGATCACTGGGAAGGCCATGGATTCATGGTTTCATAGCTCCGAACGAAATATTGGTTCGGGTGGTAGCGGTGTGGATGGGCTTCCTCTCGCTCTGTGCTTTGGTCGCTAAGGTGAGTGCTAAAGGTGAGGTAATATATAGAGTGCTCATGTTCATTGTCATTTTTTGGGTTGGTAAAGGTTGACCCTATGGTTATGTAAAAAAGAGACATTGTTGCACGCCTCTCCCTGATGGGGCGATACAATACAGATAGGTAACAAGGTTGAGGTTCCCTCTTTCCCTAACTAAGTTAGGTTCAGCCAAGGTTTCACCTGGTAACGAAATAACTCCCTCTATATATTTCTATATTTAGATGATGTGACTCGGTAATGGGGTGTGTATATTGAATGAACCCGCACGAACAACTATTTATGTGAGGCATTTCTTTTTATTGATGCTCGGAACTGAAATGTTTAGAAAGAGAGACTTAGCTGCGTCTACTGGAGATGACCTATACCCGCTTTGGACAAAGGGTTCGGTGCAGCGCCCAAACACGATCCTGCCCCGTCCTTCCCTTATCATAGAAATCTTTCCGGGAGTTCGCTCCCTTACACTATGCTCATTCTTGAACCATAATAGTCCTCCTAATAATGCCACCTAATATATATATATATTTCCACATTCTAAATCTGTTCACCGTTTGCTTCCGTGTTTGCGGGTACGAGGGGCCCATGCTAGTACCTGTAAAGAAATAAGGGCAGTCTCTTTAGCACAGGTACTCATTAGCGTGAAACGGGTAGTCAACTATGGTAAGCCAATCCAAGGGGTCCGTGTAAGGTGTCAGGTGGCCCACGGCAGGGGTCGCGTTTACCTTCTACAATCCCTAATCGTCTAAGGTGCACGGGTTTCTTCACCAGGCAGCGATGACGGGCCCAATTTATGTTTATTGAAGAGGAGTTACTTCAGGTGGGTGGGTCCGTGCAAACAAGGTTAATGATATTAAGTCAGTAAAGCGTCATCTACTAATCTGCATCCATCATTTCACGACCCATTATATCGTATCATGAAGTAGCTCCCAACGAGTGCTTCCCTCAGATATCTATTGCGTCCCAACCCGCATCTTTTTCGGGTAAGTGCGCAACGCCACCGGGGATGTTGGTCAATAGATACTGAATTACATCCATATTCAATGGGATAAACGTGGGCCCAGCTACTCAAACATTTACACACATGCCCATAACTACGGTCGGGTCATCGAACAGAAGGGAAACCCTTATTTCATCCAGCAAGCTAAGATCAGCCTACCCATCCTTGGGGTAGCAACAAGTCATTTCAACGCTTTCTTTCACTTCAAGTTACCTACCGGCCGGATATTATTTGAGCCAAGCCTATAAAGTCTCGCCACACTTCCACAATCCAAATCTAACTTGCACAATCGGTCGCATCCTTTCCACAAACCTTCTTCTTTGACCGCCCACTTATATATGTCCCCATCGACTCGCTTCTCACCCATACCCGGAACCAATCTTAACGACGTACTATAGCTCTGGAGCTACTTATTCCTTGCACTAGGAAGCGCAAGCCCCTCCGGGACCTTGGTTTACCTACTCCCGGCGGGCGGGTATATAGTCCAGGAAGAGGTATATATGTGCACAATCCTTGGGAACAGTGGTAAACTTAGGGACTTTCATTTAATTTGACCGTACACAACCCGAATATATGCATCTGTTACCCGAATATATATAAATAGGGCGGGCGAATCACTTCATTACACCATTTTTATGCTCTTCCTACCCTCCTACGCATCATTTGCTTGTTACCCGGCCTACGGTTACCTAGTCTCTTCTTCCTCTATACCCGGGTACTGGAATGGCCGCTTTGACTGGTTATTTCTCGGACTAACTAAATTACCCCGCATATATTCATTATGCCATTTAGACTCATCCTTTGCTCAGCCATAGTCGACCCATTTCTTCCAATTATCACGCTGGGGTTACCTTTGAAGCTAGGCAATCTTCGAGGGAAACGTCTCACCGCTATCAGTTCGGTACCTTACCTTCCCCCTTCACTCAGGTCAGTCTACCCTCAGGGGGAACAAGCTGAGTCTTAAGCTATTTCATCTACCATAACTAGACGCCCGGAAGTCTTCTAGTTTCAGTCTTATAAATGTATTACAGCCTCCGCCGGCTAACCCTACCTACCCTATGACCCAAACCCCTTAAAAGGTTTAAGGTAGTGGAGAATAGCCTGCTAAGTTGTGGAGAATAGCTTTGTACCTTCCTCACCTCAGTGGAGCCCTACCCCTATATAAGGTTCCTTACCCCTTATAAGCTAGGTAGAGCTTACCCTTATAAGCTAGGTAGAGCATATAATTCTAAGGTGGAGAGGAGAAAAGCCCCAGTGGACTAATCCCCAATGGTGGTAAACCAACCTTTTCAAGGCCTGTGGGGACTAATCGGTAAACCAACCTGATAAACCGGACCCTATTGGAACTAAACCCCTAAGCTGTCACTCAACCTGTGGGAACTAATCCCTACCATAGTGCATAGGAACTAATCCCTATTGTTCGAAGCAGCAGCATACGAAACTAGGAGAGGCCCGCGTTCGACCACCCACCTTTCATGGAGTTACGAATGGCTTTAGGAGCAGCATCCGTCCCTGAACTTGAAGCATCCGTCCGGTCCTTGATTCGAAGATCCGCCCGTCCTTCTAGCAAGAAGAAAGCCAAGATAAGTCCAACACTTATTGGCGTTGCTGGTCGAGGGTTGTTTATATACTTTCAATTTCTCTTTCTTTGTATAAGATATTATGCTCGATGATTTGAGCTACGATCCCAGTAGATGCTAAAGCGTAATTACTTATATAATAAAGCGTAATTATAAGCAGCATTGTCGATCCAAGATTCGATCCAAAAGACTCTGCTACCTTTACGCATTTGTGGAACAATACCAAGTCGAGGCCAGGTCCCACAGTTGGCACTATGAGACAGAAGGAACAGATACGGTTCTGATGCTGCTTGGTTGGATAGATACAACTGCTTGAACCCTTGAGCTTGGAGCGCTACCGCGGGAAGAAGAATAATGAGCGAAACCCCTTGTCCCCCGGAGGGAACAAGCGGCTTCGCACCTTGCTTGAGCTTGGCTTTTCTCATATTGCTTGCTTGATTGTGTTTCCGCTACTTAGTTCCCCTTGCAATCAATACGCTTAAACAGGACAGACGCTTCGAACCTTGAAGGAAGGAGCTTGGTTGGATAGATACTTCCCCCCCATAATGGTTTGAGCACTGGGTTGCAAAAGGCTCACAGATCGCTATCGCTTGACCCCTTGAAATGGAGCGCTACCGATCAATATCCGGGAACAAGGAACCTGCCGCATAGACGAGACATGAAACTGTGTGTGAGCTGCCGCTACGCTAGCCGAGACCGGGATAAATTCATGCTGTTCATGCTGTTACATTACCGCTTTACCCATTACCCTTTCACTGAAAGGTAGAGTGGGTATACTGGACACTGCTAGCTCTCTGCCTTTTTCCATGCACTAATAACTAGTAGAGCTTACGAGTATGGACTTCAGGCAGTTTCAGGATCTAAGCTGAAGCTGAGGGCGTAAAGCACTTAGGTTTAGATCCTGGAACTCCCTCTATCTACCGCCAGCCAGAACTGAAGAGACACGAGGCTGGATTATTAGCCAAGGAAAGACACTTTTAGTCGCATGCTCCTACAGGGATGGTCCCAAGAGGCAGGGGAGGGTTGACTTACCTTTAGCTGCTTGAACTGCCGGACGGATTGCTGCTTGGTGGATTATGTGGTGGTCCATCAGAGCAACCTCATTGGATATGCTATCACACTTGCTTTATAAATGCCTTTGTTGCTATGGCACTCTGACTATACACCTTCAGGGCTAGCTAGCCTTTTTAGCCCTACTTGAACACTTTAGGAATTAATGGCTATAAACCCCTTCCCTTAGAAGCACCGGATGGATGGTGGGTTATTAGCCGAGGTATTAGTAGCATGATGCTCCTGCGGTAGCCTATAGGGTTGAACTTTAGCTGCTTGAACTGCCCCGGCCGGATAGAGTATAAACAGCCGGAACTTCAATCAGGGACATGGCTGGATGGATGGCTTGGGTAGATGGATGGCATTATGGGACATCAGAGAGCCTCCTTGGGATGGGATTATGGGATGGATGGGGGGACTTCAGACTGCTCTAGATATGCCCAGACAGACAGAGCCAGCTTAACAACGAGATAGCTCTACTCGGACCGCTTTGCCATCATTCTAGGATTGTCAGTCAACGAACGTCGAACCGAAAACTTCCAAGATCTAAATCTCTAAAGCCCGCCCAAACTATAGATAGATATCAAAATATAGATATCAAAAGTTTTATGGATTTGACATAACCTCTACTTGCGGCTTTCATTTATGTTTTACCACTAAGTTGTGGGATCGACCGGAACCAACCTGGTGCCTTAATATGGGAATTTGAATGATAACCTCTCAACTGGGCCTTTCTATTTGTTATTTATCCACTCACACCCTTTCTCTTTATAGACATAATATAAGGCGGGCTTTTGACCTTTACCCTAAGTGCGACGATGCTATCTGTAGTGTTTACCACTCTTTATATGACTAGCTTACTTATCTGATTACTTCAAGTTATCGCTACCGCTAGTGAGAATAGGTCGGTCCTCCCATCAGCCTTGTTGAGATTGGCGCCCCTGCCCAGAAGCCTTGTTAGATTGGCCAGAACCCCGGAATAAGCTCGCCCAGGAACATTGTAAGATCCATATAGCCTTAAGCCATGGAGCATTTGAAGATAAGGTTCTTCCATAAGCAAGTGAGTGAGTAGTCATCGGGAATGCACAATTTCAAGCCAACTTAGAGATAGAGATCTGGCAAGGAAGGAGCGGCTAGGAGACGTCCAGCCGCGTTTTAGTCCTGCTTTTTAGATATGGTGGGAAGGAAGGTGGCCTATAGCTTGTTATGAATTCGGACTGATTGCTAGCAGGAAATAAATGACCTTACTTGCCCAAGTTTGCTATAGTTCCCGACCGACCCGAACTGTAGCACTTGGGCCTAATAGGTTACCAGTGAAATGGGGACTCATGTACCGAAGCATTTACCTAACGACTTCATTGAAGAGGCTAAAAAGAGTCATGTCAATTTCTAAGGATTCTATATCCCTGTCGGTCGACCTATAAACAGGTTCTTTATTTTCTTAGAAAAGTATTGACTCGTATCATTTCGGTAACTAGAGATAGAATCAAGCCGGATCAAATTGACGAGGGCATAATGACATAGATGATAGCCACATTGTTGAAGGAAAGGGCAAGAAGAATGACCCCCTCCTGGCAGCGCGTGCTCACTCACGAAAATTAGGATGCGCGGGCGCATAGCAAGTCAAGTGGCGAACGGGTGCATGACACGCGGGAATCTGCCGAACGAACAGTTCACTCCAAAAGTAGATAGACTGGATCTGGATCCCCCAATATTGATTTGATTCGGGCTAGTCCATGCATGGCGTATCATGAGCCAGAAATCTCAGATCTTGTCAAGTATAGAAAAAATCCCTCACCATATGAATAGTGAGTGACCCCTATGAAGAAGTAGGGGCCCTTACCTGTGGACTTTGAATTGAAGGAAGGTCCCGGAGGGGCTTGCGCTTCCTAGTGCAAGGAAGAAACGAATTAGCTCATAAATAAGCTCTCAGGTAATGAACAGGCCAACATCAAGAGGTAAACCTCATTCGTTATCGGGATGACTTCTCGCGGGATCGGATCACACAACCACTTCGTCCCTCAAACGTGCCTTATATAACACGCCTTATCGGTTGATGATAGACGACCACAAGGAGATGGACGATGGAGTCGAGCCGGATGGATATCATATCCTTGCCTAATACTATCAAGCAAGGCAAGGTTATACCAGAATTTGTCCCTTACCTTCGTCGCAGAGTTAAGTCTTTTAGCAGCCCTGAGCAATCTATATAACCCCCCCTGAAATAAGACAGGGTCTTTCAGTTAGTTGATCCAGTGGCATCAGCCGATGATGTAGGGCCATTTATTTATATAGGGACGCAGTGATAACATTGCTGTAGGGTCAGTGCTCTGGATAGGAACAGTCCATCCTTACTGTGCTTGGGTTGAAAAGGATAGAGTTGAATTCGGCCCAACCTAACCTGTTCTTCCCAACCTATTACTGGGTTCATACACGCCCTCGATAACTGCTCTATGATCGTTCCATCAAAATAGCAGGAATCGGACTCCCACACCACCAACTTCCTTCATAACTGCTTCACATCAATGTTGAACCCTAGTAAATAGAGTACTGCCCTAACCCATTGCTAAAGCCAGGAAGACGATTGGTGGGATCCGATTGGAGGAGCGGAGCCCTCGCGCTAGATTTCTGGCTGGCTAGATAGCTAGGCTGGGTGGGCTACTCGGTTTGACTCAGATGGGCTTCGATGAAGTTACACGATGAGCTTCGATTAGGTCGATGCATGAGAAAATCGATTTTGTTACACGATGAGCGATGAAGTTACACGGTAATGCTTGAGTATTATGTGAGCTACTAAGTTGAGCTAGATCCGCCTACAACACGCAGCATATATATATATATTCTAATATTGCAGTAGGTCTAGGGTAATGAATCAATAGGGCATTAGTATAGCTCTATAGAAAGGGTAAGAATGAAAGGGTAATGGGTAAAGCGGACTGAATGCGTACTGTGTCTTTCTTCTTGGGTGAGTGACCTGGGCAGTAGCCTTACGCGGACTTGGCAGGTGTTGTCGTTGGGCTATTATTCGTCCGTCCGTTGTGCCCCAGCTCCTCCAACTATGTTCTTTTTCAAGTCCATAAATGAAGTCGATCAATCAAAGCCTATCATTTCTGTTATTCTTACGAACTACGGGAGCAAGGGTAAAGGAAAAGTAAAGGTAAACATGGGCGAGATCCCCCCCTAAAGATGGAGAGAGGGATCGGAGTGAGAACATAATATCTTAAGTAAGTAATATGGATTGGAAGCCCAACCAAGGCGGATGGTTCCACGTCCCAAACCGTGGCATGGGTTTGAGTTACCGCAAAAACGACCCAATCAGTGTGTAATCGGTGTTATAATGATTTACCACCCAAGCAAGATAAAGGACAGGTTCGTTAGCGAAGCGGAACATCAATAGAACGTGATTGAGACGCTAACTCAGGGTAAGAGCGAGCCACAGCTACCTAGCGATCAGCAAGCAATTGCCCACCTACCCAGCTGAACCGGGACGAGAATGGAAGGCATTTCCATCTAATGACTTTACATACATACATAGTGAAGTCCGGTTACCACTATATAAGATAAGGGGCTGCCTGCTCAGTTACCGATCGGAAAGAGTCAATGACCAGGATAGAATTGACATAGTATGGTAAGGATTAAGATACATGGTTTGTCTATTGGGTTGTCTATGGAGGGAAATAACCCTTACTTGACGATAGGCAGATAACATTCTGACTGCCTGCTCTAGCCTCATTGAGGAAAAAGAAGGTAAGTAATGAAATACCGGGGCCAATAGAAAGTGGGGGGAGGGCAATCCATCCCGTTACGGCTCATCCATCCTATCCCAGGCCCGGGATTTTGGAATCGATCAAGCTGGTAGGTGATCTGCAATGGAACCCTAAACTGGATCTTCAACCACAGGCTCGAGCTAGGTGGGTGGTATCCAACAAGATCTTGTGTCACAACTGGATATACAACGGAATACCGAGCTGGATCCCGAACAACTAGATCTATTACTATCGCTTATGGATAGGCAGTCGTTGTTCGAGCAGTTGGCTTCGTTTACTCATAAACAGAGATTGCATTCTCCCTCTAGCTGACTAATGCTCTAAGTGGTAAGTAGTTCTGCTTCACGCTAGCGTACAGGAACCAGCCAGCTCACTAAGCTAAGCCAGGCCTCGCTAAGCCAATAAGGCAATATTCCATCTTCCCTCCAGATGGGCTGACATACCCTAGCACTTATTCTCTTGGGCTGCCTCAAAAGGCATTGACTCAGTTCTATGGTCACTTCAGCCCCCTGAATGAGAGATTGGTCATTGCATCGACAAATCAAGGTCAGAACGGCCGGAAAGTACCAATCCCGTAGCGTTATGACTGGCTGGCTAGGGACATGCCCATGCCTATAGCCGGGAAGGAGGGTCCTTCAGTCACTACTACCGGTAGGGGCTGGAACTGGGGCTGTCAGGCTACACAGAGGGGTGGGCAAGAGGCTATTCATTGGACAGATATGGATGCTGGAAAGGACGGCTTGGCTGGCTTTATTAGCGGCTTTGAGGGGCATTTGCGGACGTTCTATAGCCACTTCAGCCCCCTGAATGAGAGGCCGTAAGGGAATATTTAGGGCCTTCATTGAGCATTTTTATTTACAGATTGCACTCTCTCACCAGATTGGGGAATCATTGACTTATGGGCCTACCACGCCTACCTACGCCTAGTCATCAGATCGGGTTTGAGTTAGGAAGGATTAGCGGTTAGCTGGTGGCAGTATAACAACTAGAATACTTTTCACTTTCAACCTCGAGCCTTTCACCTGGAAACTTGAACCATAAGCCGGAAACCTTGAGCCTTCACACAAGCTAGCCGTCCTTCTTACTAGACTTTCTTCCAAGAGCTAATCTTTAGAGCTTATTAAAGCTTACAAGCATAAACAACCATCAAGCATATATGCCTAGCTCACGCAACCAAGCTAACTCAATCCATCCAGCAAGGAGGAATCAGGCAGACTACCCATCAGTCAGTCAATCAGTCATTCAATCAGTCATTCAACCAAGGAAGCATACTTTCCATCATTCCATCCGTCATTCAAGCAGTCAGACTCTACCCCATCCATCTTACACATTCAGACTAGCCCTCTGATACCCCTCTACCCATCGAACCTTCTACCCATCTCAACATACATCCCCTATAGAACAGACTTCAGACTCATACTTATACCACATACATCAGACTCATACTTGTAGCACTTACAGCAGACTCAGACTTATAACACTGATAACGCTTATACTCTCTCTATCTACAGCTAGCTCTATACCCATCCTCCTTCTCTATATCTAGCTGGCCTACCTGCCTGCCTATCCATCTATTTATCCGCCTATCCATCCTGCCTATCCATCCTGCCTATCCATCCTGCCTATCTATCTATCTGGCCTACCATCCTCCATCTCTCTATCTACCTATCTGCCTAATCCGCCTAGCCTACCTATCCCTCTAGACTCTATCCCCATACATCTGACTCATACTCATAACACCTATACTCCTATACCCTCATATATATAGGTTATGGTTCACATCCGGAATTTTCTATATGATAGGTATGCCCTTGCACCCGGGCCCACCACTTCCATCGAGAGGAAGGAGAAGAGAAGTTCCCCATTGTTTCAACCACTGCATGGGATTGCTTTGAGGTTGATCGACTGGATGCTGCTATTTGCTGGCTAGACGTGTGGTGGAGAGAGACCTAACGAGAGAAAACCCATCAAATTCTCATGCCTCATCAACACGGGAAGGTACGGGATCGAGTGAGTCCCGATGTCACACCAAAGCTATTGACTACAGCAGCTCATTACTTACGATTCACCTGCTCAGAATGGTTCATCAACAGACACCACATGGGTTCTTTCTACTTTAGCTTCGAACCACCTTTCTATGCAATCCTCACCTTTCACCGCCTTTCTGAAGAAGCCGGTCCCACAGTAAGAGGAAGAAAGGAGAATGTGCCTCAGAAGCTCCCCTCATGGGTGAAACTAGCCTTAAGAGACAAGCTTATATTAGTCCAGTTCATCCCGCTGGAGCCCTATGGACCGGAAAGTCCAAGCCTTAGTCCATCACTTAGGTCCTCCGTGGAGTGAAGATTGTCTTAAGCTGTACATAACTACTATTATACAAGTATCGGAGAGGAAGATCTACTTACATTCTTATCTCAGCTGGTCCCTAGCAGGCCCAGAGAGAGTTAGCAGCAAGGTTGACTCGTTACCTAAGGAAGGGGTGGAGTTGACTTCTTTGTTACCGGGTGAACTTCGTAACTTAAGGGTTGATAAGGTCATAAGTAAGCGTTACGTTATTTCCATTGGCTGGCTCGTCTCATTGTCCTTACCATGTCCGCCCCACCCAGGCCTTGACTTACTTCTTCGCTTGCTTTACAAATAAAGGAAAGTAAAAGAAGACTTCTGATTTCACGAAGCTTATTACTAGATATAGCTGGATTGAGTTCGTTTCGGTAACTAGAGAGATAATAAAGCGGTAGGTTTATGGAGGAGCCTTGAAAAGAAATGCTAGGCACTTGAAGTAAGTGCTTTCGTTTGTTTGGGGAGGGGAGCTATACGCTAGTGGTATTTCGGGGAATTGAGGATGGGGGGGTGGGTATTTGCCCTCGCTTTCGGCCCTGTCCTGAGCTCAGAATACTGATTATCGGGCCGGCCAATCATGCTCGCCCCGGACCATAACATCCATGGCAAGGAAGAATGGAAAGGGTGGATTTTGCTTCCTTCATCCCTAATTTTCGACATTCATTGTATTAAGGAGAGATTCTCCAATGAATCGAATACGCGAAGTAAACGGTGCCACACTCCTAAAGAATGCTTTTCTCAAACTGGGTTGGACTCTCATACAGACACAAAACGGTGCCTGTCACTGTAGGGCTAGTAGTGAAATCCAAACCATACGTACGCTACGACCCTTTTTCGGAAGGAGTTGGAATGCGCACGTAGGGGATAGTATGAACGAGATAATGGCCTAGATTATTTATTCTTCACGAGCGAGATAATTAGTAAGTCCAGTCCCCTTGGGGAGCGGATAATGACTTGACATCGTGAAGTTGGATATTGAATGAAGAAGGAGAGGTCCTTACTGTACTGTCGCTCAGCCAAGCCCCTAAGGGAAGGCAGGCAGGTAAGAACCTTCGCTATGCTCAGGATCAGGACCCAAACCCAGACTCTTACCGCGGAATACTGGTTATTAATAAGGCAGCTGCTTACAGCCATCGGCAAACAGTACGACACACACCTAACAGACAGGCCCACAACTACTACTCAACGGCTTGTACCTCTATACTAGCTCTACTAGTAGTACTACCTAGCTACCTATGGACAGCCTTGCTGCAAGTAGAGCGCATCTTTCTACCTGACTGATGAGCTGGCTGGGCCTGCAGTGCTAGTGCCTTCTGCAAGCAAGTAAGGCTACAGGTAGAGCTACATTGCTAGTAGACCCAGCTTAGACATCAGCAGTAGAGGAATAGGTAGCTGGAACATCTTATGTTTTGACAGTTTACTCAGTAGCTTCAGAACCTAGTTGGATAGTCAGAACCAACAGCTAAGGCAGTTTCTTATGGTGCTTATGCTGACCAAACACTTATGGCTGAAACTTGCTCACCTATTAGATGAGTCTTATCTAATAAATGAGTCTTACCTATGAGCATGATTCTTACTTTAATCCCATGAATGAAAAGGCGGCATAAAGTATTAACAAGCAGCTTACTTTGAATCTAAACGAGCAGTTCACGGCATATCTTTACAGGCAGCTATAAGTTTGAACAGGCAGTTCACGGCATGTCTTCACTGGCAGCCCACCCCATAGAGACTGGAGATACATACATTGGGGTTTTACTACCAATAAAGTCCAGTTTATCTGCCCAATAATGGAATCTATGCCATATTGATCATCAATAGGCTTTTTACACCCTTTTGATTTCACAACTTTGATTTAGCCATAAAGGTATGATGATAAGGTGTTCACCCTTCACATAAACTATCAATATAATTATGGGAGTGTTTTAGGTATACCGGCGAATGAGTTGTTTCTATATGGTCCTTAGGGACCCTTCTTCCGCTTGGCTGTTCGATGGAGGAGTAAAGCTTTATCATGAGTAGACGTATTGGGGCAACTCAAGTCAGTCTTCCTTGCACTAGGAAGCGCAAGCCCCTCCGGGACCTTACCTTCCTTGGGAAAATAACCATTCTACGAGCGATTCTCCGTTCCCCCTAATATATTCTACGAAACCCTCTTGGCGAATGGCTTAACACCTTTGATTTAGTCATTAAGTTGAGGTGAGGTGCCGTTAGGCCGCTCGACCACAAAGGAGAGGTGCCGCATTTGTGTAGGTGAGAGAATCTCCTATGCGTTGGGCTTGGAAGCATCTGTACTTCTATTGATGGGCATTGAAGGTCAGTGAGGGAGCTCTCAGTTTGGGAGTTAGTATTAATCATACAAGGGAGGGTAGGTGAGTTAGCCAAGCCATGGTTCACGTGACGATGGTTTGGTCAGGTAGACGAGGTTGGATGAGCAACCCGGTGTTAGGCAAGTTGGATGACATTAGAACTACTTCCTTGGACTCATTTGATTGGGTACATTAGTGCCCGCTAAGTGCTAGAAGGGGTTCAACCCTATATTCAGGGAGCTTTTTCGAATCCCGGTGGTCGAGCGTGCTCCGCATCCTCTCCCGGTGGTCGAGCGTGCTCCGCATCCTCTCCCGGTGGTCGAGCGTGCTCCGCATCCTCTCCCGGTGGTCGAGCGTGCTCCGCATCCTCTCCCGTTGGTCGAGCGTGCTCCGCATCCTCTCCCGTTGGTCGAGCGTGCTCCGCATCCTCTCCCGTTGGTCGAGCGTGCTCCGCATCCTCTCCCGTTGGTCGAGCGTGCTCCGCATCCTCTCCCGTTGGTCGAGCGTGCTCCGCATCCTCTCCCGTTGGTCGAGCGTGCTCCGCATCCTCTCCCGTTGGTCGAGCGTGCTCCGCATCCTCTCCCGTTGGTCGAGCGTGCTCCGCATCCTCTCCTTATCAGTCGAGCCTGCTTACGCATCCTCGCCCTCCCTCTTGCTTGTTCGAACCCGTGTCCAACTACCCAGCCAGTGGATAGAGCTCAGATGCTTATTTCTCCTACTAGCTAGTCAGTCGTGCAATCCAATAAGCAGGCGCAGCATTCTAGCTTTATTATGGTGCGTGTCTTATTCCTGGCTGTCTTATGGTGGGTAGAACAATGGCGAGTGGGAAATTCACGAGTGAGAACCTGGCGTTGCCCATCTAACCATACGAGCAAGCAAGACCAGCCGTACCACACTTGAAATTGTGGGAATTTCACTAATGAAACCTGGCGTTGCCCATCCAGAGTCATACTAGCCGTACAACACTTGAAATCGTGGGAAATGACTCTGCATCTGGCTTTGGATCACGCTCACGAAGGTCAGAATATAACTCATCAGGATCTGCCGATCTCCTACCTGATAATCTCCACTAGCATGAAGGTAATTGATAATCAATTAGAAGTCAATTTTTCTTTCTTTAGGGGAAAACCTGGAATGTCAAAAAACCCTCCGCACGTAGGGCTGCTACTTGCTTCTTCTACTGGTTTCACAACTGGATCCACTAGATAAGATGCTACCCATGCCTTAGATGCTGTTGTTGAACCGGTATCGGGGCCATAAACTTCAACTTATCATAGTGGTGGTTGAACCTCATTCGCTCAGCCCAGCTCCAAGACCTCAACCTCCTTTGCTATTTCAGGATCCTCGGCGTTAGCTTCTTGACCCTATGCTCGGGTCTTCGCCGAATAGGATTTCTTTCCCATAGGCCACTAGAGTCTAATCCGCCCAGGGACCGTTCTGAAAGCTCGTTATCAAGATCGATCCCGCTGGAGTGCCCCACAACTGGATAATCAGCAAACCACCTGGCACCAGGCTTACGGATCGGCAGCTCCTATTTTCCGCCTTCGCCATGCCATAGCTGCTATTATATATGTCATTATGGAGATGAACGAACGACTTACTCCCATTTATTGGGCAATCGTTACACCAGATGACTGCTCCCAAGCCAACCTCCTGGTTGTCATCGCTCGAAAACTTCCTTTTACACTACCGGACATATTCGAGAATTACGTAAGAAATGAGAAAAGATCCTATTTTCCCTTTAGCGATAGGATATAAGAGGGGGAGGGAGAAACTCGAATGAACTGCGGAGCTAAAGATAGCAGAAGAATGAACAAGTTTCATCCCTCTTTCATTCGTTCTTTCATTCATATCGATTTGGGTCTTTTCGCACCATATTTAGATCTGCCCCTTTTTCGACCCGGAGTTCCCAGCAAATCCTTGACTCCTCGAATACGATGGAATTTCGCACCTGGCAGATCTTTCACTCTACCTCCTCTGATCAACACCATAGGATGTTCCTGCGGATTATGACCTTCACCCGGAATGTAAGCAAATATATCGTGTCGATTGCTTAACCGTACTTTGGCTATCTTACGTGGAGCTGAATTAGGTTTTTTTGGTGTTCTCGTCGGAACACGCGGGCATACTCCTCGCTTCTGAGGACATTTCTCCGAAGCTCGGGTACGGTCTGTGCGCCGTTTTTTCTCTCTACCATGACGAATCGATTGATTCGATGTAGGCATCGCTCTTCCCGTCCTTCCCCCCCCCCGATTGTTGCCCTATCATTGGTGGTTACTCCCGATCTGAAGCACCCTTCTTCCATTCATGGGGAAATCCAATCGTCGAAATCAATGAAAAGACCATCATGGACCGAGATCCAAACGGATCAATCTTGTTGAGAGGGACTGCCCGAGGGGAGGAGAAGGTTACTTCCGGATCAGAGATAATAAATGAAATAGGAACCGGATAAAATCGTATATCGAAACGACTTCTGGCATCACCGGAAGGATCGGAACCACATTCGTGGGCCGACAATTTTTCTGGATAAGTCGAACCATTGGGAGCGAATGGAAAAGGAACACCAAGTGGGATCAAAGAAACTAGCGAACTGATTACTAAATAGATACAAATAGGTGCAAATTCCAACATCGTTGGTTACACAGCCCACTTTGTTCGCTCCGCTCTGCTCGCGTCGCGGCATACATACCGGAAAGAGAAGGATTGGCTGCTCTATATATATGTATTTATGAAAATCCTTGCTTGCTTGATGGGCGAACAAAAAAGTAGTATCATCGTCAAGAATTTCTCATTCTCTTTTCTGGCTGGGTGAGAGGAAGGCACTCCACTTACGGAAGTACTCTCTCTAGCGGGCCCGTGCAAGCAAATAGGGTAACGATTGCTCTAGCGACCTGATCCTCCCTGACTAGGAGTAGTCCAAAACTCACTCCCTCGTAGAGAGAGACGCCTGGATTCGAACCGGGGAACAAGATTGAAAACCTGAACGTCTCTGGGTCGTACGCCTGGAGCGATAAGCCCGTTCGTCGTACAATTTTGGCGATTCAGAAAGGAGTATATCCCTCTCCCTTAGTGTCGCTCCAAACACTTCGCCTAAGAAAGGTCTGTCCTGGTTTTTCCCCACTATTGCGACCACTGAACAAACTTGGTTGACGAACATAGTTTATGCGCCGCCAATGTAGCAGCTTGTCGAGCATCTGACAAACTAACACCATCCATTTCAAATGGGATTTGTCCCGTGGACGCACGAGCAATCCAACCCGTAGGATTCCCTTTTCCTTTTCCCATTCTCACTTCTGTAGGTTTACCGGTAATAGGGGGATCCGCGAATACTCTTACCCGTATTTGACCATTTCTTCGAAATTGTCCGCTTGTAGCACGACGCGCTGCTCCAATGGCTCGATATGAGATACGACCGGCTCCACAACTTCTGGTGCCATATCTTCCAAAACCAAGTTGTGTACCGCCCGTTTCGCAACCCCTACGACATATGCCTTTCCGATATTTACGATATTTCGTACGTTTCGGATATGGCACGTCCCTTCTTTTTGTTACTATATGAATGAGATCCGCACTTTGACACCTAAGATTCCATAACGAGTAGATACTTTCGCAGAAGCGTGATCAATTTTATGGCGAGATGCATTACAAGATGTTTTTCCATACTCCCTGCATTCGGTTCTAGCTATTTCTGCACCTTTCAATCGACCTGGACGACAAATACGGATCCCCCTCACCCCTTTGGGCATTACTAATGGAATATCCCGAACTATTTGACTAAGAATGGAACGAAATGATCTTGTTCTGTCCCTCAGTTGGAAAGATATGTCCTGAGCAATTGGAGAAGCACTTTGATAGTTTAAGATTTTGACCGACCCGATTAAGGTATTAGTGTTTGTTCTATTGGACAACAAAGATCGCATTTTTCGCACTTCGTTCAAATAATAGTTGTACCCGTATGGAATTCTTCTGTTTTTCAGTATTATCTCTATCATCATCCCTATTCCCCTCATCAATCCTCCTATCCCACCTAGGGATATGAATTTTTCTACCAATCTGATTACCTTCTCCTTACCCGGGAGGTTCCTTAATTTTATCCTTGATTTACCTAGGAGTTGTTCCCTTAGTGGTAGGGCATCACCAATTTTGTTATTGGGCACCCTAAGGTTCTCCCTTGGGAAGAAAAAGGTAGCACCGAAGAAAGGAAAGAGCGGTATGGACCAACAGGTTTTTGTTGTTCTCGCAAAGCGCGCTCGGCAAATGAAAATGAAGTGGGTAAACCTTTTCTTGGCTTCGGCCAAGAACTCGCCCTGCTCGGTCTTGGCGGTAAAGCTTTCTACAAAAAAACCAATGCGGGAGCGTATTCTCTTATCTAAGCTTCCTCCCTGTCTATCCGCTCCCCCCGGTTCAGCCGGTGCCACGAAATGATTGAGAACTACGACGTCTATGGGGTCAGAATGAATTTGGTTCTCCATATGAAAGGAGTATTGCATGACCGAGTAATTAGAGGAGGGACGCACAGCAGGGATGGTCTGTATAAGTCTATTACTCGTGCTATCTTTCGTCCCGCGGAACTTATTCGGGAGAAGGAACTTGAAGAACTTGGTTTTTCCGGAGGGGTCGTCATTTCCTATCGGGAACGCTATGTCATTTACAAACCTTTTCTTCGCGGCGTATTTCCCACTCATTGGATGCTTGTGGGCCATCCAACCGCTGACCCGGAGTGATTTCGAAATATTACTCCGTCTCGATGGTGATCGGTCATGGTATCCATAGCGTTGTTTTTTTCTCGGCCAGATCCTGACTTCGCTCCGCTCTTCCCCTGCGAGCCCGATCGACTTGACAGTTTCTCCTGCCCCCCTAATGCGGCCTCTCACTTCGTTTCGTTCTTCCTCTGTACCGTCGAAAACAAACCCGATCGACCTTACTTTCCCAAATGCCCACCACCGGCCCTTTCCGGGAGAGAGTCAAGGGTACACCTGCGGGGGCTCGCCCCGCTTGGCTGGCTCTACGAGGGCAAAGGCGGACGGCAAGCAAAGCGAAGAGGCCCCTTTCTGTGTCTCGTGAACCGGTGCAGGCTACACAAGTGCTCTCCGAACCGTGCTGGATAGTAACCCATCACACGGCTCTCTGACTTCACTTTCTCTGGGTTCTGTACCCAAAGGCCTGTCAAAACCCCATCTCCAAGGTGATCGAGCGTCCAGGTCCACGGTGGGGGGGGGCGTGGCAGGCTACGTCGAGTAGGACTTGTCAGATAGCCCCCCTTACTGGCTTGAAATACGTTACTAAAAGCCTGTCTAATACGTTAGTGACTCCTAGCTTTCAATATACCTATGTTACGCCTTTCAATAATATGTTAGTTTGTTGTACTATTAGTCGTCAAGGGGCTCTCAATATACCTATGTGTAGCCTAGCTTTCAATATGCGTAGCCTTACTTAGGGGCGTGACAAGTACATAGGCTCCTTCCCCTCTACCCGGCACTCGCCAAGTGCTTTCCTATTGCTAGGTCCCTTTGGGGTGGGCGGGTGGTATGGCCCTCTGACCCCTTGCTATCGCGCAGAGCGCGCTGGGAGGATCTCACCGTTGTTTCCTACACGGCTTGTCCGGCGGATCGGACGCCCTGTGTTAAGATGTCGTTCAGTGTCTCGTCTCCAGTAAGATGGGTGATCGGCTCTATCCTTTCCCCTACCCGAGTGAGTAGGTCGAGGGAAGGCCAGCCTGATCGATCAAGACCCTCGGTAGGCATAGAGCCCACAAGGCAGCGTGCGCACCTCCCCATTGGCTCCGCTCAAGCGCTAATGGTTAGCTTAGCTACCGGGCGGGTAGCCATCCCCGAAAGACACTTCGATTCGCCATTGGGATTATAGGCCCTCATCTTGAGACCGGGAGCAGGCTTGCCCCTTATATAAGAATCATAGTAGAGGAAAAGGCACCATAACCAAAGGTCCTGAAAGGTCAACCCTTCTAATTTGAACCCGGTAAGGTCCTGGTCTTACCCGAGCTCTGCGAAGGTAAGGTTCAATTGACTTATTTTGTGCCCCTCTCAAATAAGTAACTAGCTTATGGTCGAGCCTGCTTGCGCATCCTTAAAGGGAAACCCAGTCCAGTAAGGTCTTGATCAACCCGGTCGGTCAAGTCCTGCCCCCTTATCTAACAGATATGATCTCAGTTTATATAACTGTGGGAAGAGTTGGCCTTTTCTTTCTTTGAGGGGAAGAAATACGGGCAAACAATAAGGGTTTGAAAGGTATTATCAGGTCCTGAATGAAAGGTCAATCCAGTCAAGTCCTGATTAACCCTCACCATATGAATAGTGAGTGACCCCTAAATAATATAGGGCCCTTCTAATTTGAACCCGAAGGGCGAAGTAAACCCAGGGTGGCCTTCCAATGCCTCCTTACTTAACGAAGTCTTCCCGGGGAAAGTATTTTCATGCCCCCAAATTGCTCCGCCTTGACGAAGTATTGCTTTAACGTATTTACTCGTATCATTTCGGTAACTAGCATAAAGAGGAAACATAACTCCATAAACGCGTACCTTTCTCGTTTCGTTAACTAGAGAGAGAAGAAGGCCAAGGTCCCGGAGGGGCTTGCGCTTCCTAGTGCAAGGAGAAAACAAATAGTAAGTTACATAACTCCATAGAATAGAAACCCTCTCCCCTCCTCTCAAATAAGTAACCAAAGGCAGTCGAGTGTGCTTACGCACCCTCACCATATGAATAGTGAGTGTGCTAACGCACCCTCTCCTGGACAGTCGAGTGTGCTTACGCACCCTCTCCTGGACAGTCGAGTGTGCTTACGCACCCTCTCCTGGACAGTCGAGTGTGCTTACGCACCCTCTCCTGGACAGTCGAGTGTGCTTACGCACCCTCTCCTGGACAGTCGAGTGTGCTTACGCACCCTCTCCTGGACAGTCGAGTGTGCTTACGCACCCTCTCCTGGACAGTCGAGTGTGCTTACGCACCCTCTCCTGGACAGTCGAGTGTGCTTACGCACCCTCTCCTGGACAGTCGAGTGTGCTTACGCACCCTCACCATATGAATAGTGAGTGACCCCTAAGAAGTAAGGGCCCTTAGAAACCCTGCTATTTTTCACCCGAGTTAGGCGAAGTAAACCCAGGATGGACCGGGGAGGTCCTTAAATAGCCCTTACTATACGAAGTGTTTCTTTCACGTATTTACTTGTATCACTTCGGTAACTAATAGGGGGGGGATAGAATAAGGCCAAGGAGATAAGTACATAACTCCATAGATCTTGCCCCAGGAATGTCTTTTCATAGCCCATACTTGAGAAGTAAATAGTCTCTGAATTGACGCCGGCCAAGCCAAGGTCCGGAGGGCTTGCGCTTCTGAGGGCAAGGAAATAAGTACTTCGAGAAGGCGGACCCATTTGAAGAAGAAAGGTTCAATTGACTTATTTTGTGCCCCTCTCAAATAAGTAACTAGCTTATGGTCGAGCCTGCTTACGCATCCTATTTTCAGGTCGGTCAATACTTCGAACAATAAGGCCTTGAAAGGAAGTCTTATTTTCTTCTGGCCCTGCGTCGGCCTTATTTAGGTCTTGAAAGGCTTTCACTGGGTTGGTCCTAAAGGTAAACCCTCCCTTTTCAAGTAAGGTCCTCTCCCTTATGGTCGAGCCTGCTTGCGCATCCTGAAAGGCCCTATTTGGTCCTTGCCCGATGCGGACAAGCGGGTCAACCTTCAATTTACTTATTGGGTGGGGGGGCTTATGGTCTTTAGGCCTTACGGCTCCTTGCTCTCCTTTTGTCGAGCAAGCAATCAATTCCTTACCCTCTGCGGACAAGCGGCTTCGCTCCTTCTTTTTTGCCTATCTTTCTTCCCCTAAAAGCCTGAGCTCAAGACCTTTCCCCCCCTTATCAAGAAGGGCAGGACCTTACCGCCTGAAAGGACCCTTCGCTATGCTCAGATAAGGTATATTTGATATCTTCCCGAACTCTAACTCAGTTAAGTGAACAAATACCGGTTTCCAACGGAGCTTCTTGCACATGCTTCGGTCCTCGCGTTCGTTACCGAACAAGAGTGAGTGCAACGCCTCTGACATACATAAATAATTGGGCTTGTACAATGTGTTCGTGCAGGAACTAGACCGGTCGCCCTCTTGATCTGCCGCGTCGTTTCAGTCGTCGTGGTCGACGGGGAAGAGATAGATGAATGAATGTCCTTTTAGGAGAATGATGAATAATACACCTACCGAGACGGAAGCCAAAGGTTTTTCTCGTAGGTGGACGTATCGAACCGGAATGATCTCTGAGATTGACATCTTGATACACCAATTTCCCATAATGATAAATAGAGTCGATGGTTACTCCGTGGGAAGAGCCGGGGGCTTCCATTCACCAGCGCAGACTACAAGTGCTCTCCGAACCGTGCTGGATAGTAACCCATCACACGGCTCTCCAACCCAACCTATATTGTTTGTGGTGCCGCATTGGGGGACTCAAGGCGCTTGATCCTTTGCCTGCCCCCATGTGCACTCCTCCCCGCAAGCAAGCAGCGATGCTACTCGATCCGTTCCGCATTATACCCCACCCCCTATAGATAGTAAGTAGCGAGGGGAAGGTATAACCGATAGGGATCACGGGAAAGGAAGCACTTTAGTGTTTGTGTAGGATCTATAGTCTATAGTTACATAATTTGTGCATGCAACTTCAATCAATCAGGCCAGAATGCAACCTTGCTATAGTGAGGTGAGCCGTAATGAAAAAATTCTGTGCTATACTATAGGGCATGCTACGGTCCCTCGAGTCTCTCGACTAAGTGGGCAGCAGCGATAAGAGATAGATGCCCAGCAGTTAGTGACAGAATTTGCCGTAATTCTGGATAACACAAATTCACAAATGAAACTACTGCTTGCTATAGTATAGTGCCGTAACAAATTCTGGAAGCACGTTTAGTGGGTGCTAATTTGTTACGGCAACTACGATAGTGACAGAATTTGTCATTCTGCACCTGCCACGGGCTAAGCTAAGTTAGCTTGCGTTGATCGTTTTGCATAATAGGTTGGAGTGATGGTATTCTTTTCCATATCTCGCCTCCTCCCCCCCCCCCCCCCCCCCATACCCTCCCAAC
>Ga0213496_10000021_pt1 | contig 22703 bp, 16 predicted proteins | sample Lodgepole_Yose_2_FD_150977 | JGI IMG/M metagenome (GOLD analysis project Ga0213496, IMG submission 150977) | Leaf-associated microbial communities from Pinus contorta in Yosemite National Park, California, United States - Lodgepole_Yose_2 | ecosystem: Host-associated > Plants > Phyllosphere >...
GGGGCGGAGCCACTCACTATTCATATGGTGAGGACCGGTAGGGGCTCGACTGTCAAGGAGAGGGGCGGAGCCACTCACTATTCATATGGTGAGGGGTCACTCACTATTCATATGGTGAGGGTCCTTATCAGTCGAGCCTGCTTACGCATCCTTATCAGTCGAGCACCTAAAGGTTAGGGTTTACTTATTGGTTTGGGGGGTTATCAGTCGAGCCTGCTTACGCATCCTCTCCCTCTCCCTTAAGGTCGAGCACCTAAAGGTCCTATGGTCGAGCACCTAAAGGTCCTTATGGTCGAGCACCTAAAGGTTAGGGTTTACTTATTGGTTTGGGGGGTTAACAGTCGAGCATGCTTGCGCATCCTTAACAGTCGAGCCCCTGCCGGTTAGGGTTTGCTTATTGGGTGGGGGGCATATGAATGAGTGAGTGACCCCTAAAGAATATAGGGCCCTCCACTTACAGCCTAAAAGCTTCCACAAGGCCGAAAGTGACTAAGATATTACAGTAGGGGGGAGTCACGATACGAAGTAATAGTGAGTGGTAAGCCAAAATGACACCATACATGTTTAAAGAAAAACTCAACAGCTTTGGGAGCATCTATAGTCTTGTTTCATGAAAAGAATATGGGCATTTCAATCTACATACAACAACAAAGATTCCCAAGGCCTAGAGGGAACTGGAAGTGGCTGGTATAAACCAAACTGATTGTTGGAAGGCTTAGATTGATCGCATGGAGAACATCTTCAAATGAAATCTTCCACATGCCCCCCCACGGAAGACCAATCAAAATCTCTCTGTCTTCCTTGATGCTTATTGGGTGGGGGGCGTTGGTCGAGCCATGCTTACGCATCCTCTCTCTCCTTTCAGTCGAGCCATGCTTACGCATCCTCGATGTGCCAAAATGACCACCATATGATGAGGAGTGTGCCTCTTTGAGGAGTGTGAGGCGTCCTGAACCAGCTGGAACACAAAGTGGATTTGATCTGTACAGAAAACCATCTTGTAATGTGTAATCAAGAAAAGAAGTTTGATCGACCACTGTAGGTCGTTGTAAAGAGGTGATAATTAGCCCGAAGTATGGGTCTAGAGAAGAAAGTGACTTTCAATCATATGCAGCAGATTGAATATTCAAAATAGGCAGAACCCTTGAACGAGGTCTACTCGACATATCAGTCACTCTATTAGCAGTCTTCTTTTTCTACTTGATAACAGAATGAAATTGTTGAATAAAAGAAGCCCGTCTTTCTTATCGAATTCCTACACCCTACCTTTCTATAGTGGAACATAATAAGCTGATGATTAGCATGAATGATTGTGTCCTTACCGGGGGGATGTAATATCCCCATTACTTGAGCGCTTGAACGCATGGAATTCCTTCTATATATATGCACTTCAATTATCTCTTTTCACATAAGGTGTTTCAGAATGATAAGCAATGGGCCTCCTTGCTCGAAAACGGCGCTTACGGATTTGAACCTGGATATGGGCCTGGAATTCTATCTGGAACCCTGCCCGGGGAAGCCTACGGTTGCAATATATATAATGACCGCCTACAGAATATATAATGCCTATACTATTAGAATATTCTAGTGTTTGCAGGGCAACTGGTGAAATGGGTGAAACCGCTACCGCCTATCCGGCTGATGGGTAAACTAAGTCCACCGTATCTCTAATGGGATCTGGAATGGGTTCTGCAATCGATACTACCACCCTTGCTTCTGCTCCCATCTATGCCTTTGCTGGGCGAGGTGCTGGCTCTTTCACTCAATATCGAACTGCCTCTCTTTGGTCCGTACCAGCTCTGGGTCTTGTATGGTCTAAGTATATTGTAGCCTTTGTTCATAAGCACTATTACAAGCTCTTATATGAAACTTGCGACATAAGGGGCCAAGCTCTAATGCACGTAAAGTCAAGACTGGTGTCGGTGTCCCTACCTTACAGGTCGTGAAAGGGTAAAGCCGAGGTAGAGTATCTGTCCGGATATGTATCTATCCTGTCCTGGGAAACCAGATCTTCTCTTTCCTGCGTTTTGCAACTGAGTTAACATATGGATTGAAAACTCAATATCGATCCGGAACCGGGGCAGTAGTTTTAGGTGCGGACTCACCGTTTGTGTAGGCTATAGTAGTAAGGGCAGGGGGGCTACGACAGCAGAGGTAAAGGAACCACCAAAGATAGAGGTAGCAGCATCAATGCCAGCAGCAGGGACGGGTGACCAAGTTTCTCCTTAAGCAGTTCCATAAGCATTTCACCGAGCAAAAACACGCGTTCGTTTACCCATATCCACTTTACCGAGTCTCACTAGCAGCTGATCCGGAACCAGAACCAGGGAAAGAAGCAAAGGCATTAGCCAAGGCGGGAACAGCAGATTCATAAGCAGATGGCTCACTACCCCTTGCCTCACTACCCCTTATACCTTAGAGTAGTATAGTAGTAGTTTCCCATCCTTGCTTACCCATTGCCCTATATATACATTCCAGCCTAGTTGCTTCTATTGACTAAGTCTTCCAGAGCATGGACCGGGATTGAAGCATGGACAGGGCCTTTATATCCCTTACTCGGGCAAGGAGGAGAATCGCTCTGAAAATCAATATAGTTTTCGTCATTTCTTATATACGTAATAACGAAATCTATCACACCCGGAAAGTTTCGGCGCAAACCCCCTAATAACTTCGCCGAAACTAACAATTTAGCATCGCCGAAAAGAAAAATTGATGAGTCACCAAAACTCAAAATTTCCCTCTCCACTCTCGAGCTACTTAGGTAATTATAGGATGCCTTCACTTGGGAGTACACAAATATGCGTGGTATGGATGAGACCCTAGTCTACCATAACCTGCCACTCAAACTTAATGCTAAACCCATAAAGTCTAAGCTGCATAGGCATAGGCCCGAGGTAAATGCCGTGGTATAAAAAGATATATGAAAACTATGAAAAGCTAAGTTCGTTCAATTAATCGATTACCCTGAGTGGCTAGTAAACATAGTTCCCATCATGAAGAAGAATGGCACAGTTTGAGTCTACATAAACTCCTCTAATATTAATGCTCCCATCCCTAAGGATGACTTTCCCCTACCTTTCATTGACCAGTTAGTAGATGCAATAGTCGGCTACGAGATGATGTCAGTGGAGATTCTGTAATCTCCACTCGGACCTCATGGACGGATTCTCGGGTGAAAACCAAATCCTCATTTCTGAATAGGATCGCTATAAAGCCACTTTGAACTGAGAGTAGGGCACTTATTAGAGGGTTATGCCTTTTGGTTTGGTCTCAAAAACATGAAAGCTACCTACTAGCGAGCTATGACTATTGTTTTTCATGACATTATCCATAAGATCATCGAGTCATATGTAAACAACCTACTTACTAAATCCCAATTACATTATGACCATCCTTGATACCTATGTACCATGCTCCTGTGCCTGTGTGCTTATAAGAGTCACTGAAACTTGGGCAAATGTGCCTGACCTTGGGTGAGTTGTTAGGTTTTCTTATATTTCGCTGTGGCATTGACATTGACCCAGCTAAAGCCAAGGCTATTCCTGAGATCCCTAAACCCTGTAATGAGAGAGCCCTCAGGTCCTCCCTTGGTCGTGTCAGGGCCATTTGACACCTTGTAGATGGCTTTACAGAAGTATAGTGCCTCTTAAATCAATTGCTTAAGAAGGGAACACCTTTTGTGGGGGATGAAAGGTACCAGAATGCTTTCTAGAGATTTAAGGATATGTTGCTCACTCCGCTTACCTTAATCTCACCAAAACTTGATCGTCCTTTCTTACTATATGTGTTTACGTCTGACTAGGCCATAGTTGTAGTACTCATGTATAAAAAGAATTCTCAGTGTAAGAGAGCCATCTATTACATCAACTGCACTCTTCATGATTATGAGACTTACTAGACCCCAGTGAAAAAGTGGTGTTTTGCTATCATCTTTGCTACTAAGTGCTTACAGCATTACCTAAAACGCCAAAAAACTCACATCGTTTGTAAGTCTGACCCACTACACTACCTAGTATCTAAACCTACTCTATCTGGCCATGCTGCAAAACGGATCCTAGAATTGAAAGAGTTTGACTTGCGCTTTGTATAGCATAGAAAGCCCTGAAGGGCCAAGTTATACCTGACTAGTTAGCTGATGCTCTAGCTCTTTAGTCCTCATGAGAGAGTGATTCACAATCTAAGGCACTGTATTCACTAGTTGCTGAGCTCCGTGTTTCACCACCATTTGTTGTCAAAGTTCAAGGCGGGGAGGCCTGGATTATACGACCTGGGCTTTGCTGCTGCTGCTGTGATACCTGTTATCGGGTATTTTTTCTATCCTTTGATGGGAGCTTTATAAATTGAAGTGGTTTTGATTAGGAATCTATGATAAGAGAAGTTGAAGTTCAGTAGGCTTATAATGAAACATGAAACTACGGCTCCGCTACAACAAAGTAGGTAAGGGTAGGGAGTTCGTTGTCTAAAAGATGTGATTGCTGGGTTTTTATGTCTAAGGTACGAGAAGCTGGTTTTGTCGGGTTGTTTGATGGAGGTACCTCATAGTAAAAGATTTGCTCTAGTTTGAATTGTTAGGTTCTGATGGTCTATATAAGTGTGTAGTGTAGCTGATAATGAATAAGTGATTCCTGCTGCGTATGTAATAAGAATTGTTGAGAGTCGTTGAAGAGGATTCAGAGTTGTTGGTGAATGGCTTAAGAAAGAGAGTATGAAAGAGTAAATCTAAGTCGTCTGGGGTGAGGTCAATTTCAGTGTATGGCTCTTATTGTATGTCTCTGAGTAAGTAAGCTAGGTGTTAGCTAGAGTCAGCTACATTTATGCAAGCTGAAACAATGTATGTGCAGGTAGGAAAGGGTAGTTATATATTGAGGTTTAGTGAGTGTGGCTAGTTTTGAGATATCGAAGTTTCTAGTTGAAGTGTTGCAGGGTCTTTCAGGAAGAAGAACCCTCTTGAAACTCATATACTACCAGATTTTGAGATGCCTTTTACCGACCTCTACTTGGATAAGCAGATTCATTTAGACCAGTTATAGATCGCGACCCAGGAGCTGTTCGAGCAGATTCAATTCCATAACCACAACCACCATCAGTAGCTTCGGTAGCAGCCCTACTAGTTCCAGATCGAAAGCTATCAGTAGCCGGAGCGGAATCTCTTTTCTTTATATACTCATCAGCAGCGAAGGTCAAGGCAAGAGCCGTACCGGCCGCCCGTCCTAAAGAGCCAGTCCCATAGTCATTTTACCTCATTTACCTAGTGAAAGCAGCACATGTTACATTTTATATAGAACCACAACCAGCAACGGAGATAGAGGAAAATACAAAAGGTAGGGTAACAGATCCATATGGAATTCGTTCTCCAGGTCGAGATGCCGAGGTAGTTGACCGAGTGGATCCAGCAGCATCAGTAGCAGAGACATAGGTAGCAAGAGTCAAAGCATCTGAGTCAGTTTCATAGCTTGTTTTAGCCCTCGTAGCATATTGAGTTCTGGATACAGATCCATCTCGAGCAGATTAAGTGCCTGTCGGAGATCCATATCCAATTGGAGATTGAGTAGTTTCAGTTTCACCACCGCCGCCCATACCCATAGCAGCAGAAAAGCAAGCAGCAATAAAGCCAGAAGCAGAGATGGAGGCAGTGGTTTCACCCGCAACAAAGCAAGAAGCAGCACAGGCAAAGGTTGCAGTCCCACCCGTTGGAGAGTCAGCTTCACCCGAAGAGGCAAGAACGGAGGTAAAGGTGGGATCATAAGTGGTCTCATAGTAAAAAGAGGCTAAGGCATTGGAATAGACGGCAGGAGTTGGAGTTTATCTCGCAGAATCATAACCAGTTGAAATCGATCCAGGTCCAATCCAGTTCTCAGCCAAGCAAGAGAAGTACGAGGTCCGGTTAAAAGATGATCAGCCCAGCCAGCATAGGTAGGAAGGGAACGGACCGGTCGCTGCCGGGAGTCTCAGCGGTTTCACCAATATCTATCCGTGCTTGGAGCTCGAGGTAGGGATAGGTTCTAAGGATTAGACTGTTTCAGCGGCTCAATCTCCTCGCCCTCCTCACCGGGGATTGGGGTGGGTGGGTAAATAGTTGTCAGGTGAGCAATTCCTCCTCGCTTGACTATAAGGAGGGCGAGGAGGAACTACTCGCACGAACCGTTACTCCAGCCCGATTGTATCTCTCCTTTCTGTCAGTTATGGCTGCTTCGCAGGATAATCCATACGCTCCTTCATTCCGCCCGCATGTTCGACGTCATTCAAGGAGTGTGTGTCTGCTCGCCTGCCTTCTTTCCCAAAGCGGCTCTTCCGGCTTGCCGGCTTGCTTGTAATAGCTTCCCTTCTTTCTAGCAAAGAACCTGTTAGTCGAGCGATTTTCATTCCTCCAGGGTGAGTAAGCGAACTCTCGACTAAAAGGCCGCCATCGCTTCCGCCCTATGAAATCAATAAATCAGAAATGAATGAATAAGAAAACGAATGGGGAGATAGATGAAGTAGAAGTAGCTGCTCATCGTTACATATGTTATATTACGTATATAACGACTCCCATAAAATGAGGAATAAGCCCACCCGAAATAAAGAAAGAAAGGAAGAAATAAGGGTGGGGGGCGGGCTCTTGCCAACGACTTTATTCGTCCTCCAGGCAGGCAGGGTTCTTACCCTTCTCAACTCACTGTATGCGGCGTACTTCCGTAAGTGGCTTAGTGAGTGCCTTCCCCCCCCCCCTACTCCTATACGGACGGGGAATTGGAATGATAAAATGAGATACAAACAACCGGGACCGCTGGTCGTAATAGATCAACTTGAATGCCAGTTCTTGCTCCAGCATGAGAGTTCCATTTTAGGGAAGGACGGCGTACTACGATATCTTCCGTTTCGTCGAGCCCTGCTTTGGTCTCTGGTTTGATGGTTGTACGTGCTAAAAATCCAGTACATCCCGCTTCGTTCCCCATCCCAGTGTTTCGCAACACCTCGGGTTTACTTATTTTGTTAGGTCCTGACCTCCCTGCCATGATCTCCCCAGTGGTTCATATAGGAGCTATTGCCGTTTCATCCTTACCCGTGGTTATGATGTTGAATATGAAAATAGCAGAGATTCATGAAAAAGTATCGCGCTATCCACCAGTGAGTGGTATTATTGGACTGATCCTTCGGTGGGAAATGTTCTTCATCCCAGATAATGATCACATTCCATCATTACCAACCTGCATAAGTACAACCTCTCTGAGATATACAGTTCATGCTGGAGAGATACAGAGTTGGACCAATTCGGAAACATCGGGCAATTCACTTCATACCTACTATTCCGTTCGGTTTTCGGTTTCTAGTCCTATTCCATCAGTAGCCATGATTGGGGCTACAGTACTGACTATGCATAGGACTACTAGGGTGAAGAGACAGGACGTATTCCGACAAAATGCTATTGATTCCAAGAGGACTATAATGAGGAGGACGACAGACCAACAAGCAGGCTGATCGCGGATACGGGGGCCAGATAAAGGGAAGAACGGCTACGTTACCACATTGCGTGCGAGGAAGGAACTAGTCTCGACCACCCTTTAGTTACTTATTTGAGAGGGGCCACCCAATAAGCATCAAGGAAGCAGGCTCGACCACCCTTTAGTTACTTATTTGAGAGGGGCCACCCAATAAGCATCAAGGAAGCAGGCGACTATAGTAAATCTAAGGAGAGGAAGAAAAGCATTGAAGTTTGGCTCTAAGCTATTTAAGAAGCAAGAATACTGGAAGAAAGAAAAGAGGATAACAAGACTGATAGTAGAATAAGGAAGCTCATAAAAGAAAGAAAGCAATAAGCACTTTCAGATCATCATTAAGATCAAGTCAGTGTTCCGTCTGTGTATAGGAATACATACAAGCAAGGAAGAACAGCAAGCGAATGCAGTAAAGAGCTAATGAGCTTCTTAATGCAAGGCAAGCAAGCCACCTTGAGAAGGGAGCGAGCCTTCTCTTTTCTCCGATTTAGCATTCGTAACTGATATCATCATCGTCCTAGTGTGCTCAGTCAGGTCTTCCCTCTCTGGTCTCCGATCTAGCATTCGTAAGTTGAGTATTCTCTGTCGCCGAAGGCTCGCTCTTCATTGCAGAGGGCTTTCTTTATCATAATGCATAGCTTAGGTATGCTCGTATTAATGCAGAGTTTCTAATAACTACTCGTCTTAATAAGCTTCTTTTCTTAATTCGCTATAAGTGCTTGCTTAGAGCTTGCTTACTGGGATGGGGTAGGTTCTTAAATAGCTTCTTCTTTCGCTTCCTTGATAATAACTACTAGGAAAAAGAGAGAAGCACTACTCGCATTAATTAGCTTCCTTTCTAAAGACTACAAGTATGAATCAAGAAGACTTTCTCAACTCCACTCTATAGCTTATCGGGCTAGGTTTTCTCCATTGCTTGCTTAGAGTAAGTAAAGGTTGCTAGTCACTCTGTTGATCGGTAGAGCTTGCCTACCTCCTTCCTTATTCCAGTTGTGTCCCTTGCTATCAGTCTTTTAGTAGTCTCCCTTCCTGGTGTAAGAGCAAGCCAAGAAAGCCTGCCTTAAAGCTTCATCTCCCTTTTGTCAAGTTGATTGATTCTCTTAAGTTACTCATATGGTAGGGGGGGATGTCGAGCCTGACTGATTCTTTTCCTTAATCCTATCCCTCACCAATAGTGAGTCCCTCTCCTTATAGTCGAGCGTTCGTACCTCTCCTTGTCAGTCGAGTCACTAACGTACCTCTCCTTGTCAGTCGAGTCACTAACGTACCTCTCCTTGTCAGTCGAGTCACTAACGTACCTCTCCTTGTCAGTCGAGTCACTAACGTACCTCTCCTTGTCAGTCGAGTCACTAACGTACCTCTCCTTGTCAGTCGAGTCACTAACGTATTCATTTGACTTATTGGGTGCCCCTCTCAAATAAGTAACTAGCATAGGTCGAGTCACTTAACGTACCTCTCCTTGTCAGTCGAGTCACTAACGTACCTCACCCTAAAGGGCCTTTGGTTCGAGCGAGCCTGACTCTATTGCTTATGGATGGAATACAGCAATTTCTTGCACTTCCTTGCACTAGGAAGCGCAAGCCCCTCCGGGACCTTGCTTTCAGGTCTGGTCTTGTCTCCCTTGTTGCTTGCTTTCCTAGCGGACTACTCTAATTCATTCTAATTAATGAGCATACTTGATATGAACTCCCTCCCTTTAAGCTGGATTCATCTTTCAGAAGACTTGCTTAAGTGGTAATGGTCAGAGTAGTTTGCCTTCGCTCTTTGGCTAAGATGGTGAATATGCCCTGTTTTAGTATAATATATCATATCTTTTTCTCCGTGCTCGTGTAGTAAACTCCTCGTCTGAGCATTTCCAGAAGTATGACTCGTTTTAGCTGTCAGTCACGAGTACGAACTTCCAACCCGGAAGAAGAGAATCGAAGGAAAGAGGAGTGGCTGTCTCAAGCTTGAATGAAAGCCAGACCGTAGAGTGTGCTTAAACTCCTGTATGGAAGGCATAGGTTAGCCATAAGCAGGAAGACTTGCGAAACCCATAATTGACTGAATGAAGGGTAGCTCGCCTAATCTAGAAGTAGCCATCGAGAGCAATTTCATTACCTCGACTCTCATGAAGTCAGAGTAGTTCGACTGAAGGAGGGAAGGCTTGTCTGATCCTGAAGGCAGCAACTGTGAGCACGCTTCTTCTTTTCCTCGATAGGTCAGAGCAGTCAGTCTAATTGAGGAATATATTCTCGAAGTAGCAGTTTCTGAGCTCACTAGTCAGAATTCTTTCACTCTTTCGCGAGCGGAGGAGGTGCCGTAAGGCCGCTCTATTGTGAAATAGAGGTCTCTCTTCTTCCTTTCTTTCAAACCAGTCTTAGTCGTTTTCTCTACTCTAGTATTGGACCAGCTCGTCTTGAGGAAAGGTTCTTGCAGAAGTTGAATGCATTACCAATCTTTCTTTCCCACTCCTTCCAGTCAAGTAGGAGTCGTTCAGTTTGGATAGCTCGATTCAACTCAAGGGATAGTGGGCATCGAATCCTGACTTCTACTCTTTTATTTGAATGAGGGCAGCAGTCTTCTCGATTCCGGTAAGCACTCCTCAAATGGTCTCAACGGGCAAATACACATGAAAGTTGGTAAACAAGGGTTTAATGAAGGCGCGTTATAGGGATGGATGGCTTGACGATCTGCTCGGATGAGAGAAAGCTGCAAACAAGTTACCCTCGGCTGCAACAAACTTCCCCTCGAGTTTGCTTTTAGGAAGGAGTCGAGTTTCCACTTCCGGTTCTCGAGAAAGCAAGCGCAGGTACTCTCGGGGAGAGGACCAAGCGAGATCAAGCAATCGAGGGTATCCTATTACGTATCAAGAAAGACGCTGGGTACTCTATCTTTGAGCTTTCCCTTTTTTGAGCAAGTAGATCAGTTATCCCCTTTAGTGGGTTCAGTGGGTCGGTCTATATCTTGGGAGTATTCCATTCCTTTGATCGAGGATGCGTAAGCAGGCTCGACTGATAAGGAGAGGACTCAACTCATTTCTCCTTTTAGTGGGCAAGTGGTTTGCTCGATGGACCAGGTATTCGGATGAGAGCAAGCATCTATTATTCTCTCCTTTAGTGGGGTGGCAGCTGCGAACTGGAAGAGCAGAGGTTATGGAATTTTGGAATAGGACCCAAGAAAAAGGAAGAGTCTTTCGGCTTCGGGAAGAGAGGCTCGACTTGGCTCAAAGGCACGAACTGAGTTGCTACTTCCTGCCTTCAAGAGCGTAGGCAGTAGGTATAGGTATGGTTTGTTGAAAGAGAAGAGAGCAGTTCTTCTATTAGTTTGTCTTTGAGGAGTCGTTTTTCCATTACTTTTTTAGGTCCTTCTTGAAACTAGAGCAGTATTAGCTCTTTACTTGCGTTAGTAACTGACATTGGTAGTTGTCTTTTGGTAACTGACAGTAAAGAATTCTAAGGTGAACAAGTATCCAGCATTAGATTCTCACCCATGACCAGTAAGAATGAGGTGCTAATGAAATGTTGTAAGGTCCTATTATAGGCTCTACCCCTCCCCAAGCTCTGAACTCCTCAAACTCAAGCCAAAATAGGCTATTTTGCGGGGAACTCTACGCTCTTTTTGCGGGACCAATATTCCCCTCAAAGAGCAAGCTATAAGGTAAGGAAGTATTGGTTGGACTGGCAAGTATCCCAGCATTTGTTGTACGGGCAAGTCTCATTGGTTATACGGGCAAGGTACTGAGTGTGGTATCTCGTACTTACCGCATTGGTGCTAGTGTTCGTGTAGTGAGGTGCTAATGAAATGCCATCAAATCGTAATGGTAAGGTGAGCAAGTGCTAGTTTAGGTAAGGTGCTAGTATTATCTCCTGCTAGTTTAGGTAAGGTGAGCAAGTCAAGGAAACATCTATCTCTGGATTAGCTCTTCCCGTTAAGGGAAGGAGAAAGGTATTGGTCAGTCAAAGGACCATCCAATCATATCCAATCAGAAGTCAGTCCCATCAGTCTAATTAAATCAGTATCAGTCCCAGGCCTAAGAGCTTGCCTCATTAACTGCCAAAAAAAGGAAAGGATGCGCAAGCAGGCTCGACCAACCGGGAGAGGAATAGCAGTTGAAGAACAGTGTTAGCAGTCGGAATCAGGTTTTTCTTTTATTGGAAGGGATAGCCATTCACATGAATTCTGGCCATTCCAAGCAATCCCCATGGACTCATTAACGCTCTGGATGAACGATCTGGCCTCAACTCAAGGACCGGCAGGGTGCGTAAGCACGCTCGACTAATAAGGCCGCCATCGGCTCGACTGATAAGGAGAGGAACTTATGCCCATCGAAAGGAATAGAGCTGTAGTCGAGTACTGAAGGGAATAGCACCTACTTCCAATTCGTAGAACAAGGTGACAGATTGCCCCAATATAGAATATATATATATATTCTATTCGTTAACCACCATAAACAGTGGCTATAATCATGGCACAAACGATAGGCAGCAGCAACTGTCCGACAACCGATGTAGCCCTCCATCTATTTCTTAGCTAATTGATCTCGCTGTAGCGCCGGCAGCACTGGATCGATCCGGGGGCATCCATCTGAAACGGCTGGAACAAACATTCCAAGCCGAGACAATAGCACCCACCCTCTCAATTAGTATCTCAATTACCCGACCTAGCAGCACTACTTCCATAGAGATAGATAGTAACCAGCATGAGGACCTTACAAACCACCGGAACCCAAGGAGGCTAGAAAAGCACACCCACTTGGGCATCAATCATTAGCAGTGACATCAACCAGCGCCAGCAGCAACAGCACCAACAAGCAGAACTGGAGCAATGGCTTCAACAGTGGTAGTTCACTATAAGAAGTGGGGTTCATAGAGTGAGTCGCTTCCGGAGGTATTTCGTCTGTTCCCGCCCCCGGAAAGCGGTAGCGCCCCGGTGGTGATACCTAGATCCCGAACCCGTGGTTGGTGAAAGCTGTCTAGAGGTCTACTAGTAATGGGTAGGTTGTAATAGGTGGGTTTGAGCTTGATTTCTATAGTTCTACTAAATCGTTCTACAGTATTGCCCATCGAGTCTATCTATTTGGTTCTCTGACCTGTTCGGCTGATATTGTTTGACCGAAGGGACGTAGTGATGCTGTTGACCATGAAGGAAGATCTCAACCGCTTTTGGACCACCATGTATGCAGACCTCGGCTCGGTCGTAAACTACTTACTAAGGGAGAGCCACTAACCTATTTGTTGGCCCGGGCCGCATATATCAAAATAGAAATATCTATTTCTCCTGGAGAACTCTTGGGTGGGGTCACCACTGTTGTGACAACGGTTTAGACCATTCCAACTGTTCATGCGGCTCTAGATCCAGTCGCTAATCCCCAGTTTACAATGAACAAACTGCTATAAATCCAGTTGCTATTGCTTCTCCATCCAATCCATCTACAGTGTCAGCTGCGAGTGCGGATCTCGCGGAACAATCATCTCCAGTTGCAGCTCCAGGTTCCTCCGCTGTTGATGCTTGTGCTATTGACTGTGTTTTATAAGAAAAGAAAAATCAGTTTTATAACCAGTTGGGCCCTGGAGGGCGATATGGGTGGTGGGCCGGGGAGGTATGCTTGGTCAGGGTAAGCCCTAATAGTCATAGTTGAGCTGGGTATCACTTGCAACTAGTTATTTATTGAAGTTTAGATATACGTATCTCATTTTCCCAAGGAGTCGCATCCCATCGGAGGAAGGGGTTGAGGCGTATCAATTAGCCAACCAACTACTTCTAAGATGCGGGTTCGAGCCCCGCCGCTCGTTAGGGTTTTATGCTGCCTTCCCTTCATATTTGATGCCGGCTGATACTTCTATATACGTTATAAAGAGTTGAAACCCACCCAACTGGATCTGACGAAAGAATGAACCAACGTCCTACACCATGTGAAAATAAAGAAATAAAGTAGCTTAAGTTAGGGGGGGACAACCCAAACAAATCAATATGGTCTCCAACTGCACACTATGAATATATATTGAGAATAGAGATATTTATCGAATAAGTATTGCTCCATCATGTCTCCTCGGATGCTCTGTTGGGTTTGCCCAGCCTGTGATCCTAGTCGTGGGAGGATGGAAGGTAGAGAACTTTTTTTATATGCCCCCGTGTTGAACTATCCCTATCCAATGGGGTATAGTAGTTGGGATGAGATGGGTTAATATATTGATTTGGAATCAATCAACGATTCAAACTACGTGCATATCGGGCCGGGCGGGCCATATTCGGGTTGGTTGATAGACTTATACAGCCCAGCCAGATAGATAGATTGATACAGCGAAGCCATACTCATTCCGGTCACTAAGGTTGGCCATACTCAATCCGATAACGAAGATTGATAGACTGATAAAGCCAGATAGATTTAGGCATAAAGCCATACTAAGGTTGATAGACCGATAAAGCCAAGCCATACTCACTACGGTAGCCATAACTAGACAAATAATGGCATCATAAATTAGGAATGGGAGGTATTGATCTGACAGTAGCCATACCCAGCAAACATCGCATCAACAAGTCGGAAGGTATTTACTTTATTTGACAGTTAGAACAAACGCCTTACCCTGCTTCGTTCATATCAGTTCTAACCTCGGTCGGCTTTCAAAACCTATTAGGTCACTACTTTTTCCCTTAAATCAAACCTAAGCAGTTCGCTAGGCTTGGAAAGTGGAACGATTTCTCGCCCACGAACTTGCTTTGAAACCCTTGAATTATGGTATCACTTCATCATATGTCTTCCTTTGAGGTAGCGCTAGGGTTCTTTTTGCTTGGAGGTCCTTCTGATAAGCTTGGACTTTGTTGAAATGAGGGTGCCTTGTCGGTCCAAAGTCTTCATCTCATGCTTGAATAACTCCAACGACTTGTTATTTATGGCATACTTGATGGCTCTTTTGAATGGAACGACTTCGGAGATTTGAATTGCTTTCAAGGTGGATCAACCTTCTTTGATGTAGCCACATGTCTTGAGAGTATGATTTGAAGTTCATTCCACATCCATCTTTCAAGGAAGAAGAGAAGCCCCTCACATGGGTCTTTTTATGTCATAAGCTTGTTTAGAGGCCGAGCAAGTCGACTTCTTGAAATGTTGGATTTCACGCCACATATCTTTTTAGGAGGGGCGCTTTTCACATTCTCAACTCGGTGTGAAAAATACAGAAAAAAAAGAGGGTCCAAGTGGGAGGTGTGCTATCCAGGTATGACAACCTTTCAATGAGGCGCAACTTGACAAACATTTCTCAAGTAAGTGAATGGTTAGGGGCAAATTCTGTATCCTGACTAGATCCACCACAAGATGTGAGAGTACCTACCCAGGACACACGTGTCCGACATGACGGGGCGTTACTGCCAGTCAATTGTAGCTACAAACCCCAAAACCTTGGGATGGGGACTAGAAGGACGGGCCATGACCGACCGACGGGGGTCTGGGTCACCTCACTAAACCAACACTTGTACATAATCCCACATGCATAAGAATTACACTTTGACTCCAGTATGGTACACTTAATAGAATATGAGGGGTAACAATCCCGAATCGTTTTGTTTAGTTGACAGATCACCTCCTAGAGCGCCCTCTCTTGGCACACATGTGGAGGCATGATTATATTCTTATAGAGCTATTCTTGTTCAACTTGGGTTTTATATTGATGAGCTAGCATGGTGGCACACATGTTGAGGCACTTGGTTATGTTTTGTTGGTATGTGGGGGATTTCATTGCACATATGTTCATGCACTTTGCCACATGGAGGTGACTTCACCCTTGGAGACCGTAGCGCCAGCCGACTACTTGGAGCTCACACGTGTGAGTATTTAGAGCTGTTTTCCACATCATTTCAGTCAGCTGGCAGCACATATTTGGAGGAGTATAGGGTGGTCAAACCATTCTAGGTGGCTTTTCCTTATTTGATGGTGGTTCCATGCTACTCTAGTGCTGATTTTGAGACTATTTGGAGCTGTACTGTTGAAACAAGATTACAGGTTGGATGGCAGCGCTGCTTTTGAGGTGATGGGGTAAACCCCTAGATTGGTGGTTGTTTTCCCTTGGCTAGAGCTTGATTTATGCATGGTTTCCCAAGCGCCCTCCTTGGAGGTGCCTTTGGAGGCTTGGACTTCTTCAACATGATTTATGGCGGCTGAGCGCTCTAGTTGTTGGGGGTGATTTACACATATGTTGACTGATTTATACCCTAGCGCTGTGGTTGGAGGTTGCTTTGTGGACAAACACATCACTTAGAGGTGGACTATTTGTTGATCTCCCATGTTTGACTTTTTCGACCCTAGCGCTGCGCTCTTGGAGGATTCTTCTTTTCGCTTTGTTTGACCTTGAACCTTTTTGCTTATTTTTCACCAGCCCTTTCCGGCCTCATCTTATGGATCTACACTCATTCCAGTTACTTTTGGAGCTAGTGCTGCCCTCTTGGATAGATTTGAGCTCACATGTGTGACTAGCCCTTATTCATGGATTACAGCCAACATATTGCAGCTTGGAGCTGGTCTTGTGCCTTATTTCATGGATATCCACCTCATTTACCTCACCTTGAGCCTAACGCACCTTGGAGGAGGCCGGCCACACGTGGGAGTTTGCTGCTCTATTTTGTTGGATTGTAGCCATGCTTTTGCTGATTTGGAGCCAGCGCTCTCATGGAGATTGGTTCGACTTTGTCTTAGACATGTTGTATTAGGTTTTTACCATGTACTTTCTTGTTTGTTGGAGGAGTTAGTTACTCCCTCCTAGATTTAGGGTTTTAGGTGGACTTTCTTAGTCTTTTCTTGTAGAGGAGAACTCTATATAAAGAGTTGCATCCCCTCACTTCATTTGTATATTTGGATTGTGAGAGAACTACCTCTTGAGCTTAATTGAATCTCTTTTGGTCTTATGGTATGGAAGGTTGGTATACCGCTCTATTGCAAGGGTTTGATGTGCTTCATGACTTGGTGAGTTGATGATGTCTACAATGTGGGTTTTTAGCGTAAAGTAAGCACATTACTTCTATTGCTTGATGGATGTTATGGTGAATCTTAGGTGATGCATGCTTTCTAGGTTGGGTTGTATGCACTCTTCTAATTGGTTAGCTTGGCAAACATCAGACTTGAAACCAGTCTTTCTAGGTGGGTTTGCTCCTCTTGTAGACTTTTGAAGCTTGCATGTCATTAGGAAATGATTAGGGTTTGGCAATCCCTAGTCGTTGCTAAACATTCTTTGAAACCCCCCATGAGAGATATTATTGACCCATTTGCCAAAATTGATAAGGCACTGGTCTCCAACCCTATCATCCCTCTTCTTATCTCTAACCTCACAAAACCCATTTGACTAGAGCTCCCTCTTCACTTCACCTTGTGCTTCATTGCTTGTTCTAGTAATCCTAACCTAGGTCAGCCTAGAGAAGAGCTAGCGTAAAGTGAGAAGAGGTTGGTGTGGTTACAATGGCCATCCTATTGAGTTATCCATGAGCTGTCATTGATCTTTGGGCTTACCGGACGACATGGCGACACACCGCAGGTTTCACTCCTTACGAGCTCATGTATGGTAAGCATGCAGTTCTTCCAATTGAGTTTGAAATAGAAACCTTACGAACCGAACTGCCATGCAAGTGAATCTGAATCTTATGGAGGCTCCACATCATCGCTTAGAACAACTCAATGAACTTGATGAATTACGACAATAAGCTGTACAACAAGCATCCCCGATACAACTCCCAATCCCCCGCGAGCACGATAAGATTTCCTATACAATTGAGAGGGGTTCAGAGAATCTATTAGGGGTTTCGGATAATCCATGTAGGCAAGGTTGGTAAAGGTAAGGAACACCCTGTCTAGTCCAAGCGGAATAAGGGTTCAGGAGGCGCAAGGTCAGGTCCAAAGCATCGTAAAATAGGATAGTATGGAACCCTTAAATAAGATACACTCGAATTCTATCTCTTCTGTGTATGGATAATCCCGAGGAAAGAGGATCCAATTAAGTGGCTTTTCCCCCTATGCTCAGTGGCTTGACCCACACACTGTAGCCTGCTGACAATGGGCTGGCTTGACCCACACACTGTAGCCTGCTGACAATGGGCTGGCTTGACCCACACACCAGCTACTCTATCTATACTGACCGGATATAGGTTTGAAACCCTTACAGTTGTGACCGGAAGCTTCTTTAACCAATCAATACAAGGGCTAAACAAACCTACCAAACAACAATAGCGAAGCTGAACCAGGGCTTAATGAACCATAGCTCTTGAACCGTGGCTTAAAGGACCAAACAATCTTTATATTCTCTATGCGAGCATCCATGGTTGTTTGGTGATACCTGCCTGAGGTTAGACAGGTGCAAGAGTATAACGAGGGATTATAACCCCAAGAACGAGGTACAAGGTCAAGGGAAAACCACCTCTTCCGCGAACCAATGTACGAGTAACGGTAATAGTCTTTGGCTAACCCAGTTGATCCGGGCAACTGTCCTTATCTATGCATAAGTTATATAGACTGTAGTGCCCAACGGTGTATTAGTCAAGGCAACGTGGTGTTGGGAAGCTAACGCATTGCTCCTCACAGCCGGGCTCTTCACAGCCGGTTGGTTCACGGGCTTCAGGAGCCCGCCAAGTAAGAGAGTCATTGAGGGAAGATTAATAGAACCCAAACAAGCTAGGCCCCACACCAGATGGGTTCCGTAGAATGAATCAGTAGAGCCAGTAAGCAAGGTCGGGTACAACCACTTGTGAAATAGGAATGCCTATAAGAATCTAAAATGAGATCTCTCCTTTGGATGGAGAATCTCTCTGCTAATCTATCAATATCTCTCCGCTAATCAATGTGGATGGATACCTATAAGAATCTCACTATATCTATGGGAGCATCATGTTTAGGAGCTCTTCGTGGCCCTCTCTTTGGTCGGGCAAGCCATCCTTCCTTGCCGATGGCGGCGATGGCGGCCCTCTCCCTTATGGTCGAGCACCTAAAGGTCCTTGTGGTCGAGCGATAAATCCCTCACCATATGAATAGTGAGTGACCCCTCACCATATGAATAGTGAGTGGCTCCGCCCCTCTCCTTGACAGTCGAGCCCCTACCGGTCCTCACCATATGAATAGTGAGTGGCTCCGCCCCTCTCCTTGACAGTCGAGCCCCTACCGGTCCTCACCATATGAATAGTGAGTGGCTCCGCCCCTAAAGAATATAGGGCCCTTTGGTCGAGCGACTACGTACCTTTTTGTTTTAACTAGCTGCTGGGTTTTGTTTCACTTATTGGCCAACCACTCAATAAGTGAAACAAAAAAGGCACCCATATGATGAGTGAGCATTAAAACGATGGCGGCCCCTCGACTTTATAGCCGTATCCGTTGGTCATTATTTATATACGTAATTACGCTTTAGCATCGGACGTACTCCCTCGGTCAAGCCCTGACAAGTCTGCTTGCTTTTCGGGACAGAGCCAATTGGAAGGACATATTGACCGAATGCACCATTCATATATGATCGGGGAATGCATATAGGTAATAGGGGAAAGAAGGACGCATTCCCCGATAAGAGGGTCGAGAGTAGGGACGCATTCCCCGATAAGAGGTTTTGCCTAGATAGGATAGCATAGCATTTCTCCTTGTCCAGATAGTTCCTGCATCCTCCTTACTCAGCCCTTACTGAAAAAACGCCGATTCGCCGAGATGTATTATTTGCCGAGTGTATTATTTGCCGAGGTAAGTGTCTTATTCCAAACCCTCTGGCTGGGCTACGAGTTTGCAGGATTATAGAGATCAAACGCTGATAATACTAGACGATTGATGACCAAAAGGCTGACCTATCTGACCGTATTGTTAACTGCCATATATAGAACCCGCTATAGATAGATCCTGCTGGAGATAGATACCACTGGAGATATATACCACTGAAGATATATACCGCGCAGTCCCGCGTTGCAACTGGCCCTGGGAATGGGTTTTCCCCACTACCGATTCCAAGCATGCCAACCCTATTACCGTCACCCGCTAATCACCCTGACCTGCTGAACAATAGATAAGCAACCCTTCATATGACCGAAACCCCAGCATGAGTCCCTCCATGAAGAAACCCAGCACAATGACTGGCTCCCACTCTTCTACTGGTTCTGATACCGCTACTGGCTATGCTCTTTTTAGTGGAGAGGTACTTCAAAGAATTATTATCTAACTAGGTCATATGTTTTTAGTGGAAGGACATATAGGAAGGCTTTGAAGGATTGGGATGGTATTAGGAGGAAGGAAGAATGGAAGGTCCCGGAGGGGCTTGCGCTTCCTAGTGCAAGGAAAGATCAAAAGACCGCCGCCAGCCGAGATCGATGAAACTGATAATAGAACGAAGAATGGATAGATAAAGATATAAGAGTTACCCGAGCCATCTGCTGGGAGCATGGTAGAGATAGGGGCCTGCTTAGATAGATGATGAAATTAGGGTGATATATTAAGTTGAGGGGGAAGGCAGTAGCAAGCGAGCAGTCAGTGTGTGGATCGTCTTCTCTGTCATGCTGGAGATGAAAGAAAGGTATGCAATAGGTTAGTATCTGATTAAGCAGTTTCTTCTGAGCGTGATCCAGATCCTCCAGCAGCAAAGGAAGGAGCATAATATCCAACAGCAGTACCAGTTGTCTCACCCGCAGCAAAGGCTAAGACATAGGTACCTAAAGCAAGGGTCGCTAGAGAAGCATCGGTAGAACTAGCAGTAGCAGCTTCAGGACTAGTTGTTTAAGCAACAGTAGTAATGTGTGAAGGCATTCTTTGAAGGATGTATGAAAGAATAGAATTGCCAATTGGAAGAAGTTTTGTAGGCATACTGAGAAGTGTTCCAAGATCCAAAAGGAATTCCACCACTCCCAGATTCTCCTTTACCAAATATAAGATTGTGTAGACAGTCCATATGAGAGTCAGATGAAGTGAAGAAGCAATTACAGGAATTGTTGGAGGAAGGAGTCACAAGACAAAGAACATAACCATGCGGTTCCCTAATCATTTTGGTGCCAAAGATGACAGGAATTAGAGAATGTGCTTTAACTACAGATCTCTAAACAAGATCAATCTCAAGAATATGTACACTTTTCCCTGGATTGATGATTTGTTAGATCAGTTGCATCATGAAAAGTACTTCAATGAGTTGGATTCAAAATATGGATAGCACCAAGATCAGATCAAGGAAGAAGACACCTCGAAGATTACCTCCAAGATGAACCAAGGTCTTTCTGAGTGGTTAGTAATGCCTTTTGGTTTGAGTAATGCACTGACTACTTGTATACCTTTCATGAATGATGTGTTGCATCCATTCCTAGATTCATTTGTCATAGTTATGTGGATGACATTTTGATATTTAGTTCTACTTGGGAAGAACATGTGCTACATATGAAGTAAGTGTTAAAGACACTAAGGATACACCAACTACTAGTAAACATCAATAAGTGTGAGTTTGTTAAGCAGCCCTTGGTGTACTTGGGGCATGTGATTAGTGGAGGCTAGTGAAAGATTGATCCTGCAAAGATAGAAACCATCCTTAAATGGACAGCTCCTACTACTTTGATAGAGGTTAGGAGTTTTATGGGAGCTACCCAATATTTTAGAAAGTGCATAGCATGATTTCAAGTTGTGGTGCCATCACTTCATGCTATAATAGCTAGTGAGAAAAGTTTCGAATGACTTAAGAATTGATGAACATCCTTTGAAGAATTGAAGTATAAAATGACCCAAGCCTCAGTCCTAACATTACCTAACTTGTAGAAGTCTTTTGAAATAGAAATTGATGTGAGTGGGTATGCTACAGGAGCAGTATTGTTGCAACGGGGGAGACTGGTTTCCTATCGTTTGGAGCTATTCCATGGAACATGACTGAAGTACCCTACATATGACAAGGAGTTTTGTGCCTTAGTTCAAGTAGTAAAGAATTGGAAGCACTATCTCTTAGGTAAGAAGACCATCATGATCCACACCGATCACCGGCCTCTACAATACTTGTAGGCCCATAGTAAGCTCCAACAAGCAAGACACTATAAATGGATGGGATTTTTGTAGCACTTTCATCTAGTGATGAAATATAATAAGAGCACAACCAATAAGTTGGTTTCTTTTCTATCCACGCCACCAACATGAAAAATGAGAGCTTTGGGAGCCATTATGCACATGAAACCATTCACCCATGAAGCATACTGAGAGTAGTATGCGGAGATGAGGACTTCAAGGGGGTGTATCAGTGGTTGCAATGAAAAAAAGAAAAAACATATGTTGATTTCTATCTCCAAGATGGATTACTCGACAAGATGGGGAACCTTTCTGTACCAAGGGAAGAAAGAGTACAACTGATAAGGGAGGCTCACACCTCCAAGATTGCTAGTCATTTTGGTGTTTGAAGAGTGGCTAATTTGCAAAGGTACGTTTATTGGCCCAAGATGCAAGAGGGAGTAGCTAGTTTTCTCAGAGGTTGTATTTTATGTTGCACTAGGAGGAGCCTAGTAATTTCAAGCAAGCACTATAAGGTCCATAGGTTGGCCCCCATATGCGCAGATACAACTAATCATTATAAGCTAGTGCATGGAACATGCATGTACATAACATTATATATGAAAATGACATCAAAAGGTACACAATCTAAAGGCGTGAAAGATTTTTATTGCGAAGCACTCACCTTGGATCAACACTATGAAAACTAAAAAGATGCTTCATATAGAAACATGTGTGGCTCAAAAATAGATGGCTCTGAAATGATGAAGAGCTAATTGAAGCGGTGCTAATGTGTTTATGTTGGAAACTAGGACTAGATCAATTTGGAGAATTTGGTGCAAAAAAGGTCCGGAGGGTCTTGCGCTTCCTAGTGCAAGGAAGCTAAAAGCCAACTATGACTATGCAAAATGGGAATTGCATAATAAGGTGCGAAGCCGCCAGAGAAGAAATAGGAGGGGCAAGGATGCGTAAGCAGGCTCGACTGTTAAGGACCCTTTAGGGGGCTCGACTGATAAGGACCTTTAGGTGCTCGACCCCAGGTTGACTTATTGGGTGGGCCAATAAGTAAACCCAAGAGGAGAGGAACTTGAGTTGCTCGACTGATAAGGACCCTTTAGGGGGCTCGACTGATAAGGAGAGGAGAGGATGCGTAAGCAGGCTCCCAATCTAACCCCCCCCCCCACCAATAAGTCAATTTCAACTTGAGTTGCTCGACTGATAAGGACCCTTTAGGGGGCTCGACTGATAAGGAGAGGAGAGGATGCGTAAGCAGGCTCCCAATCTAACCCCCCCCA
>Ga0213496_10000022_pt1 | contig 20983 bp, 15 predicted proteins | sample Lodgepole_Yose_2_FD_150977 | JGI IMG/M metagenome (GOLD analysis project Ga0213496, IMG submission 150977) | Leaf-associated microbial communities from Pinus contorta in Yosemite National Park, California, United States - Lodgepole_Yose_2 | ecosystem: Host-associated > Plants > Phyllosphere >...
AATAGTGAGTGGCTCCGCCCCTAAAGAATATAGGGCCCTTTAGGGGGCTCGACTGATAAGGACCTTTAGGTGCTCGACCCCAGGTTGACTTATTGGGTGGGCCAATAAGTCAACCCAAGAGGAGAGGACCTTTAGGTGCTCGACTGTTAAGGACCCTTTAGGGTGCGTAAGCACGCTCGACTAATAAGGAGAGGGGGCTCGACTGATAAGGAGAGGAGAGGGCCGCCATCGAGAGGAGAGGGCCGCCATCGAGAGGAGAGGGAGAGGAGAGAAAGATGTGAAAACCTCCGCCAAAGCATATATTCTCTATGTCATTATGCATGAATTATAAGGGAGAGGAACTTTAGTTGCTCGACCATAAGCCCAATAAGCATCAAGGAAGCAGGCTCGACCGCTAGCTAGTTACTTATTTGAGAGGGGCAGCCAATGAATTGGATTCAAGTTCAATTGGGTGCCCCTCTCAAATAAGTAACTAGCTAGCGCTCCTAATGCCCCTTGTAAGAAAAGACATAAAGCTTTCTATGGGGAATGATAGGATTAGATATGTTTCCTAGTGATGATGAGAGAGGTTCTAGTGATATTCATATAGGAGGGGTAGTGTTAGTGGCAAAGAAAGAGAGAGCGGTAACGGGGGTTCGGGGATCTCCCCGAGAATTCTCCCTATCCTGAGAGTGATGATCCTGAGAATCCTTAAACGGATGCGGTAGGAAGGCGAGGCAAGGGGGCTCGCCTGACGAAAGGAAGGCGAGGACGTGGCTCGAGCCCCCCCACCCAATAAGTAAATTGAAAGACGCTCACCTGACAACGTAAGGTGAAGAAGGGAAGCAATCCCGAGCATTCGGGGAATAAGCTAGAATGGTAATTCTGCTCATCTCTTCTCGTTGCTAAGCTAAGGTCCTGGGTCTCCGAGTCAGCCAGCGGCTTTTTCGAAGAATCCTGCACCCATGGGCATACGGCCTGGCAGGCCTTTCCTTTCAGCTTCATGGGCGTTGCCCCGTTCCCCAATCAGATGTTTGGATGTGAGCTATACTCCGCGAGGAGCCCCACGAGCGTATGGCCTTGCCATTTGACCTCTCTTCCCGTGTGGCTAGGAATGCTCAGTGACAACCTCTCAATCGTCACCGCCTGGCCTCTCTTGCTACCAGCAGGTCCCCGAGTCTAGTGTGGTCAGCACCAATCGCGTTCGGGCAACGAAGCTTACACTCATTCACACACATTGGTTCATCCTGCTACGCCCCGGGCCTTTTGCTCCTGTAACGTCAAGGCAAGGGTGGCCGGCCATTCTTTTGTCAAGGCCCAGGAATCAGCTGGGCATCCCAGCGGCGGGATTGGATACCCGCATCCGATCGAAGTTCAATTACTCGGGGGTCGCTTCGCAAAATACATTGCTTAAGACCAACGGGTCACACGACAGGTGCACGATCGACTTTGCACGCTTTCGGCCCTTGATCCGCCTTCGGCCTTGCTTCGTTATGCTCAGCAGCTTCAACAAGCCTGAAAGTTTCTTGCCGCCAATCACTCTGCCGGGAAAGCGCTGCTTTACGTTTTATCCTATGCGCCCTCCGAACGCTATGCGCTCCCCACCTTCGGACCTCGCAAAGAGAGAACTTTGTTTTCTGAAAGAGTTCTTCTCTCATTCGCGGAGCGAAGAAAGCGGGCTTCGCCCCAACTACCGCTATCCTTGGTAAACCCAAAGAGCGTAAGGAAGGGGAAGTTGCAGCCTCTCTCTGGGCCTCTGGAGAGGAGAGGGCGGGTAATAAAACGTCCTTGATCTCCACGGGTAGGGAGGAGAACGAAAATAGGCCGCCGATGGTGGCCATAGTAGGTTCGAGGATCTCACGCGGAGTGTTGCAGCAAGTCCTACTCTGGCGGCGTAGCAGCACCCCGGAGATCCATCGTACTAAAGCAATCCGAGAGGAACGATTTGGGTCATATTCGATCCTTTCCACAATGCCCATAGGTGAAGTGCTTCGTTTCGAATCAATTCTTCGCTGCAATCGCTTCGATCCACCCCCTCGGTGAAGAACCGTAGTACGCCCCGATGGATTTCTCCCAGCGGACTTCTCTGTACCAAAAGTGAATTGTCTAGGTGCTTTTCCCCGTAGGCAACTTTCTCTCGTTGTGTATTTCATAATCTTTCGATCGATTTCGGAAGGATACTGACTCCTCCTGCTCCTTTTCCGCGAGCGAGATCGTCGTCTTTTCGCGTTTATCAAATATAGGGGAAGGAAAATGGAGGGAGGGGGCGCAGGAAATGAATATAGATCTAGAGCTCTGCGGCCTCTTATGTAATCGAAACGCGAAGCGATTTTCTTCTATATGTAATATTGCATCGAGCGAGAAAGAGTGTGATAAATGACATACCCCCGACCCCTATATATATATTTCAAGAAGCCGCATCGATCCTGTCAACCACTACTAACTACTACTACTATTTTGACAGCAGCTCACCCACTATCCGACCGATTGGTGATGCGATGCGGATCTCACTTGGCTTGGAGTGGGGCCCCCTGCTCCGTGTTAACGATGCGATCGATCAAGGTCATGAACATTACCGATCGTCATGAAATGACCGGAAAAGACCAGAATCAGTCAGAAGGTAAGGTAGCGAGCGACTTACTTACCCATATTTCTTCCCCTCAAAGCCAATTCGATCAATATTCTATTATATATGATTCAGTGGTTTTCAATTTGCAATCTGATATATCTCTATTGATTTCTTTCGATTGCCATTATATATGTTGCGGTGGTTTGCCAACGCTATCTTGCCGTCTTACGCCATCTTGCCATCAGGGAATAAGTACTTCAAAAAGCATACCTTTTATCACATTTCACTAACAAATAGATCTTGGGGTGCTCTCATTTCACCTCGGTAGGGACCCCTTTTTTCGAACCTTGTCAATGATCTGACTTAGGCCAACCCTGAAGGTCATGGCTCTTACCGGTACTAACGACTCTTATGATACCGGTTAGAGAGATTGATAAAGCCAACCCTTTAGTCCGCTGCACCGCGGTAGGCGGGGGAATCTAAATAAAGGAAGGCGGTTCCCGGTGAATACGTGATATCCGCTTTCTTTCCATCTAGACTCCGGTGCATAATGAAAAGTTAGGCCAACCAAGTCAAGGAAATAGATCCCCAGGTCAGATCCGAAATAGGCATACCACCACCTTACTTGGGCCTGAGTTAGCGATCCAAAGCAAAGGCGATTTCAAGAAAGGCCAATCCCTCGGTTGGTTCAGCTGCTCTCGGTAGGTGTTACGCTGGCCCAGGCCTGATCACTTGGGCCAAGGCTTGCTGATCGTGCTTCACATTGAATAAGCAGCTGATTAAGCCATTAACTACCACATGCTCATATATAACTACCACCATTTCTTCCCGTTGGTTGCTAGATACGGCATGGTAGCATGGGTACCTCCTTTTGCGCACCTCTCAAGCCCCCCCACCCAATTAAGTAAAATGAAACCTACTTATATTGATGTGTGGAACTACAATAGAGCTTGAAGATCCTTACGCTGCAAGGTTGGCATTTCGAAAGGGACCTTGGGTCAACTCTATAAGGCGGCTCCGGAGCATCAAATACTTCACGTGTTGCTACGGTTTTCAGGTTTTCTCTTTATCTCCGGTTTTCAGGTATAGCCTACCTCTAAGCTAACGTTCTTTTCAAGGTTGGTCGAATCAACTAAAGGTTTGATCGAATCAACTAAAGGTTTGATCGAATCATGAAAGGTTGGCGGCAAGCGGCATCCATCCATAAGGTAGGTGCCGATCGGGGGTTGATGAATGAGAGGAGATGAATGGAGATCAAGATCGAAGCTGGGCTGGATTGCTTGCGGGGGCTCTGCCTAGGAGGAAGCTTCAGGCCAGGAAGAGGATCACGGTCGCTTGGGCAAGAGCATAAGCTATCCGATCTTCGTTCTACCTTCGAGGGTGGCGTAACGTATTGATACAGGAGTAAGTCGAGGAAAGATGAAAGAGAAGATCGAGTAAGGAAAGAGAAGATCGAGTAAGTCGGGAGGGACGTTGGCTGCTGTGTACCGACCACCACGATTAGGAACGAACCAGCGGTGTTCCAACCAAATGGGGAATCTTGTTCAATCCATAGACAGACACCCATCTCCAACTGGGACCACTCGACCGATCTCATCGACTTGTAGATTGGTGCATGCAATGGTAATTCTCATTGGAAGAAGTTGATCGATGAGTCGTTCTCCCCTCCTTCATCCATTGCATTTTTCCCCGTTCAGGAGGAACTGTTTTCGTGATCGAATTACGAGATGGATATACGAACTGTATAGAATCATTCGCTGGAATGGGATAAGTTATTCCTCTATATAATCCCAATGGGATATTCGAATCCACCAAAGATACGATAGGTATTTGTAATCGATCAGCTTCGAGTATGACCGAGGACTCCCTATCTGCATTCATTATTACTACACGATCTGGTTGTTGGCCGGATCCTCCGAAAAAATTGATCTTCCTATTCCTCGAACGTGAAAGACGGATCTTTCTCGGAATCGGAAATAGATGCATACTCGAAGAATTGGTCAAAAAACCCCCGATCCTCCATTGATAATCATTTATACAGCTTCGATCGATTTTCGTAGCCATTTGTTCCACTATATCATCGGATAACGAATTGGTATTTACGGATAATAAAAGGCCTTTTTCACGAATGGGAGATCCTATGGAATGACAAGCGTTTCGTGAACAAATAAGTGTCTTGTCTGGATTGGGAATAGCAATTTCATTTCTGGAACCGTATATATATACTTCGGAATGGTGAGCAGCTACCCGACGGCCCAGATGTGCGTTCGTACTCGGTGATTTTTGAAGAACCAAACTGGGGGGATTGTACATGGTCCTCTTTCGAGCTGGCTCAGGTGGTTAGCTACGTATATATATATATATATATAGGTATATATCCATTAGTCTCAATCTATATATGGATATAGAGTAATATATTAGAATCAATGTATAAATGGATATGCATAAATGGAATTAATGATGCTTTATCACTCGATCGACTAGATATGGAAGGCTGGCTGTTTATCGCTCGCTCATGAGGAAGAAATACCACATTGCCGGCGCTCCTGGCTTTATCAATTAATATATAAGACAGTAAGGAGAAGCAAGCGTAAATGAAGGCAGGCGTAACTTACTATTAGGGCAGGAAGAGAAGTAGGCGTAATGGACAGTATTTTCAATCCATAAATATAGGCAAGGAAATAAGGAAGGTCCGGAGGGTCTTGCGCTTCCGAGTGCAAGGACCGCTACGAGTTGATAAGGTCAATCCTTTGACAATGCATATATTATATATGTCATTATGCATGAATGAATGAGATATCTCTTTGTATACGATATTCTTCGAACATGTTGCGGAAGTTAGTGAAACACTAGACAACTCATCAACTACTACCCTTCTACCCTTCCTTCCATCCAGCCCATCCAGCCCCGTAGAGTAGAGAAGAGTAGCCCGAGTAGAGTAGCCAAGCTGAGTATCCCAGCCCAGGTAGGAACCCGTGCAGTGAGGTAGTAACATTCCATTTTTCCTTATTGGTAAAGGCCGTCAGCGAATGTAGTAACATTCCCATGGTTCCATTTCGAGGTCGAGGAGTTCGAGGTAGAGATATATGGTTCTGTATAGGTAGAGGGTAGAGTTCTATGTCTGGCTAGGGTGGGACTATGTCTGGCGGGTCCTCGAAAAGTGAATTAACATATGTAAGGCATAATCATTCCATGCATCCACTCGGGGTAGGAACCTGACGGTTCCGTCGCGGTAAGTGTCATCCCGTAGGTTCCTTATCAGTTGGGCAGTATGACAAGGACTCCCGGCTTATGACTCCCGGCTGGCAAGGACCTCCTGGCTATGATCGGGGCAATATATGACTGGACTATGACTGGTTGCACTGACTACTTGGCACTGACTAGAGCTTAAAGCAATGAGACTGTAAATGACAAGCTGCTATGGGAATGACCGCACCCTGAGGCAATGACCAGCTATGAGAGGTGGAGATAGAGGGAAGTTTCGAGGGTAGAGAACATTGGTAGAACTATATTAGCCCTCGATGGGGAGTGAGCTTAGACCTCGATGGGGCCGTGAGATGTGGAGTTGATGGGGACGTGAGCGCTAAGATCAAGTAAGAAGGCTAATTAGTATGTATGGGTATGATTGGGCTTGAATCTGGGAATGAGGGGGACGTGAGATAAGGATCAAGTAAGAAGCTAATTAGTCTGTCAGTAAATGATGGGGACGTGGTGAATAATGGATACGCCTTTCCTGTAAGATGGGTCCTATCAATCAATCAATCAAAAATCACTATTAAGCTCCACTTCGCTCGCTTTGTGGCCCAACCTTCCTTCCTAGCGTTAAAGAACCATGTGTCTGTCTGTCAAGATCGATCCTAAACGGGTGCATTGTAAGTAAGGCATAACATTGTTTGAACTGTTAATCCCCGATCTATGACTGTCATGGTCTCCCTGCTGGGATCGACTACCAACCTGCTGCTGGGATCGACTACCAACCTGCTGCTGGGATCGACTACCAACCTGAATCGAGTATTGGTATCGAGTGTATCAACTCTGGGATCTACAGCACACCTGGCATTGAGTGTCAGCATAGAGTACTTGCATGAAATCCTGGGATCGAAACCAGTCAATCGAATCGGCTAAACAAGGTAAATGCTCTCAAAAGGCAATGTTTAGTAAGAAGAAAATCCATTTGATTGGCTCGAACCAGTTTCCGGGTATCCAGCTCGGGGTGTGGAGTGGAAAGGTTGAAAAGGTGCGTAAAGAATATGTGGGGTACCAATTTCTTATTTTCATTGTATCCAGTTTAGGGTTATCCATCTCTTCTTTCTGTGCACTCTGTTGGCAATATACCCGGCCGGTGGTAGGGAAGGGGATCACCATATGTGATTGGTAGATTAAGGTAGTCGGGTTTGGGGCAATGGGGTCTCGTCCGTGAGGTGGGGCATTCATCTTATTTTCTCGAAACAGAATTTGAGGGCAAGGACCCGGAGGGGCTTGCGCTTCCTAGTGCAAGGAACGTAGTGCTTGCTTGACGGTAGGAAAGCAAGGTCCCGGAGGGGCTTGCGCTTCCTAGTGCAAGGAAACGCAATAAATCAAAGCAGTAAGGAAACCGTAAAGGTAGAAGGAAGAATTCAATAAAGGAAAGGGAAAAGGAACCCGCCGAGTTTCCAACAGATGGGAGAGAATAAGACCCCATCAATGCATAACCGAGTCACCTTCAACACAGACCCGAGAGGAGGATAAGTACCCATCAATGGCCGAGAGAGAAGGTACACATTTCATAACCCGAGAGGAGGGAAAAGAAAAGAACCGTTCAATATATACCAGAGAGAATAGAAAGGCCATACCCTCCTAACTTGCCTATACCGAAAAATGGAATGTTACTACACGCACTTACTGTACGGAGCACACGTTCCTACCTCGATCAAATGGATGCTACGATGATGCATTGGGGATCATGCGCCTTACACATAGTGCTAGTCAGATAGTGCTGGTAGTGGGTGATGCCGGAGATTGATTGCCCACGTCCTTTGAGAGGGGTGGCGGAGAACAACAGCCATCTATCAAGAGGGGAAGTAGACGGACAAAGCCGCAGTACTTGCCTTAAGGTCATTGCTAAGAGCCGCCAGTAATTGCCAGGAGGTCGACAAAAGAAAGTAGTCACCGACGATACCCAGTCTCATTAACAGTTGGTCGACAATAAAGAGGTGCTTATTATAAGCCGGTCCATCAACAGAAGGTCATAGCCGCATTTCCAGTATCATTGGTAGGAAGGAGGTCAACATTGCTAGCCAGGAGGGGGTGGTCATTGCAAGTCTCATTTACTGTCACATTGCCAGAAAGAAAGTAAACATAGAAGGGCAATGCTAATAGCTGCCGGTAGTCGATGCCAGGTGTTTATTTCGTCCATGCCCAGTGGAAATGACAGGTTTCTATGCACTCGATCCAAGAGCCAATCCAAGAGCTGATTCAGGTGTCGAGTATGCAAGCCCGGTATCCCATCCTATGAGCCTAAATAATGGTCGAGGGCGAAAGACGAAACTGAGGTACGAGGGTGAGGAGCGTTAAGCAGCTCACCCGACGACCTAAGAAGGAGGGTGAGGGGCGAGGATAGGAGCCGCTCGACCGTATGGGAGAGGTTTTCTTAATCTGTTCCAACAAGACTTTCAGGAGAGGTACGTTAAGTGACTCGACTAACAGGAGAGGAACGGAGTCATTTCCAGGGGTAAGTGCCATACAGGAACAGGAAGAGCCATGCCTTCCTTTCCCGTTGGTCATTCTTTATATATGTCATTATCTCTCTTATCGGTCAATAATGACATATGCCCATATATGCTTTTCATCTCCCTCATTCATCAGAGTGGGATGGCATAATGACATATATAATATATGCTTTTTCATCTCCCTCATTCATCAACCCCCGATCGGCATCCATGGGAAAGAAAGATAGGAGGGGTAGACCTGCTGAACCTGTACGAAGAGGAGTTCTACTCAGGCAGGGATGAAACGAAGGAAGGAACTACTTGTCCGCATCGGGCAAGGGTGAGCAAGCGAACTCTCGACCAACGCCTTTTAGTTACTTATTTGAGAGCCCAATAAGTAAATTGAACTTCTCTTTTCTTTATCTCGGGGTGGCTCAATAGGGTACGAAAGCGGGGAATGATAGGTAGCTTTTTTTGTAAGATGTGGGCTGTTGTCTGTGCCTATCCCGCCCGTAAGATGGGTCAGTATAAGAGCTTACATTATATACGTAATTCTACAACAACGGGCTCAGCAACTTTTCTCATCAACAGGTGAATCGTAAGTAAGCATCATGCATCGGTTGAAAAACGGAAAAGAAGACGTGCTCCATCGGTTCCAAAACCTAACCTACAAGAAGCCATCGACTCCTGGCATGAAGTATCAGGGGATTGAGTGCATCAACACCTGCGACTAGTGGTTCCCGGCAATGATCAGCAATGTGAGGTGTAGAGACCAAGGGAAGAGTTTCGGGGGTAGAGAACATGGGGCTTTAGATTATACCTTGCATCGGGAGATAGATTATACCTCGATGGGTAGTTATATTGGCTCATATTGGGTACGAAAGATTTTGATTAGCCCTCTCCTCTCCTTATCAGTCGAGCCCCCTAAAGGGTCCTTATCAGTCGAGCCCCTCTCCTCTCCCTTATGGTCGAGCACCTAAAGGTTAGGGTTTACTTATTGGGTTGGGGGGTTAACAGTCGAGCCTGCTTGCGCATCCTTGACAGTCGAGTGTGCTTACGCACCCTGCCGGTCCTCACCATATGAATAGTGAGTCCCTCCGGGCCTCGACCTCGTAACCTCAGTCGAGTCCCTCCGGGCCTATCGTCGCTTCCACCCTCTCACTCGTGAATTTACCAGTTTCGATTGCTCAGTTCAACGATCCATTAAGCATTCGCAACGCCAGGTTCTCACTCGTTAATTTCCCACCATCTGGATGGACCAGGTTCACATAGGAAGGATAACTTGATAGGCTACGTTCGCATTCTCTCTCATCTGGATACGTCACCTTTGCTTCCTTAATTTACCACTTCAATCAAGGCCAGGTAAACAGAGGAGAACTCGTCGATAGGTCCGCACTCTCTATCATCTGGAGACGCCACCTTCTCACTCGTGAATTTACCAGTTTCAATTGCTAAGTTCAACGAATCAAGCATTCTCACAACGCTATCTTTCTGTATTTCATTTACCATCCGCCCCACCTAGTCGTACCATCCAGCAAGACCAATAATACCAGCCATATCATCCATCCTATACATCCGCCTTATTACGTATATAACTGCATCTGGCCCTAGCACAGAATTGGGATCTGGGCAGAAAGAAAGAAACCCCTTTCTGTGTGAATAAGCTAGTCCGAGCTCCCGCCGGCGTACACATCATTCCCAAACTTCTTTCGGCTGTGGAACTGAATCTAAATCTCCCTCTCAACGCAATGAAAGGTAGGTGTTTCAAGCTGTAGACGAGGCAAAGAAATTCCATCGAATGGGATAGAGAACATTCATTCATGTACTCAACTGCTGAATCCACGCATTGAGAATAACATTTTACAGAAAGCTAGCTGGTCGGCTTACTAACTGGGATGGGTTATTCATAACCACCTTTACACCCTTCAAACGGGGTTTTACCCATTGAAACATAATACAAATTAGCCTTCCACACTTCATTCAATCAAGGAAGCATACTAACCCTCCATAAAACTATCATACTAAGACACTTTATACCGCTTATACCACCTATACTCAGACCCTTATACTCACTCTATCTCCATACCCATCCTACCTTCTATATAGCTATACACATCTATATCCCCAGCTAGCTCTATCTATCTACTTAGATGCCTATACTGCCTAACCTACCCTACCTGCCTACCCAACCCACCTTACCTTGACCTACCTACACTCAGTAGACTCCTCCTTCCAACCAAGCTCACTCAATCAAGGAATCAAGGATAGGTACCAGAGGGTCTATAGCCATCAGTCAAGCAAACAGACTAGGGTGGTTATTCAGTAGAACAACCTGCCTTATGATCCAGTCACACCTGCCTTCCTCATAATCAGTACTTCAGTCCTTCTTAGCACACCAGCTTTCTTAGCCACCCATCGAACCTTCTTACCTGCCTTCATATTGGTGATTGATCCGGGTTCCTGCTGCCCGATCTCTATCCACCTGTTTACCGGACCTTTACTTACTGCTTTAACCACCCTTGTTAATGCATGGAGTGCTACCTGCCCTAACCACTTGCTTCAGCCAGGAATCTTAGTTAGTTAGTGGTACCGCTATTGAGCTTTCGGGGGACGAGCTTACAGATACAATTGATTGATTTAGACAGCCAGCATTGCTAGGATATGCTTGAATAACGTTAGTGCCTTTACTTTGAGATTTACCCACCTAGAGATAGATAGAGACTTGCCTGCCTTACTTAGACGACTTACAGCAAGCATTTGAGAAGATGGATGGAAGGGCTTCACATAGAGCAGAGAGAGCTGGACTTCAACATAGAGCATTGGTCACGGGCTTCAAATACAGCATTCACAGGCAGGCTTCAATAAATAACACTTGCTTTAAGATTCTTAGTGGTAGCAGTATCAGCACTAGTACTCTCTTACTCAGCCTACCTTTACTTACGTGCATGCTATCCACCTATTTTGGTTACCAGACTTTACTTAACGCTTCATCCTACTTAGTTTATGGATGGAGGGAGTACTGCTTGCCCTTACCAACCAATTGATTAAGCCAGGTAGGGCTTAAGGCTGGGGGGCTGGGTGAAGGCTTATCTTGCTGGCTTCTGGCTGGGCTCTGGCTTCATCTAAGGTAAGGTTGTGTCATGCCGTCTTTGCCCCATACAACTTGAGCTATTCCCCTTCATCTTAGCCCATACAACTTGAGTACCCTGAAACTACTTGCTTGACCTATGACCTTTGAATGCATGTTCCAACCCTTCAACTACCTCTCCCCCTTGTCGAGAGTTCGACAGGCTCACCCCCACCCAATAACGCGGAGGTTTGATGCTTTGGCCCTTGCCCGATGCGGACAAGCGACTACGTTGATGGCGGCCCCCTTGTCGAGAGTTCGATTCCTCACCCTTGCCCGATGCGGACAAGCGACTACGTTCCTACGAGATTAGCCATTTGACCGTGGCGGAGGTTTTGGAATATTGAGCAACGAATGAATGCATAATGACATATATAATGAATGAATGCATAATGACATATATAAAGAATGAATGCATAATGACATATATAATATATGCATTGTCGATCGAGCTATCAAAATACCATGCGGAGAGCCTCTCTTTTGGGGCCCCTCCCCCTTCTTTGGTCGGGAGAGTGGGTCGGTATTTGGTAGAATTTACCAGTTTATGACAGTGAAATGCCTCTCCTCGACCTCGTAACCTCGGCCGAGTCCCTCACTTCTTTGGGGAAGGTGAGCGAGAAATCCCTCCGGGCCTTTAGTCGAGAGTTCGGCAAGCTCACCCTAGTTATCGCTGGTCCAATTACCTAATAAACCTTCCGTCGATTCAATGAAAACGGGCATAGATGGCACTCGAGAAAGGAATTTCTATTGGAGTTCTCAAAAGGCATTGAAGTGCATGGAGATTGTGAGCTCATTTGCAGACAGTATTTTCTTTCTTTCTTCGAACTTGCTGCTTGCTGGATGGCTGGACGGAATGATTGATGGTACCGCTGCCTAGAATAATGAAGAGGGTGCTTACAATCCAAATTAAGATATTATATATGTAATTACGTCATGATGCGCTTTAAGGCTCGACCAATTATATTGAAAGAAGTTCCGCCAAGTGAAAATGGCAAAATAGGCCCGGTAGGGACTCACTATTCATATGGTGAGGAGTGAAATTAGCAAGAACCTCCGCCAAGGTGATGATAAGTCAAACTTCGATGAACAAAGAAGAAGTCAACCTTCAATAAGTGCCGCCAAGGGTGAAGTCAGGTTATGAAACAATGGCGAATACGTCTCCGGCAGAGCCCAGGCCCGTTACAATTGCGAATACGTCTCCTCACCATATGAAAAGATTATGACGTGTGCCGCTGTGATCGTGGTGTAGGAGGCTGCTTCCACCCACTTTGTGCAAGAAGCGATAGCCACCAAGATGTATTCATGTCCAATTGGCTGCCTTCGGGTTCACCTTCCAATGAGATATAGGCAATATACTGCAAAGGGCCATGGTGTGGATGCAGAGGAGGAAAGGTATCTGCGGGAAGGTCCATTTTGCAGGCTTTGTCTGCCGCGGTGCAGTGGAGCATTGAGGGGAAGAAAGAGTCTTTCAGGACCTTACCGAAGATCAGGACCGGTAAGCCGGCCGGTATAGAGGGTTGAAGAGAGGGTTCCTTAAGGTTGCCTTAGCTTAGCTGAGGGTTGACTTTGATTCGCTAAGGGTTGAAGAGGGTAAATGGAGGGTTGACGGGTGAAAAAGAGTCTTTCTAAGCGAATAAGTGTGACCTCCTTATAGAAACGGGGTCTTCTTCGGCAGCTGAGCCGAGTACTGCCAGTGCTGCCTTACCAACTGCCCGGGCGCTTTGGCTGGGTTGCCATGCCGAAGTTAGGGCGGAGAAGAACGGGGATAAACGCGACCTTCCAACAGCAGAAGGCTAGGGCGGAATTAGAGGGCTAGGGCTATAAATTGATTCTTTAGCCGAGTTGTCTCTGAGACAACAAAGAGAAAGGTAGGTGCACAATGGGGTCCTGACTTTATATGCTGTAGGCGGGCTGGCTGTAGGTAGGCTGGCTGTAGGTAGGCTTAGAGCTCTGTTCGTTTCATCAGCTGGTCACTCTATGGCTGGTAAGACTGGTCACTCTATGGCTGGTAAGACTGGTCACTCTATGGCTGGTAAGACTGGTCACTCTATGGCTGATAAGGCTTATAAGGCTGGTCACTCTAGACAGCGTAAGATTTATAGTGTGGGCATTGGTGGGCTGGTAAACAACCTAAGCGTTAGGCTGGTAATCATCCATTGCTTCACGCTAACTAATGCTTCTATCGCTAGCTGCTCTCACCAATAGCTATTCTCGAGAGCTCTCTAACCTACAAGCAAGCAACCTTACCGGCATACAGAGATTGATTGAACCAACCAAGCAAGCAGGAGCACCAGCCAATCATGCTTAGCTATTGTATCGTCTCCTACCACTCGTACCACCAATAGCTAGTCCCAGAAACCAGAGCTAGTGCAAGCAAACGAACCTACCTACCTGAACTGATTCCACTCAACCAACCAGCCAACCTAGCTAGCTACTACATACCCTAACAATCAACCCCGCTTATGGATAGTGGATAGATATACAATCTTGTCTTGTAAGGGCTTTCACGGCTCGTACTATCTGGCCTGATACCGGTTCAGTTAGGTATGGGCTGGTACGGTCCGGTTAGGTGAGGAGGAGAAATCACGACCAATTGCTTATCCAGTGAGGTATGGGCTTCTACCGGGCTTTACAGTGGGGGTTGTCAGGACCAGAGTCAAAACCCAGGGAGTCAGGACCAAGTATGAGTCAGGACATTGCTTGCTCTTTTCACCTTCCCATAGTGCCCAAGAGTACGTGCTAGTCCATGCCAAGTTGTCCCCGTGCCCAGTTGTCCGTACCCATAGTCCGTGACCAATAGTCCGTGTGTGCCAATTAGTACGTGCCAGTCGATCATAGCCAATCAGAGCTGCCCGAAGGTGCTGATAGTCGCTAGTCGTTGAATGAAGGTTTCGATACCCAGTTGTCATTGACGGGAGTACTTGTATTTTCCCATTGTCGATAGCCGCTAGTCATACTCCCTAGTCTTAGTACCCAGTCATACTCCCTAGTATCTTAGCCAGTCGTCATTGCCGAGCTCAATACTACCACTTATAAGCAACAGGTGAATAGTGCTGACTTTCCCTAATCTAATCATAATTGAACATATCGTTTCTATCGTTCCTACTCTTTCCCACACCTGGCCTAACCTTGATATTCAATAAGTTGCCTTCCTTGCACTAGGAAGCGCAAGCCCCTCCGGGACCTTCACTCACACGCTCACACTCAAAAACTAACGCTAGGTTCAGGAACAGCTAGGTTCGGAAACATAAAGTCAGTAAAGTATGGTGTGGCTAGTAAAGCCGAGAAGATCGGTACGAAACGCTAGGTTCGGGAACAGCTATGACTGGCTGGCTTTATGGCTTTGTTATGTGAGTGATAGAGTCTTCCTTCTAAGCTTCTTCCTTAATGTATGAGGTAGATGAGGTAGAAGCTTCTCTTCCCTACCCTCTAAGCTGAAGAATCTTCCTACTATCTAGCTTATTAGATAAACCTTATTAGAGTAGCTTAATAAGTATGAGGATTAGGGGGGATGAATCTACCTTTCCTACCCTACTTTCTGAGATAAGCTGAATGTATGAGGATGAGGGAAACCCTTCTTATCTTCCCTTAATGAGTAGCTTAATTAGGGAGGTTTAGCTAAAGGTATGGAATGAAATGACGGAAAACTACCGCAACATATATAATATAATATGCCATTTCCCGAGTGAAAGTGGCCCCAAAACTACTTGAAAATGCCATAAAACTACTTGAAAATGCCATAAAAAAAGGTCATAAATTCCATTCAATTTACTTATTGGGTGGGGGGGCCTCGGGGATTGGGGTGGGTGGGTAAATAGTGGTCGAGCCTTAAAGCGCATCCTCACCATATGAATAGTGAGTCCCTCACCATACCCGATTAACCCTGAAGGAGGAATGAGGTCAAAGTTCTCGCCTCTTATCAGGCAAGAGAAAGGTACTTCAATATAATATAAGGGGGCTCAGGTCCGGAATATTATGACCTTCACCTTGGTCCGATAAACCCTGAGTTACGTGGGTGGTAGGGAAAGGTAAACAGGGAGGGCCCTTCTATTATATTGAAGGCTGGGACAAGTTTGCTAGTTCACTCTGCTCAGGTCCTTCAAGCAGGGGAAACCCTCCTCACAGCTTAGGTAGGGTTGGTTCGACCATTTTCCAGGTCCTGACAAAGGCTTTGGTAAGGTTATGAAAGATCCGCCCACCCTATGCTAAAAGGTCCGGGTATGCCTGAACTTACTCGGGTAAAGAGAAAGGCTTCGGTCGCTCGCTCGCCCTGATCTGACTGAGAAGGGCCAGCCTGCCACCGTAGATAACACACCCGGAGATGGAAGGTCAGGAAAGGTCTTACCTTAACTCATGGAAGGATTGCGTTTATGAATGAGCTCCCGCCCGGCCCTGATGGATAGATAAGGGAGTTGGGGCCGGGATTTATTGCGGTAGAGCCAAGCAAGCATGGTCATCTTATATGAGGTGGAAAGCGAAGATTGGTTGCTTCCAGCCGGCACTTCGATCGAGCGACGTACCTCTCCTGCCTGCCTATAGGTCTAGCTCCCGGCCCCACAAACAGAAACTAGCCGGCCCTTTCGTTCCTTCATTCCATTCAGCGCCTTCAAAGCTTAAAAACGCTTTAGTATAATGACTTTCCAGTAGTCGTGCGGACAAATGCTTATTCGACAATATGGGGAACTCAAAAATGCTTCTTCGACAGTTAATATCATCAATTCCCAAAAAGACGGCAACGAAACAAAGTTTCTAAGCCTGTGTCCGGGATTCGAACCTTCTCTAATTCGTTGTAATTACTATCCAATTCATGTCCGTTCAGCCCCTGCTCATTTCGTCGGATTTCCGTCAATGATTGGAAATAAATGAAGTACTTGCCAAGGTGATGATGGACAAGCAGGCCTAGAAGGAAAGGTCTTACAAGCAAGAAGCGCTAGAAGCAAGCGGAGATAGCGAAGGGTCAAATTACAAGCAAGCAGAGAGAGCTCTCTATAAGGTAAGGTTATCACGTACCAGAAAGGTCCTTACAATACTGTCTTCAGATCAGATAGGTCCGCCTAGTCTGAACTATCTTACCACCCGAGAATCTCAGGAGCGGATCCCGCCTTCCTGAAGATCCGATAAGATAAGGATAGATCGATATAGATTAGGTCCGCGGAGAATAGGTCCGCTAAGGATGGATAATGGAGAATAGGTCCGCGGTATTGCTGGGGGGTTATCGGCCTTTTTAGCATAGCAAAGGTAGAACCTATTTGGTTAGGGAAGGTAGAACCGAAGTCTTTCTGGGTTATCAGGCTGTGGTTGAATACCTTTCCTTGGTTCTGTCTCCTCCCTTGTAGGTCATTCATATCCCTTCGAGCGTGAGGTGGCCGTCCTTCCTTCCTTAGGTGGCCTGCCCTATTTATTCAGCTCATTCCGCCAGATTTGCTCAAATATTGATCAAAATGGCAATTAGGAAGAATGGCTCATCCGACAAAGGAGGGTGAGGCCCGGTAGGGACTCGACCAACGCCCCCCCACCCAATAAGTAAAAATGAAAGTTGTGGGTCAATTTTAGTACCTAAATAGGAGGGGAAGGATGCGCAAGCAGGCTCGACCGCCGCCTTTTAGTTACTTATTTGAGAGGGGCACCCAATAAGTCAAATTGAAAAGTTTCCCCTAAAAATAGGCACGGAACATACCGGTCAAGTTGGAAAGATCTAGACAGAAAAAGATCTAGATAGAGCTCGCTAAGTCGCCTCCTCACCGTGACAGGTTTGGCTCCACCTTGCTCACCTAACCATTCAATATTGAATAAAATGGATACGAGTCACTTCCATCGATTTGCTCAAGGGGATAGCTTCTGTATCGCCTCATAATCTCTCTTTAGGGCTATGAACTCTGAAAACTTACCTGACCTCCCTTCCTACTAAAGCTAGTCCTTAAAACAAATAGATATATATCTTTATCCACATGTAAGTGTTACGTTAGAAGGGTTTGAAGTGTTACGATGCCTCCCATCTGATCTACCAACCATGAGTCCAGACCTTTGGGCGACCTATGAGGATATACTCTTTCTGTCATTACCAGCCTGCCTACATGACTAGATGGAAAAGGATATTGATTATTACTAGCAGGAAACCCTCGCTACGCTCCTAGATATATTTCTTATTGAGCCGGTCAAACATTTCTTCTGTAATAGATTACTAAACAGATAGTTTCAAATGTTAAGCCTCAGCTAGCGAGATAGGCCCACCACGGCTATGCTTAGATTGTGAATTTGATGGCAAGCCCCTCCAGCCAGCCCCGTTTCTCTGAAGGTTATGACTGTTGAGAATCAATCCAAGAAGGCAGTTCCAACGATCCATCCTTCGATCCAGACACGGCAGATACCTCGACTCAGCATACCTTCGATCAAGAGGAACCCGCCATCGGTAAAGCCTCCCATCCGATCGGTCGAGCATACATACTTCCACTCTCCCTCCAAACCTGCCATCGATCCAGACATATAAAGGCGCTCATCCATACATCGAGACCAGGGGGAGCTCTCGCCCACATCCCTCATGCGGGGCAGGGAAAGCTCTCCACCTACCAACCTGCCATCGATCGAGCCCGCCATACCTCGTGATTGTTGTTGGGCTGGATCCTGACCTCGTGCTAGTTCATGAGCTGATAAGCCGTGAACCTGACCTCGTGCTGCTATTGGGCTGGTTATCATCCCGACCAAGCTATAGTTAAGGCAGGTTTAAGCTTTTACCAATCAAGATAAGATCCAGGTGAAGCTTATCCATCCAAAGGAAAAGGTAAAGCTAGAGCTAGTGATTGATACTGTTTTTTATACTTAAACTGAGCTAGCTGAACCTGGGATACTCTCTCTCGCTAGCTAGAGTTCCTGGGCTGTTAAGCTGTGAACCGCACCTCGTCCTGCGATTGCGCCAGCATCCTTGCCTCGTGCTAGTTCGTGCGCTGGAAGCTGTTCAAGCTTTCAATCTGTACGAGGAATACTTAACCAATAGATCGTGAAACATTGTATCGTGTGAACTTAACCCATAGATCGTGAACCAAACAATGGATTGCGAAGCTGAACCTCCTGATGAACCATTAATGGGTTGTCCAAGTGTTACCCGATGCTGCTCAATCAAACCTGGTCTAAACGGAAGTTGTCCAAAAAAAGTGGTTAACCATACCTGTGCTCGCTAACCCTGGTCGAAACAGAACCATTCGAACCTGAACCTCGTCTACCAAACAATGGCGAAGCTGAACCTCGTTCACCAGAGGATAGAGTTCTCGTACCTCGTGAAACAATAGCTAATGGAAGAGGAAATGGAAATAGCTAAGCGAAGCCCACCAAGTGGAAGCGGAGCGAGGTGAAGAAACTATGCCCATGAAGAATAGCAAAGTGAAGCTTATCAAGCCAAAGGATAAGGAAAAGGATGCGTAAGCAGGCTTGACCAACGGGAAAGGAAAAGCAAAAGGTAAAGCTAGTGATTGATACTTTGACTGGTACTAACTGGGAGCTAGCTGAACCTCGTCTCGTGCTGCTTCTATCGCTAGCTGTTAGGCTGGTCATCATCCATAGCAATTGGTATGGTCAAAGCTGTAATGCAATAGAAGTTGCCCCGTCAAAGTGGGCCGAACCAAGCTGTGAAACAGTGTATCGTGCAACAAGTGCCAGAGCTAGCAAACCAAGCGGAGCAATAAATAGGTGTAGCCATCTCAAGGTGAAGCTAGTGTCACTGAGACTTATTAACTTATTGAAACTGAAACAAGAAATAACTCACCGAATCTAGGTCTTCGACCCTTACAGACACTATCGGAACAATAATGAAAACATCTAAGCCATCGAACCAATCTATCCGTCCAAGCTATCCTTCCTAGCAAGCAATCTCACTGCCTACTGAGACTGATTCACTTAACTGAACCATCCAAGCTATCTAACCCACTACTGCTTCTCGCTAACCCATTGTCCAAGATGAAATGGTCTAACCCGAACCGGTGGCACACGAACAAGCTATCGAGAAAGAACCGTCCAATACCTCGTAGCGCACCTACCCCGTCAAAGTCAAACATCAATGGAACACCATCACTGCTACTGCCACTTTCACTACCCTTCCTAACTCTTACTTACCATAATCGCTACGCTCACTGAACTCATATCGCTAGCTAACTGAGCTACGTAACGCTCTTACACAAGGTCCGTTCCACTTTGCTGTTCAACTGTGCTCTGAAAGTACAGCCAGAAGGAAAGCTATCGTCAACTGTGCTCTGGAAGTATTGATTGTGAGACTGCTTAAGCTACCGCCTATGGCTGGATCGAATTGAAATGAGTTCTTCCCCTCAATCAAAGAGCTAGAAGGGACTTCAGATTTATTCCCCTCAATCGATCAATCACTCAGGACTGAAACTTGTCCGTGATTCCAGTTATGAATGAGATATGTCATTATGCATTCATTCGTTATATACGTAATTACGCTTACGCAGATCATGCATATATTATATATGTAATTATGCTTTTTCTTGCTTGCTACAAGAAGGTGGGGCTCGAGGCACTTCGTTAGGCTGTAAAAAGGTGAACCTCCGCCACGGTCAAATGGCCAATCTCGGAGGGTGAAGTAATGTGCGAGGAAGGACCCGGTAGGGGGAAGGAAACCGCCATTCTTCTCTTGTTTGCTTGTGCTCCGGCCCTTGCTTGACGTTAGGAAAGCAAGGGCCGGCCATCCTCCTATCCCTGAGCCCGGGAACTCCACTATATCTTCCTCTCCTTAGATTGGGAGCCTGCTTACGCATCCTCTCCTCTCCCTCTCCCTTAAGGTGCTCGACTGTTAAGGACCTTTAGGTGCTCGACTGATAAGGATGCGCAAGCATGCTCGACTGTTAAGGACCCTTTAGGGGGCTCGACTGATAAGGACCTTTAGGTGCTCGACCCCAGGTTGACTTATTGGGTGGGCCAATAAGTAAACCCAAGAGGAGAGGACCTTTAGGTGCTCGACTGTTAAGGACCCTTTAGGGTGCGTAAGCACGCTCGACTAATAAGGAGAGGGGGCTCGACTGATAAGGAGAGGAGAGGGCCGCCATCGAGAGGAGAGGGCCGCCATCGAGAGGAGAGGGAGAGGAGAGAAAGATGTGAAAACCTCCGCCAAAGCATATATTCTCTATGTCATTATGCATTCATTCATTATATATGTCATTACGGCAGCATCTGAATCTCTATTTTATGAAGCCGCAACTACCACATGCTCATATATAACTAACTACGCCGTATCTAGCAACCAAGCTACTTACGGAGGCGGCTTATCCACCTTCTTAGAATGTTTATCCCTACGGCGCTGCTCCCTTCGTAGTTTCTTATCAGACTTCACCTTAGAACCATGTGTAGGGTGCTTGAACTGAGGAGGTCTTTTCATTGGAGATTCAGTCATAGGGCTCCTGACTGGTGCCTTCAGCTCCTGTTTAGACTCAAGACGAGCAATCCGCTCCAGCAGCTCCTGATTCATCTTAATCAGACGAGCAATCTGCTCCTGCAGCTCCTGATTCTCCTGATTCATCTCAATCAACCTATTAATCTGAGAATGCTGCTCCTCAGTCAGCTTAGCCAGACTATCAATCTGCTCCTGTTTCATCTGATCCTGATCCTGCAGCTCCT
>Ga0213496_10000023_pt1 | contig 20896 bp, 17 predicted proteins | sample Lodgepole_Yose_2_FD_150977 | JGI IMG/M metagenome (GOLD analysis project Ga0213496, IMG submission 150977) | Leaf-associated microbial communities from Pinus contorta in Yosemite National Park, California, United States - Lodgepole_Yose_2 | ecosystem: Host-associated > Plants > Phyllosphere >...
CCCCTTCCTTATCTAACAGATATGATCTCAGTTTATATAACTGTGTTCAATGAAGAGTTGGCCTTTACTTTATGGTAAGGAGCGAAGCCGCTTTCCCGACAAAAGAGGGGAAGGAGCGAAGCCGCTTTCCCGACAAAAGAGGGGAAGGAGCGAAGCCGCTTTCCCGACAAAAGAGGGGAAGGAGCGAAGCCGCTTGTCCTTGCTCTCGGAAGAGCAAGCGACTACGTTCCTTCCTCAGGCAAGGTCAATCCAATCCTTCGACAATGCTGCTATTATATACGTAATTACGCTTTAGCGTAGACAGACACAACTCCGTTTCTTATCGTACTTCTCTTTTTTCCCCTCAAATGGTGTCACTTTCTTCCCCTTTGAGAAGGTAAGTAAGTGCTGATCTTCGACAATGCTGCTATGGGCATATGTCATTATGCATTCATTCTTTATCTACGTAATTACGCTTTTCTTTCCTGATCCTAAGTGACTTATTTGGTGAGGGTGAGGGGAAATCCTTTGGGTGAGCAATCCAGCAATCCTTAGGTTGACTTAAAGCGACATGCTCGTAAGTAATGCGCGTCACATCTTCTTCTGTTCTGTCTGTCTTCAAATAGTGATTTGAAGGTAATCAATAGAGCACATAGCTCAGGTCAAATCAGGACAAATCATACTTATTCGAGCAGTACCTACCTCACACCGGCCGTCGTTCGTGCAGCGTTTCATTTCATTCCTTCCTGCAATAGTGGATTATGGTATCCTACGATATTATTGCACCCATTAAGAAAGCCTTTTGGGGTTTCTTTTCATTGCCCATTGCCCATTTTCATTTCCAGCTGCATTTCCCCTCACAAATTTCATCGCGTGTAAAGCCAGCCAGACAGCCAGACAGCCAGACTCAATTACATTGGACCTAGTCGCCGATCTATTTTCAGAGGAGATCGGCGTACTCCAATCCTGTTATTCGAGCTCCGCCCAATCCGCTTATCATAAAGTGGAACATAATCTCAGTTGGAAACAGCATTTTCTCGAGGTGCAGGATCAGAACTATCAATCACTATTGGGGAAAAGGTAGTTAGCAGTACCCCCCTTGAAATGAATGATCAATCAATGCCGGCCCCGGGGGGCGCGAGCTGAGAAAACAAGTCAATTGGTGTCGACCAGCCAACTCTTGCTTGTTGGGATAGGTAAGATATAGAGATATAAGGGCCAACAAAGAGAGGGGGATACATCTTGCTTAGATCACTCCCTCTTCCTGGTTTACCCAATATCCCTAAAAGGCCCATACTGGTAGGCTCGCTGACGATCCCCATTAATGAAACTACTATAGAACACTTATCCATTTAGGTATGGGTAGGACCACCCATTATGAGTAGATGAGTAGAGTAGGCCGATCCTAGTAAGTATTCTTTCCCGGATCTCTTTATTACGAACCGATAAGATCTAAAGCACATTCGGAAGGGGGTGTCCTACCACTGATTCTCCAACCCCGCTATGTTATGTGCATTCAACTAGCACTTACCCTTTCCCCAAAAAAGCAGTAAGGGGAGTAGGCGGATCGGTCAATTCGGAAAGCGTCGTTCGCGTACGGCGGGTGGGCAGGGATCTATGTCGCTGGCTGGTGAGAACCAGTTAGTTAGATGGGTCTAGTAATCAGGGAAAGCAGGACTAGCTGGAATGGTAAGGATGACGAATGCCACCGATATAAGTAGGTGCTGCATATGACTCTGCCTCCATTCTGTGCTGTGCCTGCTCGTGAATCAATTCAATAGAGATGAATGGATAGGGCAGCTGGTCAGAGATCTTTAAGGCGAAAACACCACCCTTTCAATGGATATAAGCAAGCAGGGGCCAGGGAAATAATGGGTTAACCCAAGACTTCACCCTATTAACGAAGTGGAGGGTGCACTAACGACTTAATTGGATGGAGTTAGGTCCTTAGTCAATACAGATTCTATAAGGCGCTTATGAAGCCTCGATCGATCAATCAATAGGCAGGCAAAGGCAGGCCCTCTTCATTCCCCTCAATCCTTTGTTTTTACATATATATTGAGAATGGAAGAAGAATAAGTAAGTTTATAGAAAAATAAGTAAGTTTCAAGGAGCGAAGCCGCTTGTCCCTCCGGGGGCAAGGTATTTATCTCAGGAAGGACGAAGGACTGATGTTGTCGCAGAATCATGTTGGCGGAGCTTTGAGAAAGACACCAAGATCACGTAACAACGACTGTTGCCAGCATATATCGGCAGTAAGTGTGGCAAGAGCTCGATATTCGGCCTCAGCACTGGAACGAGAAAGAGTCGGCTGTTTGCGAGAGCACCAAGAGATAAGATTGGGGCCAAGGAATATGCAGCCACCAGAAGTGGAGCGGCGATCATCAGGGCACCCGGCCCAATCAGCATCAGAATAAGCAAGAAGGCACACATTTGTGATTGGTCGAAAACGAAGACCATACCCCTGCTTTTAAGTAACGTAAGATGCGCTTGACTGCCTCAAAGTAAGTAGTAGTGGGGGCATGCATAAACTGACAGACTTGATTCACGGCGTAGGACAAGTCTGGTCGAGTCATGGTCAGGTATTGAAGCGCACCCACAATACTACGATAAGTGGTCGCATCAGACAAAGGGTCACCATCAAATTGATATAATTTGAAGCCAAAAGGAGCTGGTGTAGAGAGGGGCTTAGCAGCAAGCATATTAGTGCGATGTAGTAGCTCAAGAGCATACTTTGTTTGAGTAAGCACAAGTTCATTAGAGGAACGAGAAACTTCCATACCTAGGAAGAAGTGTAGGGGGCCAAGGTCTTTCATGTCAAACTGAGAAGCCAGGGAGGATATAAGCATGTCAATACCACGTGTGTTGCTTCCGGTAAGAAAAATGTCATCAACGTAGAGAAGAAGAAAGATGCACCCAGCTGCACTACTGTGAATGAACGGGGATGAGTCAGCACGGCTACCAACAAAACCACGCTCACGAAGAGCTGAGCTGAACCGGAAGAACCATGCTTGCGGGGCCTGCTTAAGGTCATAGATGGCCTTGTAGAGTCGACAGACATAGTGTGGTCGTACTGGATCAATGAAACCAAGTGGTTGAGTCATATATACCTCCTCAATGAGATCACCATGTAAGAATGCATTGCGGACATCAAGTTTTGGAACCTGGTTCATTGGTGTTCCTCGTAAATGCCTTGCTGTTGATGGAACCCCTTGGCAACAAGACGAGCCTTACTCAATGGAGCCATCTGCCTTGCGTTTGGTCTTATAGACCCATTTGCAGCCAACGATATTGAAGCCAGGTCGTGGAGGAACAAGAGTCCATGTGTTGTTGCGTAGCAAAGCATGAAATTCTTCTTGCATAGCAAGACGCCAATGAGGCTCTCGCTTGGCCTGAGAATAGCAGGTTGGATCTGAGGATGCAGTGGTAGCAAGCATAGCAGAAAAGCACGGTGGGATAGGATGACGAGTAGCATATAGCACCTTTGGTTTCCGAATGCCACTTTTCGACCGAGTCACCATGTGATGAGTCGATGTCACCGGTGCTGTCAAGGAGGTCGTCGTAGCAGAAGAACTGGGAATAGAAGTGGTAAGGTAATAGGAGCTACTAGGGCTAATGTGGAGTCCTCCCTCCCCCTCGCTTTGCGGTAGTTCAGGTGGGAACCACTCAATTCCCCGGCTCGCTTACCCTCCTAATACGGAACGAGCCGACCCACTCTATGCATAGCTGACCCCGTCACTTTCACATTGACCAGGATCTCGCTTAAGAAGCAATGACCTCTTTCTTTCCTTACAACCTAACTGTTCATATAAGCATTAGTACTTCGAAGTACTTATCTAATTAAAGCAAAGTAAATAAAAAGAGCCTTTCTTTCTTGTCTTACTTTCTTTCTATGGAAGGGGGAGGCGCTGTATGTCGCTATTCAATTGCGAGGGCGCTCGCTATTTAGATTATAATAGGGGAAGAGAAACACAAGGTGGGGGGTCTCCACTACCACATTGGGATAAAGAATACGACGGCAAAACACTTGAAAGGAAATCTTATTTGAGGTCCGATTCATACCCTCTTATTTCATGAAGAAGGGCGAAGTCAACCCAGAAAGGTCGGTCCTTGCGATATCGCTTGCTCGAACAAAGCCCCGTAAGGAATCGATAAGTACTTCGGCAAGGGCGGATATATATATAAGGTAGCTCCAGCCCAGTGAATGTGCCAGTTGCAGGGTCAGAAGCATAGGCAGTCAAGGTTGCAGGTGAATAAGTGCGTTAAGGTTATCCCCTAGTGGTAGATATCTTGTGGTGAATCGACTTAAACCAGGACTGGTTAAGCAAATGGAACTGGAATTATAACGGATTCTTTTACACGGTAAACGCCCTCCACCGCCCGCCTTTGCTACTTATTCTAGGTCAATAGCTGGTGATTCCGGATCAAATGTACCTTATGGGAACACGAATTGTGCAGTGCATGCCCTTACCGCCCCTATTGCTAGGGAACAGGATTCAAGCGTGTGGAGCGATACGACAGCAATCCCTATAGGCGTACTTCCAGATACTTCACCCCTGGGTATATATTGAGATAAAGACCCGACGCGTGACCCAGAACTTATTGTATTTTACCCCGCACCAATTGATCACGTATTAATACATAGCTTCGAGGAACTACGGTGTAATAAGCATAAAGCGGTGGTGGTGAATATACAGCTGGTGGTTATGAATCAATGAGGTCCGCTACCATAGCTTCTGTTTCCACTCAAAATGGAACCGGGCGAAGAGAAGCTATGACAGGAAGGGGTGCTGGTGGCTATACTATATACGACGCCCCAGTTATCCATCAACATTGATCCTAACCATCTGTTACCCTTGCTTTTGCTGGAACGGGTTTCCCGCCACGGGGTCTGGAACGGAAGGATCTCAAATTGGGGCTGCCTCTTGACTCGGCAAGGAACCGAAGCTGATGCACAGTAAGATGATGCAATTGCAGATGTGTTTTGACTGTTTGAAGGTGAAGAAGCCCCCCAGGTGAATGTGGCACTTCCTGTAATCAGTGGAGCCGGTCCAAGCCCTCCCACTCCCCAGGCACCCCCAAGTAATTAGGTACATATAGCGAATTCTGTTCACCCTAGTTTTTTTCATTTAGTACTCCACCAGTGTCAGGAGGAAGTAGTGCTCAGAATAGTGGTAGTAGTGGAAATCAGTCAGTAGTGAATCAAGGAGGTGGTAGTGTAGTTAGTAATAAGAATAAGAATCATACTTAGTGGCACAACCGAGACCTAGAGGATTTCTCCTGGTTGGAGTTTCTCCTATGTGGATTTGACTAATACATAAAAAAGAGTCTTAATTCAGAGCTCTGCTTAATTAGTAATTGACTAGTAGCTGATCGTCACTTAGTATGGATAGGCTGAGCTCACAATCGGATTACGACGGTCAAGAGTGAGAAAGCAAGAGGTCGTGTAGTGCAAGTGGTGTATATCCATGGTAATCTGGTCTTTCTAATAATCTTGAACTCCACAGAAATTGGAATAATATATATGATTGGTAGCCATGATGTCACGTACCCTGGTATACAAAATACCATAATGTTATATACCTGTTGATCTCTGACAAGTAGTTGGGGTATTACATAAGGATTATATAAAGAGCCCTTTGACAGGTTCTGTCATGAATTAGTACTAAGCGGATTCACTTACTTACGATTTCATCCATGTTATGAGCTTAATTACTATTTCCTGAACAGGTAACAATCCTTAACCCGGTGTTTTCAATTACGCTCAGGGTAAATAAAGGCACTAGATAATAATCACCATGATCTGTACTAATAAAACGCTCGAGTTCATATAAATAATACATACTGCTAGCTCTGGATATGCATGGTTAGCTGGTTACGTCTTTGTTTTCACTTTATCATGTCATAGCCCCGTAGGCGTGTGCTTACTTATGGATTTCTAACTAACTCATACCACTCTGATTATGTCATTTGCCACATCGTGTTCGTAATGTACTAAGCATGAATTAATACCGTGAGTTACGAGGCGCTTTAATGCTAAACGGGTCAGTAATGAAAGCACATGGAGTGTTAATCCAAGCTCGTAATTCATATGAGTATACATAGTATAACGACAGAATTCTATAAGAAAGAATCAGACTTACCCATGTGTGCTTATACGTAATTCTATTACCTCTTGAATAGGAAAAATTCATTTGCTTGTCATTTCAGAACTAACCAAGGCCTAATCTATTGAGTTGTACTTCGAGTAATCAAACTGGTTCCACTACTCAGGCTATTAATTAGAGTGACTTAAGCTAGTAGTAGTTAAGCAGGGCTCAGAGAGCAAGTACTCACACACATATGGCTCTTTGATCACAGCGGGTGAATTAACATACGTGTAATCGCTATCTAGGCTTATGAAGAACTTACTTAGGAAAAACAGGGCAATATGATGCATTGTACTAGGCAGTGAATCGGAAAACAGAATGGTAACTATGGTATACCAATAAGCCAACATAGAAGCTTATAGATGCCCCTCAATAAATAGGCTATATGATGACCTACTAGGAGAATCTAATTCTACTGTAATAGTCTCGTGTTGTTGTCTACAATGTGTTATACTATGTCAACGTGATAATATACAGAAGCCGTGAATAAGATCACACATTAGCACTTACTAATCGTACTGTTTAAGGGCATGAACTATTCTTAGCTTATACAAGTCACGTGTCCTTAGACAAATTACATGTTGGGTATGACAAGGTCGCGCTTTATATGCAGCAATTACAAATTGACTACTGGTGATCATAGTCTACATAACATGGACTACGAGATAATAAGGGTTTATTAAGTTAATGGAAAGGCTGTAAGAAGCTTTTATGTGGGCTTGGTTCATGATTAGACCTGTTCTGTGTTATAGTACCTGGAACAAGGAGAAATCATAGAATACTAGTTAGCTCATTTTAAGCAGGATATAACGAGTGTAGTAATCATTCTAGGTTCAACAATCCAATAATGTCTAGTATTACCTCGTCATGAAGTGCCCTGGATAGCATACTAGCTATTGGTTTACGACGTAATTACACGACGTCATACATGGTAGAATGCATATCACTCCATCTGGGATAATCCATGCCTCATAAGCTACTACATAGTGAGCAAGTAAGCCTTTTTAGCTTCGTGGTTGCTTTATCTGTAAAAGCTTAGACAATTCTATGGTTAATAACGCCGAACTGCTTATTCTATGTTAATTTACACTAAGCATCTGGACGATTTCTCATTCTTGCTCTTGGAGTACAAGACTCCATTTGCCCTAATTGGATTGTGGCACTAGTCTGTTGCATCTTCCCAGCCAGGAGAGGGGGCGTAGCATATGCTTTGAGAAGGTGTAGGTCGGGCAAGTTGCTTCTATGAGTGCAATAATGTTCACTCATAGTAGGTTATGGTGTAATACGTAAGGTAAGAACGTTCACTCATAGGAATGAGGCCCAAAGCATAGGAATTGGGTTTATTGCCCGCTTTGAGCTAGCGATTTCGCCCTTTACTGGTCAAAAAGAGTGGTTTTTTTCTCTTTTCTCGTCAAACTGTAAATCAAACTAGAGATGCTGCAACTATTGGCAAGAATGGTCCCCATGGACATCTTGGCACTCCCACACTTCACAACCATCAAACATCAGCCAAGCCCCATAGAAGACCTGCTCTGCAAACATAGTTTCTCAAGGTGCCGTTAGGCCGCTCGACCATAAGCCCCCCCCACCCAATAAGTAAATTGAAATGAAATTGTTCAGGCACCAATTGACCCTTGCAGAATGCAACGTCGCACTACTACGCTTCAAGAACATAAATATACAAATCTAACTTGATGATGTAGTACAAGAGTCCAATTTTGTATAAGGGAAAAGTAGTTTCCGCTTAGCGAACTGCGACGGTAAAACCATGTTTTTCAAAGGAGAAAGGGCAGGAAAGATACCGTGAAAGTATTGGTCCTGATCCTGAGCTAGAAGGGGCCCTTCGGGACAGGTCCTGACCTTATTTCTTCCCCTCAAAGAGCCTAGAAGGCCTTATTATTTTGCACTTACCGGGTGAAAATGAGAGGGTTGGGATACTATGCATGCTCAGGTAAGGTAAGTGACCTTGAGCTATGCTCAGGCTTTTAGGGGGAAAGGAAATAAGGAGGGGTCCTTGGGTTTAGGCTCAGGTAAGGTCCTGGCCCTTTCTTTCTTCCCCTCAAAGAGGCTCAGGTAAGGGAGGGATAACCAACCTTTCGCTACGGGAAAGGCTTTCTACGACGCCCCAGAAATAAGTGAATAAGGCTTGAATTTCAGGTACGGAGTGCCATAGAAAAGGGTTTTGACGGTGTTGTGTCACTTACTATCTTCCTTGGCTTTATCACTTACTTATTTCCCTGGCTGGTCTAGTTACCGAAATTCTTATATATGAGTCATTACTGAAAAGAGATCTTTCGTAAAGTCAGAGACTTTAGAATTACAATTGTATTAATGAAAGAGTAAAGAGTGGTTATTCTTTCTTTATTCACTCTCTAGTTACCGACATGATACGAGCGGGTGGTCTGCCTAAAAATAGAGATGTCGTAGAACCAGAGACTATATAAAAGAAAGCCCTCTCCTTTAGATATATCATTATATATGTCATTATGCATTTCTTCCAGTCATGAATGAGATATGTAATAACGCTAGATTCGGTAGCAAGCCAGCCAGCCATTGTTTCATCGACCAGCAAGCGAGAAAAAGCAAACCCGGTTCTTTCCTCAACTAGCCAGCCCGTGTTCGTCTAGCGAGCAAGCCAGCCTGCCAGTAAGATAAGCCAGCAAGGAGCAATCCCGGCAATCCTAGCTTTAGCATCCGGCCTATCTGTGTGAAACGTTGTAAAAGGCCATTCTTCAAAAAGAAAAAGTCAATTTCAAATGTCAGTTGGGCTAAGACTAAATTATGCTAGGAATTAAGAAAGATTTTTCATTTCAGGTAGCAAGACGTTCTCAATGAGCTTAAAGGTTATTCACTTCACTTTATGGTAGCTTCTGGCGCCTATTCCTATGAGAGAAGCAAGGCGGACAGAGAAGAGAAGGTTACGAAAGAAGAGCCGGTTGAAGCAGAAAGGAAGAAAAGAACTGAGTCAAAGGGATCGTATCAGAGGAAGAGTGACCCAGGCCAGGAAAGAGAGAGTCGACGGGACGAGGACTGTACGATGAGAGAAGGAAAGAGGTTGACCTCCTTCCAGACTTTTTTCTATTCGATTTCTATCTTATCTTGTCTTTCATTATCGATCTTCCTTGAATGTGGTGGTGAACCATACCGAGCCAAAAACGAAGCATACCGAGCCTTCTCCTTCGGAGCCTTGAACTCACTCGCTCGATTGCAAAGAATGCAAGCAAACCTGGACTTCCCTACCCCGCGACGGGTTAACTTCACTAGAGGAAAGACGACATAAAGGGGGAACTCGCTGTGTCAACGGTCCACTATGAGCTATGAAAGAGATCTTCTTTTGGGCTTAAGATCGATTCCACCCCTATACTTGATCAAGGTCCTTTCTTTCTCCTTTCTAGCCGTCATGCAGGGTGTCGCTATTGTCATGCCTTACGGGGCTCATGGAAGAGGGTCTTTCGAAAGAGGAAGAAGGATAAGGATACGGATTCTCTGGAGGAGAAGAGGCATTCCTCTATTTATGCCTGTCAGAAGGTGTTTAAGAGACAGGGGAGTTTCGGGACGAAAGCGCAGAGTGCTCTATGGCTGGATTTCTCCCTAAAGTAGGTCATTCCTTTACTTTACTCGATGGGATATTCAATTAAGAAGAAGGAGCAGCCTCAGATGCAGATGAAAAGATGGCCAAAGATCTTATATTATCTGTTCCCCTTCTCCCCGGATCTGGCTAGCTTGAAGCTGACCAAACGCTTTCTTCATTTTCAATGAGCTTTAGCTTTCCTTGAGTTGGCCGCTGGGTCCTTGTCCTTAGGGCATTCTACTCTCTCTTTTCTAGGGGAAGAAGCCAAAGGAAAATGACACTAGCTGAACGCCCGACTCGCAAAAGTAGCGATACTGCTCTCACAGTATGACATAATATTCGTACCACAAAAGGCTACCAACTATGCCATCAGGAATCGAGTCAGGGCGCCGTGGCTAGAAGATCGTCATTGTACACGCCGTCGTCACAGTCCTCTTTTTTCGGCTAGCGGGAAGTTTCACCTCGGCTAGTGAAACGGTGAGCCATCACCTCGCCAGGAAAGACTTCAGGCTTTCTCGAGACCAAAATAGGTCAGTGCCTAAAATAAGGGGGAGGGTACATCACTTTACGCCCTTTGTGCTAACAGAGAGAGAACTGTAAAATAGCTCCATGCCGGAAAGGTTGGATGCAGTGCCAGGAATTGTCCCTTAAGCAACTAAGTAAGCGGATGCAGTGAAGGCTCGTGAAATGGGGTTTAGGGGGTGTCCCCATTCCGTGTGTCAACGGGCTTCTATCCTTGATGAGGAAGGTGTAATACACTTCTTCGAGAAAGAGGAAGAAGACGGGAATCCGTAAAGAAAGAGAAAATGGATTCCTGAGGACGACTAATATGAATTCTTGAGCTTTGTGCGGGACACTAAACTATGAAACCGAAGAAAGCAGGATTTCTCTCCCGACGAAATGAAGTCTTCCTTTCCGGGTGAAGGTTTTTCAAGAGAATTTAGGCATAATAAACATAAGGAGAGGCAAGAGTCAGAGGAGTCACCGCTAGGTAGTCATCCGATAGGCCAAGAGTCGATTCGATAGTCGATTACAGTTGGAACTATAAGCTAGAAGAGGGTAGAGAGAGGTTTTTGATTTGCTGCTTCCCGATTGCTGCCCGGTATCAGTCGCCAGAGGAGATAAATTGTTTTCTGCGCAAGGCGATACACAGGACACGGATTCAAGTGTGTTAGGTTGTCACCGATGAGGAGTGATTAATCATATTCATTATGGCCATCATGATACAGAGTCTATACATCTGAAGGAATAGATCTATATATTCATAGCTGGTACAAAAAGGGAGGAGACTATCATCTAGTCATCTCGAGGTGCATGAATCTCATGATAATAGACTATAGCATTCACCGCCCACCTCAGTAGCTGGACAAAAGGACATGGTACACTGACCACATGACGATGCAGTCTCTGAGGGACCTCCTTGACCCTCATCATAGGCACACCCATGGTTAGACCCTCAAGGTTCCTCCGCACCTCCTAACAGAGGCTGGTTTCCATCTAAACTACCTAAGACACGACGGTGGCTGGCTTACCTAACGACAGAAACACAGGACACGACTAAGCTTACCGGCTAACCTACCTCACTACCTAAACTGACTGGCTAACCTAGAGCTTAGGGCATGCCTACCCTATTTGTTTGTCCACTCCGATATCCGCTTTCCTGAGCGAGAGCATAGGCGGGTCATACACGTGCTACCGGTACTCTTCTATTCCTACGATCTGCTTACTCAGTATCTTCCCTTTATGAACCAGTCACTGGACTTCACCTTTCATGACCTCGAAATTCACAGACCATATGGAGGGTCCGGCGTCGCTCTTCTCTCCCGGCAAAGGCACGATCTATTGCAACATAGTCCGTTGATTCACCACCAGCATTTGAAACAGAAGAAGGGGTTTCACCAAATCGAGATAAAGACCCACCCTCAGCGCGAGCAGTGCCAATTTCATATCCTTCAGGTGTAGGGGCAAAGCCAAAGCTAGCAAGAGTTTTGCCACCATCAATAGCACTTTCAGTTCTATACTATTAGGATCCAAATGCGGATGCAGATTCAGTTCCATTCATTAGGGATCCAGCGCCAGTGGAAGCAGCACCCCTTCCTACCCCAGTCAATTCAATTTACCTTGATGACCCAGAACCACCAACAGGAACCCCCTCACCAGAGGCAGATGCTTGTCCAAATCCGTTCATCGCATATCATCCAGGTGCAGATCGAGATACAAATCCAATCGCAAAGCCAGTTTCAGATCCAAATTCAGATCCGGATGCAGCAGTTCGAAAGCGAGATCGAGCAGATACAGTTCCATCAATTGAAGATTCATTCAGTTACTTACCTTGATCCACTGCTATCGTATATCAGCGAAGCATACGAATCTGTCGATTGAGTTTACCAAATGAAATGGACGTGGTAAAAACCCCAGCATTGCCGCGACCACGCGATAAGAGTAGGAGTGCCCGATAGGCCCCCGCCAATCTGAGACCTATTGCCAGTGTCTAGATTTTCAGACTCTTTCTCTGCCGCGATTCCTATTCTGGCTCTCCCACATCGGATTGGGCAAACATATTTGCTTTTCCTTGGGGGAGTTTATGTTGTTCTGAGCCGGCTATCTGCCCTTCCGGTTATGCGGGTTAACTGTTCGGCCCTCTCGGCTGTTTTTATTACGTGGAGGGGTTCTCTTCAATCTCAGTGAATGGAGTGGAGTGGCGCTGGTGCTCTCCTAATTGGGAAAGGGGAAAAAGAAAACGACGGCTTCTTGAAAGGTTTCGATATAGATGATGGGGCCCATAGGGGCTATGAAAATAAGCATTGATAATGTAAAGATAGGGATCGTGTAACTCTCAAACTACAACTCATTTCTTGGTTACATCTTTCATTTGGTGCAAAATGAGAATTTGGAAATGCCCATAACATGTGTTTTCTTATTAGCATTATATAGTCACATTTTTTTGCATGTGAAACCAATGTTGAATAATCATACCTTGAGTTATGAATAACTAACACATTGAAATACTTCCAATCTAAACTCTACTTATTTCTATTGTCTCTCCCTTCCATCCTTCCTTATGACTAAAAGGAATAAGACCTAGAGATTCACGGTCGGCTTCCCCCTAATGCAATAAAAGAATTCATTGCTTCTGAACCAAGAGAGAACCCCTAATCTAAGAATCCGTATCCGAGGGGCTAGGGTGGGGGCGAGGACGTACCCATTGCTGTCCCTTCCTAAGAGTAACCAATGATGGTAACTAACCTATGTGTCATGGCCCCGCAGGGCTTCCTCCTAATATAAAGAATATATGTGGTTCTGTTTCTAATGTCCGAAAGCTCCTTCTTCACTAGCTTCTTGAGATAGAAGAGTGGTAATTACTAGTAATTCAACCTAAGAATATTCCTAATGTTGTAGCTACTAATGAAGAAGTATCTAGGGCCCTATATTATTTAGGGGCGGAGCCACTCACTATTCCGATGGTGAGGACCGGTAGGGGCTCGACTGTCAAGGAGAGGGGCGGAGCCACTCACTATTCATATGGTGAGGACCGGTAGGGGCTCGACTGTCAAGGAGAGGGGTCACTCACTATTCATATGGTGAGGGTTTGATGCTCTAAAGAATCTAACTAAGGTAAGTAGAGAGTTGCTGAGCTAGTTGTGGGGTCAATGATCTATTCAACCAGGGTTCAATGCTGTAGTCTCCCTAAGCAAGTGTCCTAGGGCGAGGTGAAAGTGAAATGGGATCAGGTCTTAGGGGGTTTCCTCGTTGCAAGTTGGGCTAGGTCGTTAGGGTTCCTAGGTCTGGGGCATCCATAAAACGAGTCAAAATAACACAGAGAATAAGAAGGCGAAGTCAATAGTGAAGGAGGCGAAGGTAGAAAGTGAAGGAGGATGGAAGGCGAGGCAAGAAGAGGCTCGCCTAGGTCTTTTTGGGAAGAATGACTTAGGTTCTCTCCACCAAATTTGTATCTATGAGAGATAAATAAACTAGGTCAGTGCCTTGGCTAGGGTTAATGGAGTCAAGTCTTGCAACTCTCTTAAACAGTGACGTATTCCGTAGCCTAGTAGGAGCACGTAGGGTACTACTAGGTCTAGAGGACCTACTTGGAATGACAAGGTCTAAAATGATGATGAAGGGATCTATTACCAACAATGCTTCTCTCGTGTTCTTAACAAAGATATTAAGTATACCGGTTAAAGCAAGCAACGTAGGGTTGCAGTAACTCATGCATACACTAACATTAAGAAAAAGTCAAATGCTGTAAAAGACACATAGTACCTCAAATAAAGACAAGTATCATCCAAGATGCCAAAGAAAAAGAGATGCGCCACTTTCACAAGAACAAACAACCCAGGCCTTCCTCACCTTCCGTTGTCAGGTGAGCCATCCTTCTTTGATTGGACAAGGACCAAAAGAAGGACCAAACAACCTCGCATCTCAAGGTTAGTAAGGCCTAAAGACCATAAGCCCCCCCACCCAATAAGTAAATTGAAATGAAAATCGCTCGACTAACAGGCCGCCATCATGCTACAGCATGGCTCGACCGTAAGGGAGAGGAAATATCCGCCTGATCTATGGTATGGTTGAGCTCTTGCCTCGGATAGAGGGCTCTTAAGGTGATTCACGCTTCTTTCTTCGGCGAGCAACTCAACTCTTCTTTTTCATTAGTAAGGTGGTTTATTTCAAAAAACACAGGACTTCCGGATCACTCTGAACGAATGCGGCCCAACCCATTGTGTAAACTAGCTTTTTCACACCCACTATATATATATAGTAAGGATAAGTAGGAGAAAAGGCAGCAGAATAAGGATCCTCATCAGCTGCTGAATCACGGTAGGTCTGTGGCGGCCGGTCTTATTGGGGTGGGGGAGGCGGTCATTAAACTACCTAATCCGGTCCGGTCTGGGACCTAATCGGGTAAGAAACCTATCCCTATTTCTATCCCTATCCGGTCATAATTCCAATCTCCAATCAGGCCCTAATGGTTCTATAGGGCGGGTATCCGGTATCTGGTAATGAATCTATCCCTATCCGGTCATAATTCCAATCCCCAATCTCCGATCTCCTGTAGATAATATAAGGCGGTCGGAAACAGAACTGTCTGGTCCGGTCAAAAACCCCCTCTGTATAGATGGAGGTCGAGGCTTATACATAAAGAATACGAATGATAGCAGTAGCTGGGTTACTAGGATCTATATCTATATTGACTCTCTATCTATATACACACCCTACCCTATGGTATGTGGTTTCTACCCTAGGATATTCCCGAGGAGAGGATGCGCAAGCAGGCTCGACTGATAAGGAGAGGATTTTGTCCATTCCCCGGGTAGTTTGACTATTCCCCGGAGAGTTTAGTTCTGGGGGAGATATAAAGCCAGCTCCATAGATCGGCTCCATAGAAGAGGAAGTTCATAAAGCTAAGCTGGGGTCTGGGGTTAATAAAGATCGGCTGGGGTCAGCGTTGGGTTCGATAAAAACCCAGGCTCCTTCCTTTCCTTCGGCCAGGCTCCTTTCTCTCCTTCGGGTCTTACCCAGAGAAATCGGCCCACTATAGACTACCTATAGATCAGCTACTATCGATTAGCCCGATGTCCCTCCGGTTTGGTTCGGTCCTTGGGTCAATGCGGCTGTGCTGTACCTACATTTACCCGGCACTAACCTATACCTATCAAGAAACCGAGCCTACACTAGAAGAGTAGCTGCGGGATAGATCGAGTTGAGGGACTCCGGAGGGCCCCCTATAACCCTATATAGAGATATGGCCGACGGCATTTCTGCTCGAGGCCAAGGGGGAGGAGGGTCTCGACTTTTCACCTTTCTTTAGGTCAGGTCGAGGGTCGAGGAGATCATTTATCCGATCGCTATTTGGATTTATCTTCACGAATAGGAATAGCATAATGGATATGGATGCCCAACGAATAGAAATAGCATAGCGAGAGGATGGCGAATCGAATACCAACGACAATACCGTTTAGAGAATAGGGCCAACCCTCTCTCCGAAATAATCGCACGCAACTCCGAACGCCTCTCGTTCAAAGCTGAATAGAGTTCTCGTTCCGAATAACACTCCACTCCAATCAGATGAGCCTACCAAGACTGGATAGAGTCCCAACTAGAGTTGTGCAGTAACCACCTCCTGTATGTATTTGTGTAGCTACAGTCACGCTCCCCCATTTGTCACCCATTTGTCGCCAATTTCATTTGGTCCCAACCGCTTCTCTATATATGGTGCACTCGGCCGGGGAGACCCCAGAACGAACTATCTATGGCGCCCGCCCAGATATCTACCTCGGGGGTCGCCCATGACCATCCCTGCAGGTTCGAATTCGAACCCTGCCCCCGGAGATCCAGCACGAGAAAAAGTTATGCACGCGGGGCCGATAGGTCGAGGGCATAGATCCCTACTCCATATGGGGGGAGGCCCCCACCTTCCATATGGGGCGGGATAGAGTCCATATCTAGATAGGCCCTCGACTGATTAGTATCCCAAGGATCTTGTATTCCAGAGGCTTCGCTCTGGCCCCCCCTTGTCCGTTAAAAAAGCCATGCATCTAGAGATTCACTCACAAGGAAGGAGGACCGGTAGGGGCTCACCATTCCGATGGTGAGGACCGGTAGGGGCTCGACTGTTAAGGACCTTTAGGTGCTCGACCCTAAGGACCTTTAGGTGCTCGACTGTTAAGGAGAGGGAGAGGAGAGGACCGGTAGGGGCTCACCATTCCGATGGTGAGGATTTCAGCCCGCCCCCCTGAACCCTGCCGGACACATCCGATGGACAGGGGTTAGCTCTGTCAATGTGTAGAGCCAAGTGTAGCAGTAGGCACTTATCAATCAGGCCCCTTCCCGGCTACTGGATCACTCCAGTGCTTCCCCCGGCCTTCGGGGTAGGGTACTACGGACCCTCTGCCATCCATTGCAGCAGAGCCGTTCAATGAGCGGGGGTGCTAAGCGCAGTTATTTAGATCATAAACAGATCAGAATGACACGTTATTGTATGACTATATATGGAAAGAGATCCATGTATCTGAATAGAAGATATATCCCAATAGATGGATCAATATAGATTCCCATTCATATCTATCTATCTATAGATAGAAATCGAAATACGAATCGTAATGCTACATAGCAGTAAGCCCCAAATCCTTCATTCATTTGGCGGAAAACACTGCTTTGGGTCCATAAAGCGCGGCCAGGGAGGGGGCTCTGGGGGCCTGCCTCAACGGCGGCACTTTCTCTTTTCTCCGCGCCCGTTCCGCATGCGCTTCGCGCGCCATTGGCGCTTATCCTCTTATTCATCGGACGGTTTTCCCCGGATGGACTTCGCCGTTATTTCCCAACCCAAATGGAAAAAGGCTGTATCACATCGAGATGTCAATTCGTTCCCCGTCCCCGATAATATGGGTAATTCCCTCTGTCCCTTTCTCCATATTTCTTAATTGATCCAAGGAACTCGAGGGTACCCTCACGGGCGGGGACCCTCGAGTTCCGGCTGGCTCGCGTCGTCCCAGCAAGCAACCGGCGGGGAGCACCTCGGTATACGATCGCGCGCTGTAACTGGGAGTCTTATTACACCTAGGGCCAACTTTGATTCACCAAACCCAGGTTCATCTCGTGCAGTGATTGCGGACTCGTACAAGGTCCTGGCCCTTTCTTTATTCCCCTCAAAGAGTTAGAGTTCGGGAAGATATGAAAGGTAGGTCTGAGCTCTGCGAAGGTAAGGATCTTGAGTAGATGGTTTATGCATCAGATACCCTTACCTTCGCAGAGCTAGCTCAGGTAAGACCAGGACCTTACCTGCCTGAGCAGAGCCCAGGGTTTACCTTTCAGGACCTTACCTTCGCAGAGCGAAAAATAAGGTCCTTTCAGGATGCTTAAGCAGGCTCGACTGTTAGGGTTTACTTATTGGGTGGGGCAATAAGTAAACCCTAACCGGCAACGGGGCTCTCAATCTAACCCCCCCCACCAATAAGTCAATTTCAACTTGAGTTGCTCGACTGTTAGGGTTTACTTATTGGGTGGGGCAATAAGTAAACCCTAACCGGCAACGGGGCTCGACTGATAAGGACCCTTTAGGGGGCTCGACTGATAAGGAGAGGAGAGGAACTTGAGTTGCTCGACTGTTAGGGTTTACTTATTGGGTGGGGCAATAAGTAAACCCTAACCGGCAACGGGGCTCGACTGATAAGGACCCTTTAGGGGGCTCGACTGATAAGGAGAGGAGAGGAACTTGAGTTGCTCGACTGATAAGGACCTTTAGGTGCTCGACTGTTAAGGATGCGCAAGCATGCTCGAGTGTTAACCCCCCAAACCAATAAGTAAACCCTAACCTTTAGGTGCTCGACTGATAAGGACCTTTAGGTGCTCGACTGTTAAGGAGAGGAGAGGATGCGCAAGCATGCTCGACTGTTGGGTTTACTTATTGGGTGGGGCAATAAGTAAACCCTAACCTTTAGGTGCTCGACCATAAGGACCTTTAGGTGCTCGACCATAGGACCTTTAGGTGCTCGACCTTAAGGGAGAGGGAGAGGATGCGTAAGCAGGCTCGACTGATAAGGACCCTCACCATATGAATAGTGAGTGACCCCTCACCATATGAATAGTGAGTGGCTCCGCCCCTCTCCTTGACAGTCGAGCCCCTACCGGTCCTCACCATATGAATAGTGAGTGGCTCCGCCCCTCTCCTTGACAGTCGAGCCCCTACCGGTCCTCACCATATGAATAGTGAGTGGCTCCGCCCCTAAAGAATATAGGGCCCTTTAGGGGGCTCGACTGATAAGGACCTTTAGGTGCTCGACCCCAGGTTGACTTATTGGGTGGGCCAATAAGTCAACCCAAGAGGAGAGGACCTTTAGGTGCTCGACTGTTAAGGAGAGGAGAGGAGAGGAGAGGAGACGAACAACTCTCTTTTGGGGCCCCTCACCAAATAAGCACCCCATACGCCCCAAAAGGGAGGTCCGTCAGGGGCTCGACTGGTAGGGTTTACTTATTGGGTGGGGCAATAAGTAAATTGAAACGAGAAGAACTAAAAGGCCGCCATCGCTCGACTGTTAAGGAGAGGGTGAGCCTGTCGAACTCTCGACCAACGCTAGTTACTTATTTGAGAGGGGCACAAAATAAGTCAATTGAAACCTTACTTCAAAGTCTTATTGAATAGAGGAAGAATATCATAAGTAATGGTATGCCTACCTTTATTCCATCCAAGCTCTTTTTGTAGAAGAGGAATAAGGTAAGGGATGGCCTGGTAAAGATAAGGACCTTAGGGGCTATGGTTCCCCTACGGAACCCTTACTTAACGAAGAAAGGAAGTATTTACCTACAATAAATAACGTCCAATTGCCCGGCCGGAAATAAGAAAAGGCCAAGGAGAAAGAAAGTAGTACACAATACCAAACTGTCTCAAATCCGCCTATATAAAATACGCCTATAACGCCTTATTTACTGTATCAAATACGCCCCGTGCCCTCCTTATTTATTTATGTAAGTAACGTGTGCCTTGCCATGCCGTAACGTGCGTGTTTCCGAACGAGGGCCTTGCTCTGATGAGCTTATTAACCAGACACGTGCATGGCCAATCCATCCATCGATGGTTGGAAAGTGAGGTCAAATTTCATAAAAAGAGCCATTGAAGCGGTTTTCTCAAATGCCTTATAAAGTAGAGTTCCCCGCCCGTGGATAGGAACGGGTGGAAACGCCTAAAGTGCAAGCTTTGGTCTAAACCCTTAGTAGTGCTTCCTTCCATTAGATCCGGCATCTCTTACCGGCTCTTATTGTCTTCGGTTTCTTGGATCCTACCATCTCGAAGTATTCCAATTCTCTGGGATCCGTGGGACAAGGTGGGACTCGCACGCCTTTCCTTTTGGGTGGTTTCGGTTCTCTGGGCAATCAGTTCCCTTTCCAGGCTTGTCCATTAACCGGATTCCCCTCGGGGGATACTGATAACCCTCCTTGTCACCCTTCCACAAGGATTCACGTGCTTGATTCTAAATATTGATCCCAAACCCCCTCTCCCCAACATCCATCTGATCCGTATACCTAGTAAATGATTCCCCCATAAGGAGCATCGATTTGGGAATATCAGATGGAAGGGCTCCGGTTCACCCGCACGGTTAGGTGTGACCTTTGGAGACTGTCGCGGACGACTATAACGGCTTAATAGCCCCTCTCCGGAGTAAGCCTAGTTCAGATGCATTTGTGGCGAGCTAGAATTGATTCGGTTTAGAGCTCTCTCCAATGAGCCAGTAGAGAGAAACCCATCCCATATGGGCCTGTAAGGAGAGAAGCCCAGTAGCTGGGCCAGTCAAGAAGGATGGTGCCAGTCATGAACCAGTCATGTGCATGAATCAATAAAGAAAGAAAGAAATGACATATATAATTCATTCATGCATAATGACATATATAATATATGACTTGAAGAAATGGGAGAAGGGAAAGAAATCGATCTCTCATTCATGGCATAATGACATATATAATAGCTACATGCAGATGACCTCCTTAGAGAGGGACGGGACCGGCATTCATCTATTGCCGGTGGCATATCTCTCTCATACAAAAGGGTTGGGAATGGATACTTATCTATTGGCTCGGTTTATTGGTTGGACCCTACTAACCTCATCCGTTGCTTGGTCCGTCTTACCTATCGCTTGGCTTGGTCGTCCCGGCCTCCTATTTTCCAGTTCTTGCTTGTTCAGTTAGATAATGGTGAAAATCCCGCTTCTCCTATCTGATCCAATCAAGGGCCAATTCAATTGCTATCTACTATCTACCCGGAACCCATTATCGGGGCAGGACAAGAATACATCGGTTCACAGACAGACAAAAGAAGACATCGCCACCTGGCATCGAGTGATCGACACCTGGCTCTCGTCGACCGCTCGCTGTCTATCGTCGACCACTGGCTCTTACCTCCTGTCTCTAATCGACTATCGGCTGATCTCCCTCCTGACAATGATCGACTGGAATGACCCGGCTGGCGGTGATCCACTATCGGCTGACCTTCCGGCAATGAGCACTGGCAATGACCCCACTGGCGAGGATGCGTAAGCAGGCTCGACTGATAAGGAGAGGATGCGGAGCACGCTCGACCACCGCCCCCCACCCAATAAGCATCAAGGGCCCTATATTCTTTAGGGGTCACTCACTATTCCGATGGTGAGGGCCGGCAGGGTGAGGTACGAACGCTCGACTAATAAGGATGCGTAAGCAGGCTCGACTG
>Ga0213496_10000025_pt1 | contig 19547 bp, 8 predicted proteins | sample Lodgepole_Yose_2_FD_150977 | JGI IMG/M metagenome (GOLD analysis project Ga0213496, IMG submission 150977) | Leaf-associated microbial communities from Pinus contorta in Yosemite National Park, California, United States - Lodgepole_Yose_2 | ecosystem: Host-associated > Plants > Phyllosphere >...
GGGTTATCAGTCGAGCCTGCTTACGCATCCTCTCCCTCTCCCTTAAGGTCGAGCACCTAAAGGTCCTATGGTCGAGCACCTAAAGGTCCTTATGGTCGAGCACCTAAAGGTTAGGGTTTACTTATTGGTTTGGGGGGTTAACAGTCGAGCATGCTTGCGCATCCTCTCCTCTCCTTAACAGTCGAGCACCTAAAGGTCCTTATCAGTCGAGCACCTAAAGGTCCTTAACAGTCGAGCACCTAAAGGTCCTTATCAGTCGAGCACCTAAAGGTTAGGGTTTACTTATTGGTTTGGGGGGTTATCAGTCGAGCCTGCTTACGCATCCTTGGCGGAGGTTTTTCAAGATTCCCCTACTATTATAGCATTTTCAGGAGGCGGAGGTTAGGGAAGTTTGACTTCTCATTCAGAGAAGTACGGTGATTGGATTCGAGAAAGCGTAATGACATATATAATATATCTCATGAATGACTGGAAGCCTCTAACTAAAAGGAAGAAGATCTAGTTCCAACGGCACCACCTTGATCAGCATCCCTTTATTAGATTCTATTATGAATGAAAGCAGCAGCTACCACTAAGATTCTTCTTCAAGGAAGTGTTATTGAAGTCTGTGAAAGCTGTATGCCCATCCATCCAACAGCTCTATGTTAAGTTCTTCCATCCGTCCGATCTTTCCATCCATTCATCATCCATCCATCCTTCCTAACCTTCCTAAGTCAGGTGAGCCATCCTTCCTCATAAGCGGTGGCTATCATCATAATGGGGCGAGGTGTAGGCAGTAGTGGGCAGAATGGGTAGAATGCGGGGATGCACGAATGCGAGAAGGCGGGTATGGGAGGGAAGCGGGGAAGCAATAGAAGGGGGATAAAGCGGGCGGAATGGGAATGCGGGCGTGATGCGGGATGGTAGCTTGATACGGCTGGCTAGCTCCATAGGGCAGAATCGTTCGGTGGGTCAAACCTCTGAAAGGCCATTTGCGTGACGCCAAAGGCCAGAAGAACTCAACTCAATAAGCCAGGTTGTGTTGTGCCAGGGGCATCGAAGAGTAAAAAGAAGGATTGAATGCTAGGCGAGGCCTCATATTGAGAAGGCTTGAATTCTAGGCGAGGCATCATCTTGCTTGCTCACCCATATCTCACCCCACCATTCCATCAATCAATCAAACTTTAGAGCATCAATCAATCATTCAAGCAGGCATACTCTCCATCCATCTTACACACTCAGACTAGCCTTATGATCCACTACTACCCATCTCAACATCCAGATATCCCAGCCATCAGACTCATACTAATACCCCTTATACCGCTTATACTCACTCTATCTACATCTCTATCTATCCCCACAAGGAAGAGCGCTTATTAGCAATGAATTGATTTAGCCAAATAGATGATTTGATCGGGCCCTCGTATTCATTTATTTTCATAAGGGTAGCTAGATGGAGACTCCATGCTTATCGCTCTCTGGAGAAGGTAGCTAGAGATAAGGTAGGCAGGATAAGGCATTATAAGGCAATCATTGAATGGTTAAAGCAGGTATAAGGATTGAACCATTATTACGTATAGTAAAGACTTAATGAAATAGATAAGATCAGTAGTTCCAGATGAAAGTGACAGACTCATTATACAAGCGACCTCACCATTCATTGATGGTATGTCTTGGCACGAATAGGCCTGTTCTGGGCATGATGAAATGCAAGCACTTGGCTGAATACACGCACTCACTTGATTGAATACACATTCCAAAGTGACTTTAGGGGAATAAAATAAAGGGCCTGTTTTCCCTCTACGAACTACGAAGTCATCGATGTTAAGGTTCGCATACCAGGTAACGTAACCCTAGAGCAGTGAATATTCCCTTGCACTAGGAAGCGCAAGCCCCTCCGGGACCTTGGATTCCCTCCCACTAAGGAGTGGTTAGCTGAAAGCAATAGAGGATTTACAAGCCTAAGAGCTATGGAGAGATGGCCCGTCCTGAGAGCTATGGAGATATGACTGCCCTGATAGCTGTGGGGGGATAATAGAGCTATGGATATAGATGGACCACCCTTAAGATTTATAGGGGTTTTCCCACCTTGAGAGCAGGGATATGACAGTCCTGAGAGTGATGACCACCCTTAGAGTTATGGGGGAATGATTGTCTTAAAAGCCATGTAGGTATGACCGTCTTAAGAGCTATAGGAGTATAACCGTCCTAAGAAGAGCCATGGAGGTATGACCACCCTGAAAGCTATAGGGGATAACCACCCTTAGATTTATAGGGGAATGATTATCCTAAGAGCCATGGAGGTATGATAGCCCTAAGAGCCATGGAGGTATGACAGCTCTAAGAGCCATGTAAGTATGATCACTTACTGGCTAGGGAGCTATAGAGATATGACAGGTTTATAGGGGTATGACTGCCCTTAAGAGGGATGACTGTCCTGAGATCTATGGAGATATTACAGGGTTATTAGCTAGGGAGCTATAGGGAAATGACTGCCCTGGAAGCTATATGGGGATGCTTACCCTAAGAGTTATGGGGGTATGACCACTTACTTACTAGTTATATAAGAAGCATGAGACGGAGTTAAGATAGCCTTCGATTGGAGAGGAAAATAGATTAGGAAAGTGCACCAGTTCAAGTTTGATTTTGAGCAAAATTGTCCTCTCCTTATCAGTCGAGCCTGCTTGCGCATCCTCGAGGACATCATCCCTTCAATCATGTGGTAGGAAAACACATTGACTATCATATTTGTCAATCACTTGATCATCCTTCGTAGGGGTGGCATAGATTCACTTATCTCTCATCCCAACCTCCATCCCTACGGTTCCCTCCCCAATTGACTCCACTATCTTGACACAGCTACGATTATTGAAATATCATAAATTGGAGTGAGTCTGATCTTTGGGTTTGCCAGATGTAAAGGGGGATTAGTGGTTTGTACACCTTTAGTTGCTTATTCCTTTGGCTAAGCCCATGTATTCCGAGCCAATAGTTCCAACTAATAATAGAGGATCGGAGCTATAACTGGATGGATCTATCTGTTAATCACAGTGATTAGTCCGAAGTACCATGATATGTTCCATCGACCGGTCCTAGGTGTAAATAGGAGGTCCCTGGTGCTAATGATATGTCTGGCCTAATATTTGATCCCCTTTGCATCCATTACCTTCGCAATCGTATGCTTATCTGTTTCCAGTCATATAAGGTAGGTCAGAATGGGTAGGCTAGTCCCAATCGTAAGTGTGAGGTAGGCATTCACCTAGCTATTAGTCGTTTTAGCCTTCTAAGTTGCTCAGCCATCTCGATAAGTCCATCTATTCCCAGGGATTAGATCGCAGGTCTGAGCTTCTTTGGTATTAGTGGATTCGTCCGCCCGTTAATCGGAATTAGTCCATCCGGTGATTGCATTAGTGCCATCCATTTCCAGGTATTCCATTCGCAGGTATTAGTGAGTCAGTCCATCCGTCGCAGCTATGAGTCTTTTAGTAATCCCTGCTCTTCCCAGCTATTAGTGGATTGGTCCGTCCCGGCTATCATTTCATTAGTCCCTGGGATCGATTAGCGGATTAGTCCTCCCTCGGTTAGTCCATATTAGTATTAGTCCATTCGGAAGGTGCATTACCAGTCCGATCGCCTGTGCCAGTTATTAGTTCATCGGCCCTCCCCATCAATGAGTGCTTTTATTTAGTTCGTTAGCCCAGCTATAAGGTACCTAGTATTCTATTAGTCCAGCTATAAGTCTAGTGTGAGCTGTATGCCATCAATGCCATCCTTGAGTACTTAGTACTGGTTTAGCTAAAGATTAGGAGCTAACCCTGCACCCTACGCACCCGGAACCTACCTTCGCTCAGCTTACTGATTGAGGGTTACAAAAAGGACCAAAGATGAAATGGATTAGTTATTTCCAATATAGATTACCCGATCCGGAAAAGCCTATACGTTCGGAGGACCTCACACATACAAATTGGTAGGGATCCTAGAAGGAATATAGGGTGGGTGGAATCTGTTTCAGCCAAAACATGTTTATATGAAACACATAATTCTATGCCGCTTATATGCCATGGAAACACCTACCTACCTTTTCGTATTCTAGATCAGAAACGAATAATGGACATATACCACTTATCCATAGGGATATCCTGCAAGAGATAGATCCAGGAAATGCAATAGGGTAAGGAGATCTGTCGCCGATCCGTTGCTCGGCTTTGATCCAATCAATAATTTATTACCTTTCCCAGGCTTTGATCCGACCGATGATCCAATACCTTTTTCCTTTCATAGATGGCCTTATGTCCCTAATTTCCTTAGCCTTGCGGCGTGGATATGGGTCCCTCAGCGGGATGTGCACTCCATTCAATATGAGATCCTTAGCCTTCTTAGGGATGAAGATAGCTTTCAAACAGAATATGTGAAACAGAATATGTGCCCCAACCATGCGGGGTGAAAATAGATGGCTATATGGCCGCGACCATTCATCCTGGATCGTTCATCCGGTGATATAATTATGTCGAAAACGGGATTTATTGCTTTCCGAAACCAATAAACTATCACGTATAGAAGCGATCTATCTCTATTTGGCATAAAAATAGATATTGATTTCTAGCTTAATCTAGGCTAAAGAACCTCTTTCTTCCACTAGTGGCGTTTCGGTATTCATAGTGGTACCAAAGTAAGAATCTGTTATAATTCAGTGTTGGTTCTTGCAGGTTGCTGTATCTATCCGAACGCCCTTGACCAATGCTCTCTCCCTCCATGTGAAGCCCTTCCATCCATCCCATCCGATCCGATCCGATCCAACACTCGCTCGCTATTGGGGTATTCCTAAGTGGGTTAAGTGAGGCAGGCAGTAAATATAGGTGGGTAACTAGAAGAGTTGGTTGGTTATAAGAGGTACTAAAATGAAAGGGAAGCATATCCTAGCAATGTGGTCTGTCTTCATTCAGAAATTGTATCTGGGTGACCGGGTTCAGCTCGTCCCCCCGAGAAAGAATTAGAACCTTGACTATTTACCTTCCATAGGCTCACTTACCTTAACTTAGAGCTTTGGATGGGCTTGGAAATAACGCACTTCCTGGATTCAGACTTATTGGTTTATGGTCAATTATTTATATAAGTGCTTCTTTCCAGTTCTAGATATGGGTGCCAGTATTTGAATCCTATTGAGACACTTATTCGCTTCGCGCCTTTAGCATCCGCCTCATCTTCAGTTTCATATGCGAGAGGTACGCAGTGAGTCATACACTTCTTATTTATATGATTATGACCCTACCTACCTTCTAACTCTCCAATTTCTTACTTTGACAAGGCCGCTACCCCCTATCGGTCGAGTGTCCGAGTGTCATGAATCGATATCATATATGTAATAACGACTCTAGATGTACCACCGTTCACGACATACTTCGCAATTATAACGGGTCGATCCTCCATTTCGTTCGTTTTAGCAACTCATCCTACTCCTACTCCGAACTCTTGGAATAACTAAATACTCCGCGTGGGTGAGGAGCCAGCCATTCAATAGCCAGCCATCTTCTTCCGCCCTACTCTTGTCACCAATTTATCCGTTGGGTGAGGAGCGGAGCGGAACGAACTCGAAGACCAGGCCAAAGGGAGAGGTGAATCGAATAGAGCCTCAAGGGTAAGGTTCGAAGGGTATGTCCAGTTTAAGTGGTTTAATCATAAAGAGCATACAGGGCAGGTTCCAACCTCAAGTGTCAAGGTTCGAGTCCAGTTTACACGTGGTAAGGCATTAGAGCTTCCCGGGCAAATGTGAGAATATGAAAAGTGAGGCGTAATTCAAGACCTCTATTGTGTGTCAAGACCTCTTCTTATCGTGAGTCAAGGCCTCTGTCCAGCCAGTAGTAACGCGTAGATATTAACAAGTCTCTATTCGACATCATATATCCATGCAATAACTTCTCATGCGAGTTCAACCTGCCCATAGCATGGGTTAACACTTATCCATGCAATTGAAACCTGTTCTATTTGTCACAGGAGACTACGGCTTTCACTTGGATTGAACTCTGGGGCGGGAGACTTTGGCACCCAACCAACCCATGGAAAGGCTCTGCTGTGGAGACAGCCTCTGGCAGGGGCTTTTTCTAGTATAAATTATAGCAGCTATACAGATAGAATCAATGACTTGTTCATGACGATATCATATATGAACCACGTGGATATGGATTGAACGGGCATGGCCTAGTTCTCTGACATCAGCAGCACCTGGCTGGCTTTGGCGAGCTCCTATAGTAACGTCTTGAGCGGACTGGGGCTGCTAGGTCAACAACGTATCCATGCAAGTAGAGCAAGTAGAGTATGGCAAGTAGAGAGGTTGTAGTAGGTCCAGTTGGCTCATGGCAATGACAACTTCTATATGCCGATATTATCTATGTATGATTTATATGGTTCAAATGGATTAGCATTGCCCAGCTCTGGCATTGGCACTTGGCTCTGTAGTGGATGGAGACTTCAGATTTCATAGGCCTTGTCAGCTATGGAAGTGGGCCTTGATGAGTTTAGAGAGAAAGTTTCTATGCCAGTATAGTATTTTCAAACGTCTTTATGCCAGCTCATATAGTAACACTTCGATATGCAACATCTAGGGCCTGGAATCTAATGGCCAGGGCAAAACTTAGATATGGCAACATCATATTATGTTCAAACGTATATATATATGAATCCAATGGTTACAATGGACTTTGTCAATGTTTCTATGGTGACATCATATATTGATGGCTTTACTGTCTCTGGCATCAAATCTAGATCTAGGTCTAGGGAGGAGCGAGCCTCCATAGTTCCAGGTCCAATAGGCCCCATAGTAGCAAGTCGAAATAGGCTTTCACCACAGGTTTAGCTTTAACTCCAAGTTGCACTAATTAGTTAGAACCAACTGTGTTACAAGGCGGCACACGGCAAAGGCAGAGTGAGTGCATGCATGGGCTTTAGACTCTACGGCTTTAGCAGAAAGGTAGGGCACCTTATATTAGCATAGTTTCATGTGCCAATCAATGGACCACTGGCAATAGACAAGGTCAACTTTGAGATGACGGCATCATATAGTAACACATAGAGTGGATATGGCACATCCTATATAAACCAAGTAGAGATGCAAGTTCAAGTGTCACGGAGAGCTCTCTCTGGAGACCCGGTTTCAGCAGAGCCAGTTAGAGATAGCGACATCATATATGAACACATTGTAGTAGATATGGCTGCGTAGAGGTCTGCAGGTAAGGTGAGGTGTTTAATAGATCATCTTATCCTATTTCAAGTGGGAAATTGAAACTTAGATATACCAGTATAAATTGCCTTGGTACTGTCAAGACTTCCGGTAGTATTAGCATCTTAGCACTAAGTTAATTAGAACCTCTTGGGTAAGGTTAACAACTACAGCGATAAGTCTCATTTCTAGTGGAACTGAACATAACCTTATTATTATTTGCTAGAGCTCAGGGGGACGCATCCAACTAAACTTCAGTTTGTGTTGTTTGTTGCACCAGGTAATGGGAGAAGTTGTAAGTAAGGTACACCTCTTTGGAACCTTTCTAACTAACAAGGCTTAAGCTGTGGTCTCCTACCAGCAGCATCGAACCTGTATGTAATGGCAAATCAAATCCTAACATCAGCAGCTAATCCCTGTGGGACTGGCTTCTCTTAAGAGAGGCCGGTGAAAGGTTAGGGTATATATGAGAAATGATTAGGCGCAAGGACGTATGTCTCGATGCGATATTGTATAGTAATAGATTGTAGTAGTAGGTCCAGCTGCTGAAGCTTCTTCGCTGGAGCTCTTATAAGTAGTTGTTTTTCTTTATTTCTTTTGAAATGGACAAGTGAAACGTCTCGATGCAAGTCTATGAAAATGTCTAGAGCCATAGAGTATGGCTCCACTATAGCAGCCTTAATCTTTATTGAATGAAATCTAGATAGTGGATAGCTCAAAAGGGTTCATAGATGCTGTACCCTTCTATTCCTGGCCTGGCTGAAGCAAGTGTTGTTGGGCAGCACTCCATCTCTCCCCTAGGGTGAAGGCAGTAATAAAGTCAAGGGTAGGGTTGTATCATCTAATCCGGTGCTTATAATATAAGGTCCTAGGTTGGAAATAACTAAATATCTCTACTAGGATGAAGGCAAGTATGGAGTAAGTCTGGAGTCAAGGTCTGGTGGAAAAGGTCTAGTATGCACGTAGGTAAAAGGAAGATAGGCAGCGAGCGGAGTAAAGTGAAATAGTTCTACTCTAAATGCTGTACCACCTAATATTTCTTAATGAAGCAAACCATCTATCTCCTTGTAGTAAGAAGGCCCCCCGTAAACCACCAATACTCTATTTTGAAGTCCATGCATCCATCCATGCATCAAATCCCATCCTGCCTGAAGAAGTGAAAAACTATCTATAGGTCCTACTAAGGTCTGAATTTATCACGTGGTCTAGGGTGCGATAGCACGCTCGACTAAAAAGCCGCCATCGTGAGCTTGCCGAACTCTCGACTAAAGGCCGCCATCGCTACGAGGTCTCTGTATTAAGGTGGGTAGGTTGTGTGGAAAAACTGAAATCAAGGTCTTTCTCTAAAGCCTGCCCGAAATTCAATATATAGGCCTGATCCCTAATTTGTGATAAGATCAAAAGAAAAGGTCTAAAAGAGCCATTCCGCCTCTGTCCAGTCAATGAAAAAAAGCTTATCAGACGCAGACTAAGTCAACCTTTTGTTTGTCGTAGTTCCGAGGCATAATCCTCCCTCCATCTACTGGGGTTGAGCGGGCACCCGCATTGATCATTTCTATTTAGCAAACTTGATTCATTATGGCATTCTTAAAGAACTTCGGCTATTCTGTTCACTTTTTTTGTTTGTTTTCTTCTGGGCTCTGTATTCAGGCACCAGGTGGGTCCGGTCAATCCGAATCAACCTTCTGAGATGTGTGTTTTGCTAAAGCAAATGGCCCATCGTTGATCTGGGTTCGGAGGCATATGATCTAGATGGGATCCCAAACTTTCATTTTCTTTAGTTAGCCAAATAGCTAATTGAATGCATGTCCGGTGATTCTTTTCATAATCCATCCAATCTCCGGGGTCTGGCTGGCTGCTTATACAAGAAGCTACTACTGGGTCTTCTTTTCTTCTTGTCTGTTTGGCCTATTCACTCCGTGCCTCGTCTTTCTTCCTGGCTTCATCCAATGCCAATCCTGGGTCTCTATCTCTAGTAGGTCCCTCCAAAGTATAAGTAAAGGGGTAAAGGGCTACCAGGTCTAGTTGTTAGTAAAAGAGGGGTAAGGTTTACCATCCCTCCATCCATTCATGCAATCAAGACATCCATCTGGTGCTGCTTCTAAGTTCGGGTAGTTAATAGTAGTACCTCCTAAGTGAAGAATATAGCAGTGAATTCTGCAAGTGTTCTAAAGCATATCCTGGCAGTGTGGGTCTGGACATCCACCCACCATATCCTAAAAGCCTGAAGCCCATCTAATTCCATCTACCCAAGCCATCCATCTAGAGCAGTGAAATCTATACGAAAGGGACCACCCACCCTATGAGCTACTGAAACATCCGTCCCTCCACGCATCCCATCCATTCCAAGCTCGCTCATACAATTGATCTCCCGACCTGCTAATATCAAATTTCAGGTATATAGTGAGTAGCCATAAAGCGATTCATTCAAGTGTTACTAGGTATAACAGGTCTATATCTTCAGGTGGACAGGTTGTTTGGTGGAAACCAGGGAGTTCATAGTGTCTACCCTACAAGGTGCTCCTGGCTTAAGAAGAGGTTGGGCATGATTGTCCCTCCATGTCTCCTAGGGTTTCGGCAGTGAATAAAGTCGGTAAGGTGATCCATCCCCATCCACCCGGTAGTCTCGTCTGCCCAACAGCGTTCTCTCAGGTCTGCCTTTCCTTTCCTAGACGCCTAGGACGAGTTTAGAAAGGAGGTCGGTAAGGTAGGCATGGTCTATATATATTGCTCGTTTCTTGGGAGGGCACTCTAACAGTGCTCCTACTTATAACTAAACATCTACCCAAAGAGAATATCCGACTTGTTCCCCGATGAGTTAGGATGAGCTGCATGAGTTCGTTAGTCTGCATGAGTTCGTTAGTTCCCCGATTTGTTAGGATGAGTTCCACCAATGAGTTCCACCTTAGCTTAGTTGAATAAGAATGCTTACCTTCCCCATACATTGTTAGTTAGTTTCATACCCAAATAGTAGGAGTTAAGAGGCCAGGATGGGATCTTCCTTCCGGTCGAGCCCATGATCCGCCTATTATAATACACTTTGTTGGGGTTAAACCCTCACCTTCGCCGAGCAGCAATATCTGTTTGGGGTCTTACCTTATAGTCAAGGAGACACGAACTAGTCTTTCTTCTCCCCGTACGGATGGTTGAGCCTTAAAGCGTAATGACATATATAATTTCAATTTACTTATTGGGCTCTCAAATAAGTAACTAAAAGGCGTTGGTCGAGAGTTCGGCAGGCTCACCCTCACCATATGAATAGTGAGCCCCCTAACGGGTCCTTGCTTTCCTAGCGTCAAGCAAGCCCCTACCGGGTGTTGAATTCCTTGCCCTAAGAAGCGCAAGCCCCTCCGGGACCTTCCGGTTTCACTCCTTTCCTTATAACATCCACCACGCTCGAGGACATCTGTATTCCACTCCGGGGGTGAAGGCTGGAGAGTCGTTTTCTATTCTACTCCCTCGGTTAGCATCTCCCATCGGATGGAACTAGCTTCCTATCTGGAACTCAACCTAACTTCCTCTATCTCGTGGCACCCACGGTCCGAGCATCAATCTAGTTTAGTTGGGTTACTCGGGCATCCCTCCGATTAAACAAATACAGGCTTCCTTCCCTATCCAGTATTGTATTCTTTCCTCCCCATACGTCATTACGCTATGAAAAGAATATTTGCTTCCTTGCCCTCAGAAGCGCAAGCCCCTCCGGGACCTTTCGTGGTAAATCACTTTCAGATTTGAGATGATTCGTTACTAACGATATAATCCACTTTATATAATGCTCATAAGTAATATGCAAAAGGTGATAAGGCGTAGCTGCTGGTAATTATTTATATATGTAATTACGCTATTTCAGAATTGATCAAATACGGGTGGAAAATAGAAAGGGTGGGTTGGTAGCAGGCATGAAATGAAAGGCGGGTAGGGTGTTTGGAAACACTTAAATAAAGGTAAGATTGTGTCATCTCATCCCGGGTCTATAGCAGTACCTCCTCAAAAACATTCCTGAAGTAAGTAGTCTAGGGCTAATAGGTCTAGGTCTTCAGGTGGGTTTGAACAGCAAGGTAGGGGGTTCATAGCGTGTCTCCCCTGATCTGCCTGGCTAAAGCAATAGGTGATCAGTAGGGTAAGGTGGATTGGTAGCCTACACTATAATGAAAGGTTCGGTAGGTGAAATATGAATAGCGATAGTCCGCGCCACGATTCTTGGCTGAATCAATGGGTTGGTAAGGGCGCACTCAATTAACAAAGGTTGGATTAAGCAGTAAATCTGGTAAACAGATAACATGCACGTAAGTAAAGGTAAGATAGGCTTCTAAAAAGTAAATACAACTGGTCGTGTAAGTGCTTAAGCAAGCCGGTAAGATCTCTAAGTTCAGGTTTAGTCAGAAAGTAGTCTGTCCGCACTCCACCTTACTTATTTCCACATGTGGGTTCAGCGAGAATCCCAGCTGCCTAGCCATTTTTCCATCCACATAAATAGGGGTATGGTACCCATGACCCACCCAATGTGTAATTCGAAGCGACACTACTTTCACATTTTTTGAGTTGGAACCATATACCTATTGGGGGGATTGGGGTGGGGAGATTCCAAGCAAGGCAGCTGGCAGGGATTTTCGCTGTTCGAACGTGTTGAGAGGAAGGAGGGAGACCTGGGAAAGCGCATACAGAACCTGACACTTTGAGTGGGTTCAGGGACGCAGTCTTTACTCACCTTCTTCTTGATCTTACTTCTAACGAAGCCTTTTCATTGAGTAGTAAGTCTAGAGTTCTTCCGGGATTCGGGATACAAGGGAAAGATGGAAAGCTCATGGATAGGATCGAGAAACCCCTTCCGTTTTCATGGATCAACCTCCTCTCAAATGCCTTTTTAGTTTGATTTTGAACCTCACCTTGGAGCTATTATTTAGATACGTTATATCGGGATACAAGTTAGATATTTATATATGTAATTACGCCGCGGCATCACATCAAATGGGTTTTTCAAGTAGGTTCAAACGTCCTCTTTATTCCCCTCAAAGAGCTCTGGAAGGTTAGTGATTACCTTCTAGCTCAGCAATTACGATCTATCTCTAGTTACCGAAATTAGACGAGTCAATAGAGAAATACGTACTTTCTATTAAGCTCCCAGCCGCAACAACGACAAACCACACGCGCCTACGCCCGTCGAAACAACCATCGGATCGGAGCACATCGGATCGAAGCACATGCACGCACCCCTACGGAGCACATCGGATCAGAGCAGCCTAACAAACCCAACCGGCATTTATACCAGCCATCCCAGTTGGCGTTAACCCATTAAAGAACACTTCGCTGTATGGCCCGTTTATCCCACTCAATGATACATGGGTCATCAATCTCTCGCCAAGGGTGAGCAAGCGAACTCTCGACAAGGGGGCCGCCATCGCTCTTTAAACCAGGCTCTTTGAACCCTCTTTGAACAGGGCTCTTTGAACAGGGCTCTTTAAACCAAGCTCTTTAAACAGGGCTCTTAAAACATGTTCTAAGCTAAGGTTCTACATGCTGATATCCTGTGTTGCCCTCCTGGTACTATTCAATGCGGTAGAATTAGTCCACCAGGTCCTTCTTCTTATTTTCTGCGTCCTCCACGGCTATCTGTTATTGCCCTCCAGGCCTTTCCTTCTTTTCAAAGCGAATGGGTGTAATTGGGAATGCGTTAATGCGGGCGAATAGGGAATGAAGTGTGCCATCAATCTCCTCATCCATAAGTGTCTGGGCCTACCCCACCAACTACTACTACTACTATGGCCCATAAGTCGAATAAATCACCCCTAATTGGTGACCACCTCACACACTCGGAATACGTGCCCTGGGCGGTATCCTAAAGATACAGGGTCTAGGTGTACGTACGTGTGTTTATGCGGGCGGTAGAATGCGGATTGAACGTGGGAATGCGAACTCGGATTGAACAACTAACTCTGGGTAACTTCCGGAATCACAAACCTATGGGTAACTTACTTACTTTTCATCCTTCTTTCTTGGGTCAGTTTCAATCCTTCCGTTGGAGCGCCCCACCACATTGAATATGGCAGGTGCGGATTGAATGGCGGGTATGGTATAAATATAGGGGGTGGGTAGTGTGGGAGAATGATGGGTACGAGAGCTGCAATCAAGTGAGAGATCTAAATTGTCTGTGAGAATGAAGGGTCCGTGAGATTGAACCTCGATGGGGCTGTGATATGTGGAGTTGATTGGGCCGTGAGCTGTTACTGAGGAGTACGAAGCTGCTGGAAATGCTGGGGACGCTGGGAGGTAGTTGGGCTCCTTATCGGTACGAAATATGGTGAATTATGGGACGTGAGATGCGGATATGATGGGGACGAAAGCGTATGTTAGTTAAGTTATTAGTTAGTGAAGGTCTTGGTATTACTTGGTTAGTGCAGGTCTTGGTATTACTTGCCACCATCGGCCGGGCACTGACTCTTCGTTCGGTCGAGCTACACTTACTTTTGGTTAATGAGCCATCAGGTGGGGACCAGAGTGACATTCACATTTTCTTATTTGCCTCACAAACTCTATTCCAGGTAAGAACTATTCGGGGTAGACGGATGGGTTATTCGGAGAAGATACGGGGAGGAAGGTAAGTAAGTAAGGAAGGAAGGGTCCTAAATAGCAGATTCTCGGGAAGCTGGTGAGGTGGTTGACTCCGGTGAGAGATCCGGTGAGAGAAAGGTGAAGCAAGATCCTGGGGAGCCAAACCCTACAGATGGGGACTTCAAATCTATATTTCTATATTCTTTTCTATTTATAAGCCAGACGATAAGGAAGGTGATGAGTCCAAGGTCGAGTGGAAACTTCGATAGAAAATATTCCAAGGGCAAATGACAAGATTTCTTATCTGTGCCTAAGTTCGCTCTTCTTCACTTGAGTTGTTGGCGAGGTAGTTGTTGGCGAGGTAGTTGTTGGCGAGGTAAAAGATCTGGTTGCACCTACCTATGGAGATAATCATACATATAAGGAGGACCAACTGCACCACCTATGTTTGTGTAGGTTGTAGGTCATAAGATCAGGACCTCATTGCGCATTTACCTTCGTTCTGGTGTACCTACGCGTGTCTACCTCCGTTCTGATGTACCTATCCGTATCTTTGTAAGTAAGTAAGTGTGGGGTATCATTTCCGTTCACTCACCCGGCCTAGGGGAGGGCGAAACAACAAAGGCGTGGAACTCATAGGGGGGAGGGGAAGTCACTTTGTAGGGGAGAAACACTTAGAGAGGTAGGGAAGAGATTCGCCCTAGATTCCCCTAATGGATAAGTGGTTTACGGGAAGAAAGATAAGGACCTTTCCCGACCCATGACAACTTTTATTACTAGCCTCGCAACCTCCGTCCAAGGCGAACACTCTCTTTACCGTAAGTGGTAAGTGTCAAGGGTTGTAAATGGGGAATTAGCCCAACGCCCACATAGGATTCACTCTTTAAAGCGCATAACCTCTGACTATTGGTTGGGGGAGGGAGGGCCAAATCTCCTACCTAATCAGGGATAGCATCATTTATAAAGAAAACACGTTCTTCTCTATAGAGATATGTCCGCTTGGTCAATTATGAAAACAGCACTTGATGACGACATCACATGCTTGTAAGTAATGATTCGCCATGCTACTAACTCGAAGTACGTATTGTGCTAATTCCCACAGCTAATTCCCACATATATCAGGACGAGGCATAATTACATATATAATAGCAGCGTTATCGAAGGATTGATCTTACCAAAAAGGCCAACTTTTCATTTCACACAGTTAGATAAACTGAGATCATATCTGTTAGATAAGGAAGGGAATCAGGACTTGACCGAGTTGAGAAGTACCTTACTGGGTGAGCTGGGTGAGCAGGACCTACCTTACCGCCCGCCTGAAAGGACCTTTTAAGAAGGGAAGGTTCTTCTTTCTTCCCCTCAAAGAGCTAGCTAGAAGGTAAGGAAGGATTGCTTGCTCAACAATAGGCCCGAAGGGTGCGATAGCACGCTCGACTAAAAAGCCGCCATCGACTCGGCCGAGGTTACGAGGTCGAGGAGGGCAAGGCCAGGTTCTTCAATGTAAATATGAAAGATATCTTCTCTAAGAGCCTTTTTCTCTCAACCTCCCTTTCCTTCTGACTTGCCTTCCTTCCAAAGAGACCCTAAGTGACTGGTCTTTTTTCTTATTATTATTCGGGTTTCGTTCTTCCTCTTTCTAGGGTCGCCTTCTTTCTTCTCAACGGAACAATAACTATGGCTTTCCACTTTTCAATGTCGATTCATAAGGCTGGCTTTCCTCCAACTCTAGAGACTGGCCTTCCTTTTTATGGCTACTGGCCTTTTTCTGACTGGCCTAGCTGGAAAGAACTGTACAAACGCAGGGCTCGAAGAACGAGCGGATCGGGGAATTACTTTACCGTACCGGGCGGGTGCTGGGGAATTATTTGACCGTTATCCCGCCTCCAACTACGATATATAGTGACAGAATTTTGCTTACTGACCTGCGATAGCGAACTAAAACACCCACCAAGATACAACACCCACCTTACAACACAACTACGACTAGCACTAACCAGACCAGCTAGGCTAGGTTATCATATCAAATCACTTACTTACGTACATATACTGTGTTACCTCTTTATTTTCTCGTGGGCTTGCTAGATTGATTCGATTGATCGATAGAACCCATGTTACCAACTTATGGAGGAGGATGCTAACTTATGGAGGATGCTAACTTATGGAGGATGTTACCAACATGAAAGCTTAACGTACCGAAAACAGGAACTACCTTGAATGGACTGGACTAACGAAATGCTGATCGATACCTTGTGATCTTACTTACGCTTACCAGGCCTAGGGAGGTTATAAACGATAGGCCACAGCCCCACCTACCTGAGAGATGAGGAGATCTTGTCAGCGAACCGAAAGAAAGCAGCGAACCCACAGCCTTTCCCGACCCCCCTGCCAAAAAGAGAGAGCCCTGGGGAAACACCAAGTAAAGCAGTCCAGGCCAACCAATACCACCTACAGGGCCCTATATTATTTAGGGGCGGAGCCACTCACTATTCCGATGGTGAGGACCGGTAGGGGCTCGACTGTCAAGGAGAGGGGCGGAGCCACTCACTATTCATATGGTGAGGACCGGTAGGGGCTCGACTGTCAAGGAGAGGGGCGGAGCCACTCACTATTCATATGGTGAGGGGTCACTCACTATTCCGATGGTGAGGGATTACTTCAACCTGCCAACTAACTAACCAGGGCCCTATATTCTTTAGGGGCGGAGCCACTCACTATTCCGATGGTGAGGACCGGTAGGGGCTCGACTGTCAAGGAGAGGGGCGGAGCCACTCACTATTCATATGGTGAGGACCGGTAGGGGCTCGACTGTCAAGGAGAGGGGCGGAGCCACTCACTATTCATATGGTGAGGGGTCACTCACTATTCCGATGGTGAGGGATCCCACCTGCCCACCAACTACGGAGCCACCCACCTCACTCCAACAGTCCAGCTAGGTGCTGATATCACATAACTTACTTACGTTTATATAACGTGTCACCTCTTTCTTTTTATTTCGGGCTTATTTATTCGATTGGATTTATTCTATTGATGATGCTCCCCATGTTCCCCCATCACACCTGCAGTTAACCTGATGCCCACCAGGATAACCTACCCGCCTGGGAAATAGCCGAGAAAAGAAAGCAAGCTGCACGGAACCAACACAGCTTGTTCCTACCTGGGCTGGAATGGCTCTGAGAGAGAAAGAAGAAGCACTAGCTCTGGCTGGGGACCGACCTGCCAACACTTACTGCACGGGGGACCCCGTAACCCCCTTCCAACCAGAGAGGCACCAACCCCCACCAGTACAGGACCACCTATCCAATCAGGACAAGACAATCAGGACAGTACCACCAAGCCCACCTACAGGGCCTACCACCTGCCATCTGGGTTCCCACCTGCCCACCCATGACGGAACAAGACAGAACAGCTAGGTGGTGACGTAGTTGCTTATATACGTTATTTTACCGTGTTTCCTAGTTAGTTGATGAGTGTTGTTGCTTGATTGATTGGCTTGATGAACTTGATTGATCCATACCCCACATGTTCCCTACAGAGCTTTATTGGATTTACTTGCTTGATTGATCCATAGACCCCATCGTTCCCTACAGACCCACTGGACGGAGCATAGCTCCTATAATGGACACAACTGTAAGTCTATAGTGCTAGTAGTAGGCTTTCACTCTATGAAACTTCCTAAGGCTAAAGGCTAGTGTCCGTAAGGCTGGTTTCCATTTGTTTCCTCCAATGGATCCTAAAGTAAAAGCTCCTTAACAATGGTATGAAAAATCACAACATTTCATTCATTTTAGAGTCAGGAGTTGGAGTTTGGAGTAGTCGTTGTTGGAGTTTGGGGAGTTTGGAGTTTGGCCTTCTCTGTAGATGTTGACTCTTATCGGGACGTGAGATGAAATCAAGTAAGAAAGCTAATTTGTCTTCTCTTGATGGCTCCTATTGGGAGTGAGCTGTTACATCCGGGAGAAGAAGCGTTCGAGAGCTGGGAGAGAACCCGGGTGAGGTGCGAGAATGAAGGAAGGAGCCAACCAATTCACCCGAGATAAGAGATACCAGAACACCAAGATATGATACCACATCGCATTATATATGTAGATTTACAATTTGAGAGGAGCTTAGTAAATAAATATAGGAAATTAGAGGAGCTTAGGAAATCGATGTTGAGTAGTTAGTTGGCGGAGCTGGAGTCTTCCCCTAAGAGCCAACCAATCGATGAAGAGTTTTAAGAGGAGGATTACCCGAAGAGCACCGATTTCTTTTAGGTTTAGTGGGGACCCTCGCTGCTTCTTGATAGACTGATTGATAGCAGGCGAAAGGGCGGCTGGCTTGCGAGGAGGCGGTTATATAACCCGAGCGAGGAAAGACCAATTCGTGACGCTACAACCTGTGATAGACCCCGAGATTATGATTCGCAAGACAAGTGCTACGAACCGGATACCCGCAATGGGATCTTATCAATTTAGTAGACCCCGATCTCGATTGCAAACTGGAGACGATGAACTTTACGGCGGGCTTCCTGCTTGCTGGGAGAAGAAAAGAAACGCGATTGCTTGCTTTGGTTATGGGACTGCTTAGTTAGCCACTTATAATTAAGTTTCAGAGCCAGATAGCAGCCTTGCAAGAGCAGATCATGGAGCTGACAAAAGCCAAAGTAGGTAGAGAACAGGTGTAATGTACCACCTACATGACTGAGGTTAAGCTTTCCACATAATTCCCTCTAAGTAGCCAGTAATGTATATTTCCTCACCATATGAATAGTGAGTCCCTACCGGGCCTGACCCTGGCCTTCCTTGAAGTGGTAATTTCACTAGTGAAAGGGGGAAGCAAGGTACGAGCCTAAAGATCGGACGCTAGGAGATCGAGGGTAAACTTGTTCGAGGTAGGGCTGGTCTCCTTCCTATCGAAATTCTCATGCGATAACCCGAGCTGGCTTGCCCTGCAATCTCCCCACGCGCATAACTAGGGGTATGGAACCTGCCTTGCCATCGGACCAAACACCTTAGAACCCAAACCGCGAACCTGAGGACCTCACTTCTGAGGACCGGAGGGGCTCGACCAAAGAAAGAAGTAAGTGGCTGCTGGTCATTCTTTATATATGTAATTCTAATTCTTTATATACGTAATTATGCCAACTAACTAAGGTAGCCGGATTTCACATATTCTTAGGTCTACGCAGCCTTCCCCTCCCCAGCTTGGGCGTGTCAAGTAGCCGTAAAACGCACGCAAATAGCCTTTCAGACGAGATTCCACTCTCGATGCATGCCTCTGGAAAACTACCGCAACATAGGCTGGCTAAAGAGAGATAGATCGAGTAAGTGAATCGGTCTACATTGAATTATATATGTCATTACGGCAGCATCTGAATCTCTATTTTATGAACCTAAACTACCACATGCTCATATATAACTACCACCATAACAATGACTGGTCTTTCTTCTCTCTCTCTAGCTAGGAAATCACTCTCATTATATATGTCATTACGGCAGCCAATGAATTGGATTCAAGTTCAATTGACTTATTGGGTGCCCCTCTCAAATAAGTAACTAAAGGCTGGTCGAGCGTGCTCCGCATCCTCTCCTTATAAGTGAATAAGGTACGTAGTAGCTCACCCTCACCACCGGACCTTGCCCGGTGCAGACAAGCGACTACGTACCTTACTGACTTCTGATAAGGACCTTTAGGTGCTCGACCATAAGGACCTTTAGGTGCTCGACTGTTAAGGACCTTTAGGTGCTCGACTGATAAGGACCTTTAGGTGCTCGACTGTTAAGGAGAGGAGAGGATGCGCAAGCATGCTCGACTGTTAACCCCCCAA
>Ga0213496_10000026_pt1 | contig 19485 bp, 15 predicted proteins | sample Lodgepole_Yose_2_FD_150977 | JGI IMG/M metagenome (GOLD analysis project Ga0213496, IMG submission 150977) | Leaf-associated microbial communities from Pinus contorta in Yosemite National Park, California, United States - Lodgepole_Yose_2 | ecosystem: Host-associated > Plants > Phyllosphere >...
ATAATGTAAGGGCACCGCCATACAGAACACGAGGAAGCATTCGATGGCGGCCCCCCTCTCAAATAAGTAACTAAAGGCAGTCGAGTGTGCTAACGCACCCTCACCATATGAATAGTGAGTGACCCCTATGAAGAAGTAAGGGCCCTCAAATGGCAGGTGAAAATCCATGCCCTGTCTCCGTCTCTCTGCATTGAATCCGTTGGCGGGAAGCATCTCATCCCAGGTGGTCCAAACTTATCATGATATTACAAGGTATCTATTCCTCCATGATGAAAAGAATATCCAGTGAGGGGAGAGCAAGGGGTTAAGTACCACCAATACCAGACATAGGTGCTCAAGCTGTAAGGGATGCAGAGGTAAAGCCAAAAGCAGTCAACCCCACAGATCCACAAGCAGCAGTAGTTGAAGCTGACTCATTTTACCCAGTTCTATTTGCATCTCCATATGGTGATCAAAGCACAAGGTATACCCCCTGTCGTCGCACTCTCTACATCATGCCATCACATTACACCTTGCCACCTAATCCCGTACACATTACACCTACTACCAGCTCGCTAAGCGCCCATCCCTGACCTTGCAACATCACTAGTTTCACCCGGAGCACCCCTTCCCGTTCTTCCACCACTATCTCGCTCGGTTCCTAATCCAGTAGCCGTACCTGCAGTATCAAAACAAGTAAAGGCATCACCCGCGGAGGAATAGGCGGGTCGAGAGCTAGTAGAAGTTCAGGTACCAGAGCCAGTTGACCAAGCTTATGAACTTGAACCCGCATCTATGCCAATTTACCGAGTAACAGATCCAGTCGTTGTTGATTCACCACCTGTAGTTTCATATCCTCTTTATTCAGATAGAGGGCCACCATCTTCAAAGGATCCCCTCTACCCTGATGATCCAATGGTTCAAACAGGAATCTAAAAGCAGCACTTACGCACCTATGTATGCCATCTGTAGTTAATCTAGTCCCGTCGAAGCAACCTATTGCCGAGCCATAACTACTAGTTAGTAACTATAAGATAGATCTTGCCTTGCTCATTCACTGAGTCCTACGTGCTCTCTCTCACCCCTAAGTGTTCTCGCACCTGCGCGTCCCATGTTCCTACCCCATACGCGACGCGCCTACCACTGGGCATTGAGTTAGATTTAGTGCTGTGCTTGGATCATGACACGGTCAATTATTCACTTGTAAAGTAGCCCGCTTGTTCATCGCATAAGGTAAAGCCCCAGAGCCTATTCCAATTCCAGTTCCCACTAAAGAATAAGCAACAGATCCCATTGTAGTTTACCAAGTAGCAAAGGCAGCATCCGCGGGAGAGGTAGCTGGAACAAAGCACACAGCACCAATTGAAGTTTATCCAGAACCACCAATACCGGTGGTAGAGGCGGAGCTAGAAGCAGTAGTTACGGTTCCAGGCTTTGCGCTAGTTAGTAACTTGAAGCCAAGACCTTGAGTCTCTTTCCTAATCAAAGTGGTACCAAGATATGCTGCTGGCTATGATGCGGGTCAACCTAGGTGGTAAATTGGTTAAGGTGTAATATATAAGATGAAAGCCGCCTTGTATATTAGGAATCTCTATAAAGATAACCAACCCAACTACCTGACCGGAAATCTACTCCCTGACCGCCATGGGCCCATCGGGACTGAAGCAACTGGTTCATTGCATATATTTCAGTAGGTAGACCGATCCACGCTTGGTGCAGGTGTAATATCGATAGATGGCGACACTAGGTGGCAGGTGCGTTGCGATGGCTAGTGCTTGGCATGGGCGCTCGGAACCGAGGGATACCAATCGGGGTAGGGGCGGCCGGTAAGATGGTTGATCCCCGGGCCCAATATGGTCCCAGTAGCAATCCTTCGCCTGTTCGACAAGATCCTTGGGGCGAGCGCACAAATGAACCCCTTGCATAGACCGCCTGGTATAAGGCTGCAGGAACAACAAGAGATACAACCCGTATAGCGGGAAGGCTCGGGGCGACCTTAGCATGGGTCAACCACGTAAGGTTGGAAAATGCCTTATCTCCTCCACATATTGCAGGTGGAAGGCCGGCCGGGCGGACACCTATAAATCGTACCGCTATGTGTCGTCTAGTAACTCACTGCGGAGGTAGAGATGGGCACATAGGCATAGAATGGGGCATTATGGGCGTATACCTTCCAAGCACCGTTAGACCTTCGTGAGTGGGATGAATATTTTCGAGATCGAGATGAATATTTTCGAGATCGAGATGAAGAGTTTAGAGACCGGGATAGGTAAGCAACTGCAGAACCAACTGGAGAACCATTTCAAGGGTACTAAACCTCTCCGATGAAACTACTGATGCTATTGGATCTACTGGTATTGGATCGGCTGCTTATGGACCTGGAACAGGATCTCAATATGGGTCTAGAAGCTATGGGGCTGTCTCTGCTACTTACTTTTATTCTACTGTTGGCTCACCAGGATCTCCACCTCCTATAGAAAGCTATCCACCTAGGTATGATGCTCTTAGGTATGATGCTCCAAAGAGAAGGATTGAATAGGTACCGGTGACTGATCGCATAGTCACACCAGTGGCTTACCTTTACAAATGGAAGTGGTGCTACGGGCTCTCGATCTGGAAGGTCTGGATCTGGGAAGAAAACTACGCCCAGAATGTGCAAATGTTCGGAACAGGGCAGGTCGGTCAACATCTGCATAACCAACGACTTAATCTACTGAGCCAACGGCTGCTTCTTATACTTATAGTGGATATGGAACCAGGTAAACACGACCCAACTGCTGCTCCATCAACTTCTGGATCTACTGCAGAAACAACTGCTGCTGCATTCATGGCTAAATCTACTGCTGCGGCTGCTGCTGCTAATGCCCGTACCACGACTGCTGCTGATGACCCATCTGCCTGAAGCAACAGGCTCTGAACCTCGCTTTCGAAACTCCGAAGCTTCATCTCGATCTCGAAAAGCATAAACTGGATCACGAGCATCAGAATCTTAAGCTCGCTTACGAAGCTCAGAATCTGGACCTCGCTCTCGATATCGAAAACCTGGATCTCGCTCTGGTGGAACTAGCACTACGACTGGCTTTGGAACTGATGAATCGACTGCTTCTTCAGCGGCTGCTGGGTCAACGGAATTAACTGCTTAATAAACAGCCTAATCGGCTGCTTAACCACCCGAATACACTTCTGTTGCTGAAGAATCAACTGGATCAATAAAAGAAACTACTCAGTCAACTACATTCCGTTATGCCCGTGCTGTATGCTTTGCTCTATCTATCATATATATATATATATGCATACTAGCCCTGGTGGGTAACTAGCTTTGGCTGGCTGTGGTATGTAGTAGCTGGCTGGATGGCTTTGTATCTGGGACTGGCTTTGCTGCTGCTTGCTCTGTTGCTGGTGGTGGTTCTGGTCCTCTTTGAAAGACCCGGTAGGTTTGGGTAGGACCAGAGAGAGACATAGAGACACCTAGCAAAAGCTACCAATACTTGCAGACCGGACAGCTGCTACCATTATACTTATACTTATATTGATACCGAGAACAAAGGGCAGGCACATACCAGGAATAAGGGAAGGGCACATACACTTATACTTACCGGAACAAGGGCAGGGCAGGCGGCAGAGCCCTCGGATAGCTATCGCCCCGAACTCCAAGAGCCTCAGGAAGGAGGGACCAGTGAAAGATCTACTAGACCGAGCAATGCGAGGTGCCTGTGATCCACTGCCCCTATCCACTCCATCAGTGGAATATACCCCTAGCAATGCATCCTTAGGGGGATCAGACACCACAGACAGACCCCTATCCACTCCATCATTGAGACTATATCCAGGGAGGGAGGAACACACACCTAATAGAAGGACCTGTTAACAGTACCTTACAGCTACCCTCAGACCAGAGAGACCTATTAACTACACCTTCCCCTTAGCTACCCTCATACGATACCCTATTTCATCATCTACCCATGAACAGAGAGGGGAATTATATACACCACTGGGAAGGTACACACACCGGAAGGGACAGACACCTATTGAATGCATCAGCTACCCTACGCTTATAGACCCTTCAGACGAGGGATCAGTTAATGCATCTGTGATTACTAATAGAACCCGCACATAGAACTCTTGGTGGGAGGGGACACATAAAGCATTCAGTACCCGCCCTCCCCCGGCAGACCCCAGCCAGCCTTTAACCCATTTAGTGATCAAGGACACTCCTGAACCTTTCACTGACCGGTAAAGGACACCCGTAGGCGAGAGAGAGCGGAAGGGACAACAACCAAGCCGAAGTAAGCATTACAATCGAATACCTTAATCAATTTGATTTTCTGCTTGCTCGCTGACCCTTGTTGTTTGCTTACGAGCACATATTGATCGAGCCATGTTATCCACCAGAAAAACGAGATTGATCAATAAATGATAGAATACCTGGGCCCAGACACTAAGTTGACTTCATTGAATGATGATGAATAGCAGAATCATCATATCTCCGCATAGCAGAATCATCATACCTCCGCTAGCGAATATTCATTGAATTAGAGGATGCGTAAGCATGCTCGACCATAAGCCCACCACCCAATAAGCATCAAGGAACTATTATCTACGTCATTTCATTCATGCATAATGACATATATAATGAGATATCTCTTTGTATACGATATTCTTCTCCAGTTTCAATTGACTTATTTTGTGCCCCTCTCAAATAAGTAACTAGCTTTTGGTCGAGCCTGCTGTCGCACCCTTAAAAGCCATCCATTTATTGAACCATCGATTGAGGGAAATCCAAGAGCAAGCTCGTTGGGAAAGAGAAGGTTGAAAGAAGGTAAAGATAGATAGAGATGGGGCACCCCCTCCCCTATGCCACCGGGGTGGGGATACTCGTTTCTTGAATCCATGCTTCCAGTAGCTTGGTTTGTTCGAATCAATGCCGTATCTGTTGTGATAATTTCAATCTCTATACGGCGGTATGGATGGCCTTCGTATTGATGTAGCTAGCGTTGTGAGAATGCCAATATTTAGATGTATTTCTATCTTGATGATGCGAGAGTTGCTTGAAGGTAGAGATGACGCTAGGAAGGAGGGTAAGTCAGGTGGGTAAAGGTACCCCCCGCCGTACACGTCACATGGTTCGCTCTCCGGCAAGATCCACCACGATGTAGCGTCGTTTTCAAGCAAGCTCATAAGGTAAGGCAAGCACTAGGCGGTGTTCGTTCTGAGGGAAGCAACCGACGATGTATTGGTCATCTTTCCTCAAATACTAAGGATATGAAAGGATGTAAGTGAAATACGGTGCCATCCAAGGCCTATCCATCCCTGAGAGGAGAAAGGATATGGGGATAGTTAGGAAGGAATAACGCACTCGGGAAGACAGAGAGACGTCTGGCGGGCGATAGCGATAGCGGCGATAAGGATCAGAGGTAGGATCGTTATCTGTATCTATAGATATCCGCAATGCCTGTGCTGTGACGACGATGTATCTATACACTCTCTATTTGCCTGTGTCAGTCGGTCAGTGAGTTAGTTATCGAATTCAAGAGTTCTGATTAATCCTAAGGACGGAGAGACGTCGGGCGATAGAGATAGCGATAGAGATAAGGATCAAAAAGTAGGGATCGTTCTAACCATCGTTCTAACCAGCGTTTTCTTTCCGTACACAAGGTTAGGTCACTCCATGTGTGATGTCAAAACAACTAGCCAATACCATGGGAAGAGAGTCAATACCACGGGAAAAACTCAACAAATTCATAGTCAAATGGTCCAAGCACCAACTCCAAGGACCGGCAGGGTGCGTAAGCACGCTCGACTAATAAGGCCGCCATCGGCTCGACCAACGGGAGAGGATGCGGAGCACGCTCGACCAACGGGAGAGGACCCTTTCTTTCTTTGTCCACCCTTTCAATGGGCTCTCTCAATGTCATATCATGCCTATTATATAGGAAATTATGCTTTGCCATGTCTGTCCTTACATGGGGAAAGCGATAGCGATCAATAGCAACCATTCCGGCAAGCGGTCTCTTTTTCGCTCTCCTCATTAGCAAACATGGAGGCAAGCGTTGTTGTACTGGGTGAATTGGATAGAACGGAAGGCAGTCGAAAAGAGATGACTCACTCACAAACGTCCTAACTAACCTCAATGTCAAATATCGTTGTGGAACCGGTGTATTGTGTAAAGCCCTCTACCATTATTATTCCAGGCCTGTTATTAAGTGACTCCTCGGCTTGAATTCTTCGAGTTGCAGTAGCGAGATTCCATCATCTCATTATATATGTTGCGGTAGTTGTCCGTCATTTCATTCCATATGGATATAAGTCAGTTCAGTTACTGATCGGCAAAGTGCCTTAACTCATAGTGAGTGACCCCTCACCATATGAATAGTGAGTGTGCTAACGCACCCTCTCCTGGACAGTCGAGTGTGCTTACGCACCCTCACCATATGAATAGTGAGTGGCTCCGCCCCTAAGTAAGAAATATAGGGTGAGGTAACGAACGCTCGACCCCCGGGAGAGGGCCCTAGCTGGGGGGTTAGATCTATAGGGAAGGCACTCCTCCTACCTCAGGAACTTATGAGCTACAGGCACGACCCTCCTCATGAACTGATGAGCGGAGGGAGGGATGGTAGAGTAGATCGGTCCTATAGAATTCCCTTCTTTATACCCGAAGGGGCATTAGTACCCTTCGGGAGTGCCCTTCGGGGATTGATCGGTACCCTGGACTCAGGAACTGAACTGATTAGCTACTGGGTCGGCTTAGTGCACTACTCAATGAAGTGTCTAAGAGTTGCAGGTTCAAATCCTGTCCATCTCAGCCTTAAAGCAAGGCACTTATAGATACTATTAGCCCCGAAGACGTAGAGATTGATTACTGAATCCTAAGCTATTGATGAATGCTAAGCTATCGGTGTTTTATGATGGATACCAACCACCTTGAACTGGAAACTGCTACGGGGGAAAAGCCCAAATGCATTGGGTCTACTACAGGCATTATGCAAATATTATTCCCCCGATCTATCGGTCTTAGTACCTCTTTGCGAGCTCTTGCATTCATAGTGGTTGGAATTTCACCAAATCACCCGAAGCTAACGAGCATGCTTATTACGCCCAGCAAGAGGTGAGCAATTGGCTAACCTTAGAGAATGGAATGATTCGATAAAGAACAGTCGAATGCATTGAGTCCACACGGCGTTTGCCAATTTCATTCCCCGGTCTACCCGGCTCAGTATTTCTAAGTTCTCCCATTCCTAGGTTTGCCCCCTTAATTTACCTCTATAGGAGCCCCCTAAAATACCTTTATAGGAGGAGATCGAAACCGAATGTCAGTGTAATCAGCCTTTTTTGGTCCATTTCATTCTACTCCATTCAAATCTATTAAAGCATTACTCTATCTCTATAAGGATCAAATCTGAGCGTAACCCTTGTACTGGAGATCCCCGATACATAACGCTGTGGGTGCATTGGGTATGGGCGTTTGCCAACTTCATTCCCCGATCTACCATAGCTAGTACGTCTCAGTGGTATCTCCATTCATGGGTCTGCTCTTACTACTATTTAGAGTGCTACGAGAAACAAGTCAGCGCAAGCAGCGCTTTTTCCTGCCTTCATTGACTCTTGTTGAACTCCTCACATATCGAGCTGAGCATTACTTTAGTATATTAGGTTGTATTCGGTTGGCATAAAATCTATTATTACTTTTTGATTGGATATTGACAGATGGGTGAGGATTCTGTGCAATTAGACTAGTTTCGAGCAAAAACTCAGTTTAGATGTACTGGGTACTGTAGGAATTATCACCTTGAAAAGGGAGGATTCAGCAGGAACAAGGCTAATCTCTACACTCACAGGGAAAGACCCTACTAAAACATGATAGATTATAAGTACTATTACTATTCTGATTGCTACTAGTATTTGTATTATGTCTACTATAGGATAATACCCTACATGACTATTTATAGAGCATATTAACTTACTACTGGGATTGAGACTTGTACGCCTTTCTCGTGAATATTTGTCCTGTAAACCCCGAGAACTTGAACTAATCGTAAGGGAGGGCTACACTTACTTTTGGTTAAGGCTTGCTTATTTCCTCAGGTTATTTATTGCTCACCCATCAGGGTGAGGAGAGCAAGGAGGCGCAAGCAAGTCTCTCAATTGTAGGGAGAGGAAATCACCCGTATGGATTAGGCAGTTATTCTCGGGGGGGGGGGATGTTTGTTGAGCGGAGCGAGCCCCCCGATAAGCCAGCCCTCCTGGAGGAGTGCGTTAACATATATAATAGGGTTAGTTACTGAATAAGGGAAGCCAGTAACGATCCGACCGACCGACCCACTGAGACCGGCTGACTGAGACTGGCCGACTAAGACCAACTGAGACCAACTGATATCGATATCGACTGATACCGACCAACTGAGACCAACTGATACCGATACTGACTGATACTGATACTGAACGACTATCCCATCCAGACCCGGAGATAGCTTCTGACCAATGTGATTGAGGAGAGACCGAATCCAAACCTTTTCAGACTTGATTTCAGGTGTTCCTTGATGCTTATTGGGTGGCCCCTCTCAAATAAGTAACTAAAGGGTGGTCGAGCCTGCTTGCGCATCCTCATCCTTTTCTCCTTTTTCATGGGCAAGTGAAGGCATATTAGTATTTATACATTGCGCTTCTACCTCTTTCCGGTCCCAGACAGATCACTTCCCCTTCTTCCTGCAAGTCTCAGTCAGATCCTAACCCGAATGAACAGCTTCCCATCCATTGAGATAGTCTCAGGCAGAGTCCCGCCCAGAAGAAAGATAGGTAACCTATTGGATTCAGACAGCGAATTGAAATCGGGAGATCGCCAGATGGAATTCGACCATCACGAACACAGGTTCCTCCATGTCGTCCGATAAAACCCAGATCTGAAATACCCTCCTTCCATTGCTCAATCCAGCCTTTACGGTTCCCAGATCTCCACACATGGGCGAGTTGTACCTCCAACCGATCGGCTACCCGACCACCCTACTTTTCTCTAGCCTTCATCACAGCGGAGTAATCCCGAGGGGCTTCCCGGGAGAGCGATTAGGTGCTCCTTTTCCTTTTGAACAGTTCAGGACCTTGCCGGATTTATGCCTGTGGAAAGCTGTCAAAATCTCTTTCGAGCCAGCAGCTTCATCTCTTCCTTGCACTAGGAAGCGCAAGACCCTACCGGACCTTGGATTTCCTTGGATTCGAATCTGCACTTCCTGGTCTACCGTAAAAGGCCCCTACATCTGCCTTGGGATATGGAGATTCCTTTCTCCTTCAGCTGGTAGATCCCCTTGTCCTTGGCGCCACCAACCCTAATTTGAGGCGAGCTAGGAATTGAGAAATAAGAAGTACCCGTGGTTATTTCTCCTCCTCTTACCCCAACATCCCCTACCTACGGACCCATCCCCAGACGAATGTCGGTTGAGGAAAAGTCAGTCCTAGATGCTTATTGGGTGGGGGGCGATGGTCGAGCAAGAAATTGATTTGACTTATTGGGTGGGCCCCTCTCAAATAAGTAACTAAAGGTTGGTCGAGCCATGCGTTAGCATGATGGCGGCCTTATCAGTCGAGCGATTTTCATTCATTTGACTTATTGGGTGGCCCCTCTCAAATAAGTAACTAAAAGCCTGCTTCCTTGATGCTTATTGGGTGGGGGGCGGTGGTCGAGCCTGCTTGCGCATCCTCTTTTTTTTTTCTTCCCCCTGAATATTTCGCCTATCCTATTTTGTGGTGTAATGCCCTCCCCCCTATCCTATTGTGTGGTGTATAAACTATGGCCATTCCGAGCCCCGCCTTCCGGCAAGTGGCCAGTCGACCTAAGTACTTGTCCCATTTATTGAAGCTCATTGCTGGCTGAGAGAATGGCACACCTTACCCGATGAGGGATCTTGTCCTGAATAGAGAAGGTCTTCGCGCTATAGAGAAGTCCCGACCCTTCCTTCTAGGGGGGGTTTATTTTCAAACTAGCAAGATGGATGTTCTTTCTATCTATTCACAACAGATAGATTCTTTCAGGCATAGCTCAGGTCAAATCCCTGGTTCATCTGCGTGCATCATATTCAATAGCCGGATATCGTAAAATCCCTATGCTTCGACATGCTCCTATCGACATCTCCAGTTTCGAGCACCTTCGGGGTTAGGGCCTTCACCCTCCTGGCCTGGCAGGGAAGGTATAAGGTCCTGCCCTCTCATTTTCACCCCGGCCTTTTCAAGTGCAAGGCAGAGCTATTTGAAGGCAAGGCTTGGTTGGTCGGGGGGAGGGTGGTGGGGAACAAAAGAAAAGGTCCTGTGCCGGAAGAGGCAAGCTCCGCGAAGGGCTATGCCCAGCCAGGACCCGTAGCGAAGATCCCTTTCCCGTAGGTAAGTTTATCCCTATATTGATTCCTTCCCCTCGACCAAGGGGAAGAAATCAAGGGCCAGGACCTTGCAGAGCTAGCTCACTCAGGCAGGCAGGCAGGTAAGACCAGGACTTCGCAGAGCCCTTTGAGGGGAATAAATATAAGTAGGGAAGGCAAATTCTGTCACTCACTATCCTGAAACTATCCCTACACAAATTCTGAAGCACCCACTTGCTAAAGTGCTGCTTCCTTTCCCGTTATCCCTTCCCCGGTATCCCTTTCCCTCGAAGATGTTGGCGCCCGTTGCGCTGGACGGACGAGCGAATATTGTATGAATCTTTCATCCGTATCATACGAATTTTGCATCGAAAACTCCTCCGGGAGAAGCTAGAATTCGTTCCGTTCGGATATTGATTGGTCTTAGTTCGACATGGTTTACGCGTCATTGGTTCCCGGAAGAGTCAATATTTCCATCAGCTAAACCCTCTCCGACCCTGCCTTTGGACCCGTATTCCGTTCGTACACGATTGACGGAGGCCTCTTCAACATGTGTTACTACGTCTCCAGTAGCATGCTCCTACTCCGTCTTTCCCTCCATAAGTTATCAAATTTGGTGCTCTTCGATCCCCAGTTGCTACGGAGAACGAAGGGCGAGATACAATCAATTTTTTTACCCAAGTGGTTTTCGCTTCTTCCCGTTCTTGTTTCTCACTCTTTCCCGGGTAGTTCCCAATGTTCGGCACTTCCCATGCTTTGCGGGTACAACATCAACTAATTTGCTCATGATCAAGTTACAACCTAAGATTTTTGACCATATTATGTCAACTGTTCGTATTTCGTTCATTTCATCAATATGCTCCCAAGTACCCGTAATTGTGATCCGTTTGCCAGATAAGGGTATTTCTGTGAAAACTTCCACGAAGAATCGTCGTTTTTTCATGGTTTCCCCGCTTCCCACAGCAGCTTTTTTCGCACCTCCAGATATCTGGTGTCAAATCGTCGCTCGTTTACCTATTTCTCCGATGATGGAGTTGACCATCTCTGTGGCATCGATTGTACGAGTTCGTGAGGAGATTGATATACTATCTGGACGGCCGATCTAGTGCTTCCCGAAGAGGAGGTCTAGCGAAAAAAACCTAAAAAAAGAACTATCTATCAATCATTTCCCACCTAATACGATGCAGGGAATTAGAATACATAATATATGCAATGAATTCTCCTTCGTAGAGAAGGATGATTACACACAGAATACTGGAGCGGGAACATCATATTTCTGTCTTTCCTCTCCTTAGATTGAGAGCCTGCTTGCGCACCGGATCACTTCACTTTGACCGATTCGCCGTGTCTCGCTCCCCTCTATAAATAGGGCTATTCGCCGACCTCTTTTTTGACTATTTTGGCTCAAGGCTGTCTTGGTCGAGCGTTCAAACCCTCACCATCGGAATGGTGAGCGCCTACCGGCCCTCTCCTCTCCTCTCGATGGCGGCGATGGCGGCCCTTATGGTCGAGCGATAAATCCCTTAAGGTCGAGCACCTAAAGGTCCTTATGGTCGAGCACCTAAAGGTTAGGGTTTACTTATTGGTTTGGGGGGTTAACAGTCGAGCATGCTTGCGCATCCTTAACAGTCGAGCCTTAAAGCGCATCCTCTCCTCTCCTTAACAGTCGAGCACCTAAAGGTCCTTATCAGTCGAGCACCTAAAGGTCCTTAACAGTCGAGCCCCTGCCGGTTAGGGTTTGCTTATTGGGTGGGGGGCATCGGAATGAGTGAGTGACCCCTATAAAGTAGTAGGGGCGATGGCGGCCTTTTAGTCGAGTCACTTAACGTACCTAAATTGATAGAATTTTGAGTGACATCAAAACAAGATTTCATGGTTATCTTATATGGGCTTTTCAGGCAGGAAAGAAGAAGGGGAAAAAATGTATCGACGCGGACGCCGTTATATATATAATAACGCGTCATTCGATCGCTAAGGTCATTCAATCGTTCGTTATATATGAGATTATTACGTTTTCTTTCCTTTTAGGTCAACCCTGAGTTAGAGTTCGGGAAGATATGAATGAAAGGCCTATTAAGGGATAGGAATTGAAAACAAGGATGAGCAAACTAACGTTTCCTCACCCTCATATCAATCTTGGGAATTCAGTAGTTCCTAGGCCCCGAATTGAACCCGTGATGGTGTGTATCTTGGAGTGATGACTGATCATGTGTCTAGGACTCAATCCTATTGTTCTCCAAACGTGTGAAAATGTTCTATATACGTTATTTCGATCCTCTTGTTCTCCTGATCCTCTTCTTCGGATTGTTGCCTAGTGGTTCCTTTCACGTAGGATAAATCGAGTATGAGCCTATTGACGGAACCAACCAGTGTCCAGTGTAGATGGGCCAGCGTCCAGCGTGTACAGAAATGCCAGCGACAGTCATTCCAGCGTAAGGGACTTATTTCAAACCTACTCTTGCCTACCCTCCCTCATTTGCCCTACTATTGTTATTGCCTACCATAGCTAACTTCGGTAACCCATCGATTCTTCGATAACTCATCGAAAGCTAACTTCGGTAACCCATTTCTTCTTCGGTAACCCCTAAAAAACCAATTGATGCTGCAGGAAAGGGGAACGGCACTGGGAAAGCTTTTGGGGTAACGGCACGGCTGTTAGGCTGCCTGCTCTCTTTACTTGTGAGCGCTCCACAAGACCAAGGTCCAACGCTCTCCTACAAAGGTATCCAATGCTCCAACCGCTACCTCCTATAAGCCATGTGCTCCTCCGGTCCACCACACCTCCATGAATGCTCCTCAACCGAAGCGTCCTCAAGTCAAGCAAAAGTCTCCGTGTAAGCAACCAAGTGGTTCCATGCTACCTAGGGCTAAGCGCCCGCCTCCCAGATGCCCCAACACTAACTCCTCTCATATAAGTTCACCTCTTAAGCAAGCAACCAAGCGGATAGAAGAGGGCTTAACAAATTGTCCTCTATATGCGCCTAATGAAAAATGTAACCATGCCACGTAGGATACCAACCTCATAAGGAAGTGTGCCACATAAGCATCAAGTCTTACTCAAGGTCTAGCAATCCACGAGTAAGTTATATCCAATGTGTGTCCACTAAGATACAACCGATCAATCACATCACCAGATATATCAGAACCATTACGGAACCCGTACGAGAATGACCGCTACTAACCCTTGTACGATATGGTGTACTTCCAGTTTTGGCCTTTCAAATGCTTTTGACAAACCAGTATTCTCCTTTCCCTTACGGTCAAGCGGCCTTACGGCACCTTTGGTTGGAGTATTGAACCTAAAACCCTTTACTATATAGTTGCAGGCGGGGGGATTGAGCCCTGGACCATTATTAGGTGCCGGCTGCATCCAAGCAAAGAGCTCTTTATTAAGGGCCGGATCATAATAGCGTACATCTTTGTGGCCGCTGCCTTATATACCTGTACTACATTGATTAGTTCCACTTACGCTTGGTTCACCCTACGAAGTGAGCGATTCACTGTGGCCGAGCAAAGTTAGGGAATACATTGGTGCCAAACGACAGTGAGGTATGACATGGATCTCGCTTAGATAAAGTCAAGTGCCCTAAAGAAGGATAGTTCCCATCTGCCCAAGCAAGTAGTTCAGGTATTATCACTGGGACACGTACCTCGTGCTTGTTGGTGCGCTGGATCCCTTTCTCTCGTCTCAGTAGCTTGGGTGATATGCCCTTGTGCTATTACTTGTGGATCGGACAGTTACTTATATAATAGTATATAGGCAATCATAGAGGGAATGATAAGGAACAGGCGTTACATCTCATTAAACCTCCTACTATCTTCCCACATAACTCCTCACACTAAGCAATCAGAAAGAGACTCACCTGAACTGGAAAAGCAATCGTCAAGATACTTTCCTTAACGCAGAGAACCAAAGCAATCCATCTATTACTAGCCTTAAGAAGAAGAAGATGATGCGAAAGCACGCTCGACCACCGGGATAGGAACTTGGACTTTCATTCGTTTGCCTAACTTATGATCGCACTTGACGGATGAGCTGAGTCGAGGTTATCGAGGGCGAAGCCCACCAAGGAAGAGCTACGGATACAACCTAGGAACGAACTAACCACCTTCTGAGATACTTACCACCTTCTTATCTCATAACTTCTTTGTTTGGAATGAAACAACCTTCGCTACGCTTCGCTTCGATGACAGGAGATAAGAGAAGAGGAGGGGAGTTACGGTCTGGATAAAATAGATTCATAGTATTTAGAAAGATCTGGTTCCGACATTGACCCAATCCAATCTCTCCCCCATCATACTTGTAAGAAGCTACTGGGTTAAGTCTGTAAGTATCTGGTCTTGATTTGACCTAGGGAATGGAAAGATGAATCCAGATGGTTAAGGGATTAATTCAATCTGTTGATATAGTAAATCGGTCTGTAGAGATAAGTAACTAACCCTCTTATTTATGTTAACGCTATATAAGGTCTTTCCTCCATACAGTCTTTTGCTAGATTCTGCGATAAGGTATTTCTTCACGAACAAGAACGATGTGATGTGGTCTTTCTTCCTAATAAGCAGCAGCTCAGAGTCTTTCCCCATAAGTGATAGCAAATGGATGGATTGATTAGACAGTGAGGAAGCAGGCGAAACCGCACCTCACCTTTGACTGGATAGATTGAATTGACAGCTCAGAGTAATTGGACTGCCTAAAGACCGAACCGCCTTCACTTCATTATGGAATTATGAAGATAGAAATAGGAAGATGATCGGTCAAGACATAGCGGAAGGGGGGCAGCTTCCCATATGCGAAAAATCAATATGAGAGGAACAACACAGAGGAAGCCAGGTCCAGCAAGGCCTTCCTTAGCTAATGTGAAGATGCCCTAGCTTTTGATATAGCTCGTGCTAAGTTACTTATGGGCGTTAAGGAAGGGGGGGCTATGCGCTAATACATAGAGGGGCTTACTCCCTTAGGTTGCCTCCACTGTGCTCATCCCATTATCCAGAGTTATGGAGGCTTGGTCTATGGGGTGATATATTCTATTTAGACTATATGACGACTCTAGGAGAGAGTTAGCTCAGATTGGCTTTTCACCCCTACATCTAAATAAAGAAAGGAGCGAAGCCGCCAGAGAAGAAATAGGAGGGGCAAGGGTACGTTAGTACGCTCGATTGCTAATGAGAGGGCTTTTCACCGAGCTATCAATTAGGAGGGTGGGAACTTGGAATGGATGGAGGCAGGATTTAGGGGAATGGGCACTACCTGACCTGCGTGACTGGCTCTATCCCCTCTCCCTGAGGATGCGTAAGCAGGCTCGACTGATAAGGAGAGGACTATTTGCGTATGATCCTCAAATGGGTGAATCATCGTATGTAACGCTTCCTCATTGCTATTCACTATTTCCCCCCCGTAGAGGTCAGATTCATGAGGGGTATGTGGGACCTCTCTCTTCTCTCGGCGGGTATCCATTGATGTGTTACTTCTCTTCTCCTCTGGGCCAGTGATGTGGTCCCTCTCTCGTCTGGTGGCAACCACTGCGTGCACATGGCCGTCGTTCACTGCGCATAGTCCTGTCCCGGGGTATGGGGGACATATATCTTTCGTGTATGTGGTGAAGGTGACTCAGATATCGTGTGATGGTGCACTCTCTCTTTCTCTCGTGTATGGTGTGGGGCAACGGGGCTTATTGGGGATGTAAGCCAGCAGTCGGCCAGCAAGCAATAACTACTAACCAGGGCTTTGGAGTTGGGGGAATGGGAATGGTTTCTAAGGATAACCTCACGCTGAGCACTAACTGACCTCCCTGAATGGCTAAATCTGACCTGCGTGACTGGCTCAACCTAGTCCCTCTCCCTGGGTCTATCTATTTCCTCCTCCTTGAGGGTTATGTTCCAGTGACGTAGGTGTTGTTGTACTTGGCTGCAATGGGTGAGATGGGTGCGATGATATCACTCACATAGCCTCGTCCCTTGCACATATAGTCCCTTCCCGGGGCATGGGGTAACTCTTTTTTATCGGGTATGGATTGAACGGGTCCTTCTCTTTTCTCGCCTGGGGTACATCTCTTCTCTCGTCGTCTGTTGGTAACGTGGGGGGGCCATCTCCTCTCGGCCAACCCCGGCTGCCTTACTCCCGGCAAGTAGAAAAAGCAAGCCTTCTATCATTTCCTTGCCCACATGCTAGGTAACTTTCTCTATCACTACCACGTGCTAGGCAACTCACTCACTCACGTATGGCGCCTCACTTGGTGTCTTTTGGCGCCTTAAAAAGTATACGGGCAGTCGCTCCACCAAGGAAGTGCAATACCAAGGAAGAACAGTGGTCAGTGCTCCTTGAATGTCAATCTATAGTAGACGGGCAGTAGACGGGCATATCTCTCGATAGCAAGCTCATAAGCCAGTAAGGCTAGCCATTCCTCACGCAGGTTCTTTCCCTCTCAATGCCAGAACAAGGTGGTAATCAATTTGGCCTTACCTCTCAATTGGTTGTCCCTTTCTTTTCCAGATTCACGCAGGATCATTTCCCATATGCTAAGGCATAAGAAGTGGGAAAGAGGAAGTGAATGAGGCGGGTTACTCAGACGTTACGAAGAGAAAAAAGGGAGCATGATTGCTGAGATAACGGGTACCTGACGAATGCCTAAAAAGGACACAAAGATGGCCGTTCATGAGGCATGTAATCCCAACTAAAGGCAGTTAATGAAGCGTTCAACCATGCCTTCAACCATGTATTCAACCATGTCCTTCAGGGAGACAACCCCATGCCTACTGCAAGGTCTTTCCCGTTGGTATAACCCATACTGCAAGGAAGGAAAGGTCTTAACCACGAGTTGAGTCTTTCCAGAGTATATCTGTTGCTGTGGCTCTTATAGGCGTAGCGAACAAGATTGACCCTACTCAGTCTCATTCTTACATATGTTATATTCCGTATCTAATAAGCTGCCGGATGCAGGGCTATAGCGCTATAGGTATACCACTGTAGTAACAGTAAGTAAGAATGCTCCGTTGTGGGTCAATGATGGACAAAGATGACGAGCGGATGCTCGATTCTTCCTTACTTAAGCCATAGCTCCGACCTTCCATGCCTGACGAGATCTACTTATTCAAATGCTGAATCAACTGGATCGACACCCTTACCTCTGCATTGTCCTTAGAAACAAGAGCATATACTGGAACAGGAAGGGACACCTAGCGAGGTGGTAGTGGACGAATGATGGCAAAAAGGATGGTGCCTCCACCCCTGGTGCTGGTGGTTATGATGCTGACTCGGCTGCTTTTGATACTTGGTCAATTGAATCCGGGACTTATAGCTTCGCATCTCGATCTATTACTATATATGGATATGGATCAACTGGGGCTACTAGCTATCGAACTGAAACGGATGCTTGCTCCGATGCTGACCCGGATGCTTATGTTAGTGGTAGTGACTCTGCCTCTGTAGCCTTTGCATCTGCGCCTGGAATCGGATCTTTACCTGCAACCTTCCCCAGCCAAAAAGACAACATGCTTACACGGAGACTATAACACTATAGGTCACTCTTGCATACCATTCCCATTATAATGGAAAACGGGTGTCCTACCATTAATAAGCGTGCTACCGGCCTAGATCCTATATGATGCACATGCCAGTCCTCACATTCGTTACTCGGGGAGTTGCGGGACAATACCCAAAGCGAGGTCCCACCTGGACCATAGTAAAAAAGAATAACCCACTACAGATTAACCAGCGGCAGAGCTAGTTCCGAATCCATAAGAAGTTGACCACCTAGTAGCGGAGGTATGAGGTTCAAAAGGCGGGTGCATTTGACTTGGTTGAATCCATTGATCCGGAACCGGGCAAACTCAATATCGAACCTTGGCATTTGCGGGGGAAACTAGGTCCCCTTCGACTGCGGGCGGAACTCGAGAAATTGGATTTGCCACAGCTAGCTCTGCTCGATCTCCAACTGAAAGCTCTACACTAGGATTATTCGGATCTGCTTGCTTTGATCCTGCTGCCTTAGCTGCTTTTGGTTCTGCCTGTGCCTCTAGCTAAGCAACTGAATCCGCACCTATCTTTGCTACGGATGGATAAACTACTCAATCTCGAAAGACAGAAGCACGACCACGATCACTAAGGTCAGGATCTGGCTTACGAAGGTATGAATCTACTAGTAGGACTTGGTTACATCTAGGCACGACAGAGCTTACAGAATGACATATCCAACAAGTGAATAAACCCTCCTCGATGGTCACCGTACAGGAAGGACATACAACCTTGGTCTAACAAACCTTGGTTAGGATCTTGGTTAGCAAAGGCCAGTACATGCCTAATTGATCTAATAATCTCCATGAAATTGAATCAGAAATAGTTCCTTCAGCCTCCGTCAATACTTCCAATTTCAATAGTTCCAGCCGGGGTCAATCACTCTACCTTCCTGTCATAACACCTTCCTAAAGCATTCTTACTTACCTTCTTCCCTCTCTTACTTATGCACCCATACTCTTACGCACCAACACTCTTATGCACCCACTTCCTCCATTCATCGTGTAGGCTGACCCATTCCCTCCCTAAAGGAAGGGCTGTATACTGGTACCTTAAGTTCAGTGTCTAGGCCTGAGCCTTAAAAGGGGTCGGAACTCAAAGTCTATCTGTAAAAGCACCCACCTCTGGCATATCCGTAGTTGCGCATCCGTATATGGAGCCGGGAAGTTACGGGCTTTTAGCCAAAGGTACAAGTGCTCTATACCTCTGAGCTCTTCACTGGGCGGGTAAGAGAGCTTAGAGGGAAGGGCCTTTAAGCTGCTATTGCCTTGGCACCTGGCATTTTCACTACTGAAAGGGTGGAAGTGAGGATACGAACTTGCTCTATTTTACAAGAGAAATTAAGGAGGTTGCTAATAGCCAGTGGTTGCCAATAAGGAGGAAGTGGGAAATGCTTGCCTGGAGAGATCTTGATTTAGGGCCCATATTCTTCGAGAGGGGTGGTCCAACGGCCCATATTACTTAGGGGCGAATGACAGCTTGAGCATTGGCTGCCGTAATGACATATATAATGAATGAATGCATAATGACATAGAGAATATATGCTTTGGCGGAGGTTTTCACAGCCTTCCCTCCTATTCTTGCCATTTGAGGAGGCGGAGGTTTGATGCGTAATGACATATATCGAGTCATTCATGCATAATAACATATATAATG
>Ga0213496_10000027_pt1 | contig 19256 bp, 18 predicted proteins | sample Lodgepole_Yose_2_FD_150977 | JGI IMG/M metagenome (GOLD analysis project Ga0213496, IMG submission 150977) | Leaf-associated microbial communities from Pinus contorta in Yosemite National Park, California, United States - Lodgepole_Yose_2 | ecosystem: Host-associated > Plants > Phyllosphere >...
CAAGTGGAAGAAGTTATCCGTTGAAGATTCCACATGGGAGGATGATAATTTTATACAGAAGCATCCAGAACCTCTCAAGTGTTGAGGACAACACTTTTTTGAAGGAGAAGGGCATGTTGGGTCCCTATAATACTAGTGATTACCCCATTACTATTGTAGTTGTACCCCTTATTAATATTGTTGTGCCCCTATTATCCCCATATTGTTATTACTGTGCCCCATAGAATCCCTCTATTGTCATTTTTGTGGCTTTATATTATTATTGTTAGGCCAGCTAGGTTATATTATGACTCCTTAGACTCCTATATATGGAAAGGAGGTTTTGTCATTTTAATCATCCAAGAATTGTTCATTTATGTAATGTAAAGGAGGTTGCCCCCTCGAAGAGGCTGAATTCTAAGGTGTTGATCTATCTTTTCTATCTTTTCTTGAGTTGGTTTCATAACACTCTGCTAAAGAAAACCACACGCAGTAGTTAACCAATAGTTAGCTAGAGTGATTGCCCCTTTATTTCTAAATCTCTTTTGCAAATGCATTCTTCCTTATTCCAGTCTTAGATTATTTTGATGGTTCAAGTTGCCTTTTTCTTTCTTTAGTTTGATTATGCAATCTTTCCTTTAAAGAAAGTAGGGATTGACATTAGAAATATTCATACCATCTCTGGCATTTCCTGTGCTTTGTCTCTAAGTTTACGAATTCCCAGGGTTGATAATTAAGTGTTGAAGAGTTTTCTTAAGTGAAATTTGTACACCCAACATTTTGGCGCCGTTGTCAGGGAGGCGATTTGATTTGGTAAGAATTTTCTAATTATATAATAGAGGTAATTTTTCCTTCATTTTTGTAGTATTTTTTTTGGAAAAGTTTCTTTGAAGGAATTTTGCCGGTGTTGATTGATTTCTAACATCATTTTTATTAGAAATTGTTTTCTTATTTTTCTTTCTTTCTTGAAATGAATGCCTAAGAAAGGTAGGGGTTCAAAGCCCACTAAGGGCCGAAAGAATTCTGAAAACCATTCTCATATTGGGTCTCCTTCTGTGAGAAGGAAGCCCAATCCAATTCAAACCCATCACGCAAGAATAGTCCACCTAGATTTTGGTGACAATAGCTCAGGTGTGGTTCAGTCTTTTGGGAGCAAAAGGGAAACAATGGCAGACTATGAAGATCATGGGGAAAGGTTTGATGAAAACTAGGTAAGTGGGAACAATCCACTTTTGTGTTTCCAATTGTGGACCCCGATAATGTGGCACAAATGAAGAACATTACACCTTCAGCTCTCCCTCATTTCCATGGTAAAGTTCATGAATATCCTGACTCTTTTGCATTTGAGTTTGATATTTTGTGCAGAAGTTATGATTATTCAACTGATGCTCAGAAGCTAAGATTATTTCCTATTACTCTCAAGGACTTAGCTTTGTGTTGGTTTATGGGGTTAGGAGGAAACACTATAGCCTCTTGGGATTAGATGAAGAGAGTGTTTTTATCTAAATATCAAGAATATTGCAAAGCTTGGGACATGTAGGATGAGATTTTTACAATCATACAAGATGATGAAACTCTTGAAGACTATCTAGAAAGGTTTATGTATATTTTACAAAGGTCGAAACTTAAGCTTGATTCCAATACTATTAGAACCTTGTTCTTAAGAGGACTTACTGATAATGCTAGAAATAATTTAAATCTGCTGGGACAAGGTGATATTTCTTAGCAAACTTTCAAACAAATTTGTGAATTATGCAGGAAATTCTCAAGAAATCAATATAGATCTGATAGAGGAACTCAAAATAGAAATAGGATAATTGAATCTATTGATGTGATGATTATTGGACTAGAAAATAAAATGGAAAACATGAAAATTGATATAATGAATATTGTTACCAAACAGTTGGACTCTTTAAAATTTCAGCAAAAACTCATGAAGGAACAAGAGTCATTAAGTATTTTTTGTCATAAATGTAGAGACAAGCATCCTCCTAAAGGATGTCCTCTTAATTTGAAAGAAACTAATATGTGTGCTATTTTTGCAGAAGACCATATCACAGAAAAATGTCCCTCTATACCACGACTTAAAGCTGTATTTATAGGGGGACAGTCTAAAGCTGAATACTTGTATGCTATGGGAGCAAAAATAAATTGGCCTCAGGTAGGTGCAAGTATGGCTCCTAAATTTTCTCCACACTATTTTGGTTATAATTCACATGCATATTCTTATCCTAACACTAATCAGCAGTGGCATTATGGAAACCAATATCAGCATGGGAAACCTTCTCAGTCATGGCAACAAGGTTAGAGAGGGCTAACTCATTCTCCATATTCCTACTAGCCACCCATGCAATCATATCCATCTACACATGCACCTTATCCAATGCCTCAACCTTCGAGTCAGTCTACTCCACCATTACCTTTACCTCCACCTTTTCGGCCTCCTCAGTTGCCTGCTAAGCCTATGCCCAATCTTAACAATAATAAAGTAGTGTAAATGATCTATGTAACAAACCCACCTTTATTCGAGTACCAGTCTATTCCAGTTGGGGTTCATGGTATTCAATTAAGATCGGGAAGGACTGTAACATCCGAAAATCAAAAGCAACCTAGAGTGATTGTTGAAGAGAAAGAAGAAGAAGAAACTCTTAATCATTCTTCGAAAGTTGTCACTAATTAGACCTTACCTCTGAATCCTTGCCACCTTCTTCCAACCAGTCTCCCTTCCCAGAGAGGCTAGTAATGGAAAGAAGTGAGCTTGTTTTTAAGACTAGCTCGGCATTAGAGCTTCAAAATCTTTTCTTTAAGATACCTCTGCTCCAATCCATCAAAGAGATCCCTATTTTGCATTAAGATTATTAAGGAACTCTGTCTCAAGAAACCCAGGAAGAAGAGATTGGAACCCCAAACCATTCAATTTGTTGATAGGGTAGCAGAGTTCATGATGGGATGTGTGTCTATGGAAAAATATACTAATCCCGGAAACCCTGTTGTCTCAGTTCAGATTGGTAATGTCCTTAACTCTAATGTTCTTATAGACCTAGGGGCAGCCATTAATGTCATGACTAAGTACACCATGGATCAAATTTGGTTATCTCATCTTCGCCCTACTCCCACTGTGCTTGAATTAGCAGATAGATCTAGAATTAAGACAGAAGGAGTACTGGATAATGTGATCATCTCATTTGATTCTTGGCAATATCCTGTTAATTTCATTGTGCTTCAGCCAAAGAACCCAGTAGGAGGACATACCTTTATCTTGGGTTGACCATGGCTTGCTATAGTCAATGCAAATATTGGATGTCGCTTCGGTGATATGTATATTTCACATGGTGAAGCTAGGAAGAAAGTTACTTCATAACCCCCCGCCAGATCCATTCAGGACCTTCGAAATACTTTATGGTTGTATCAGAGCAGTGATGAGGAGATTCAACCCATTTCCTTTATCCATCAGCATATTGGGTCTTCAAAAAATGATGAGATTCAATATTTCTTGAATAATCTAGAAACTATGCCTAATTTTGAGCTATTGAGCCAGATCTTCAACCTAGATTTTCAAGATAACCATGATTCTCATTCTTCTGTACTGTTGCATTTGGCCACCCCCTTGAGTACTCCTAAGCCTGATACTACTCTTGTTGAGATTAGCCCCAGTAAATCCTTGTATATTAGTTCAGATTTGGACTCATCTCAGCGAGAGCAGCTTGTGAATTTGTTGCAAAACCATCTTAGTGCCTTTGAATGGGGCTATGAAGATATGAAGGGAATCCCCCCTGAAACTTGTACACATCATATCTATATTTAGGAAGGATCTCGACCTGTCTGACAACCCCAAACATGAATGAATCTAGTTCTAAGAGATATTGTGAAGGAAGAAGTACAGAAGCTCTTAGATGTTGGTTTTATCTATCCTATTTCTGATGGTCAGTGGGTCTCTCCATTAGTGCTAGTGCCTAAGAAAGATGGAAGATGGCATATTTCTATTGATTATCAGGAATTAAATGAAGCCACTCTCAAATATTACTTCCCTCTCCCTTTCATTGACTAGGTGATTGATACCCTTGCAGGAAAGAAATACTTTTCCTTTTTAGATGGCTCCAGTGGTTATAACCAGATATAGATTGCACCTGAGGATCAAGATAAAACTACTTTTACTAGTCCATGGGGTAAATTTTCTTATAGAGTGCTTCCCTTTGGTTTATTTAATTCTCTGGCTACGTTTCAAAGGCCATCCCTGGCCATTTTTGCTAATCTAGAATTTGTAGAAATTTATATGGATGACTTTTCTGTGTTTGGTGATTCTTTTCAGGAAGCTCTCGAAAACCTGGAAAAAGTACTTCTTCATTGTCACGAAGCCCATCTCGCCTTGAGTGAAAATAAATGTAGATTAATGTGCAAAGTGGGAATAGTACTTGGCCATTTGATTTCTACTAAAGATATCCAAGTTGATCCAGCAAAGATCGAAATCATTATGCATTTTCCTGCACCCAAAACTCAAAGGGAAGTAAGGGGTTTTTTAGGACATGATGTTTATTGTAGGAGATTCATTGAAATTTTTTGTAAGATAGTTGCTCCTCTTTTCCAACTTCTAGCTAAGGATAGCGAATTTTCTTGGACCACAGCTTGCCAACAGTCTTTTGAAACATTGAAGGAAAATTTAGTGCATGCACCAGTTTTAAGAGGTCCTAACTGGTCTCTGCCTTTCCATATTTCCTCTGATGCTTCAGACTTGGCTATTGGTACAGCTTTAGGAAAAGAGGAAAATAAACAATCCTATGCTATTTATTATATTATTAAGAATTTGGCTTCCACTAAATTAAATTATATATTTACAGAGAAAGAGTTTTTAGCTGTAATTTTTGCAATTAATAAGTTCAGACACTATATTACAGGATATGAACTATTTGTACATACTAATCATTCAGTGATTAAATATTTGATGAATAAACCATTAACTAGCAGTAGAGCGACTAGGTGGTTACTATTGTTGCAGGAATTTAACATTGCTATTGTTGATAGACCAGGAAAATCTAATGTTGTATCAGCTTTTCTTTCTAGATTAGATAATCTTGGTGAAGCAACTCCTGTTAATGATGATTTTCCAGATGAACATCTTTTTGCTATGTCAACAGATTCCCCATAGTTTGCTGACATTGCTAATTACTTGGTTACTGGGAAAACACCACCCCACTTGTCCACTCGTGAAAAGAGGAGTATTGTTCAAAAAAGTGCTACATATTCCTGGATTCAAGGGCACTCTTTTATACCAGTCTAGATCTGATTATCCGTAGGTGTGTAAGAGAGGAGGAAGTGTTTGACATATTAAAATCTGGTCATGATGAACCTTGTGCAGGCCACTTCACTGATAAGCGGATTGCATATAAAGTATTGTGTGTTGGTTACTTTTGGCCCTCCTTGTTTAAGGATGCCAAATAGTATGTCAAGCATTGTGATAGTTGTCAACGAAGGGGCCAGCCTAATCAAACCAATGAAATGTCTTTATGCCCTCAACTTATGATTGATCCATTTGAAAAATGGGCTATTGATTTTATAGGGCCAATAAATCCAACATCATTAAGTAAAAATCATATCTTCGTTTGTAAAGATTTTGTTACGAAATGGCTAGAAGCTAAAGTTGTTTCTTTTGCTACAGAAAAAGTTGTTTTTGATGTTTCTTTTTACTGAAATCTTTACTAGATTTCGTGTTCCTAGAGAAATTTTTTCTGACAATGGTTCGCAATTTATTTGTAATTTGGTATAGGGTGTGATGGAGCAATATAAGATCCGGCATAGGAAATCCACACCGTATCACCGGCAAGCAAATGGCCAACTAGAATCCACGAACAAAGTGATTGAGTCCATTATTACAAAGATAGTCAATATGCATCGGAAGGACTATGCTGAATGATTACAAGAGGCTTTGTGGGCATACAGAACCACTTAGAGAAATAGCATGGGACATACACTATATGCGCTGGTATATGGAAAATAGACTTTGTTACCAATTGAATTCCATATCAAAATTTTCAGAACTGTAGTTCAGTTAGGACTAGATCTCTCTAAGGCACAACAACAGAGTTTTCTCCAATTAAATGAGTTAGATGAACTTCGTAGGGATGTTGTTCAACATAACATACTAATTCAGTGGCAACGCAAAAGGTGGCATGACAAGTCTATTCAGAAAAAGAAATTCCAACCAGGTGATTGGGTGCTCCTTTATGATTCTAGATTTGAAATCTTTAAAGGGAAATTCCATAAACGTTGGATGGGACCTTATGAAGTTATCCGAGTATTTGAGAATAGAGCGGTAGAAGTTAAAACTATTGATGGACAAAGTTCAGTATTCTTGGTAAATGGGCACAAGTTAAAGAAGTATTTTCAGCCACCTACCAGGAAAGATTTTACACAACAAGTCCAACAGCAATTTGGGGCGGTAGTGGTGAATGGTAATACCAACCTTTTGAAAACATGAATTCTCTTTCTTCTTAAAAATAAAAATAAAAATAAATAAATAAAATGAGAAAAAAAATATTCTCCTATAATTATGAAAATCAGTTCGATGACATGGTTGCAGAAGGATAAACCTGAAAACTAGCTTGCTGGAAGGAAGATCAAAAATCTCTAATAAAAAGAAAATGTTGCTTGATCTTTAGATATGCTAGCTACCACCAAGTAAAAGTAGGTTCAACAGAACCAACCTTTATACAGTCGGGGTAATTAGCATGGATATTTTTACTAAAGTAATGCTTAATTTTCATTGTAGTTATTTTTTCTTACACCAGTGCAGGCAGACGTTCCAGAAAATTTTCTACCTTTCTTCATATTCCACTTTCGTAATATTCCCTCAGTTTTCTTCTTCAATCCCAGAATGATTAACCTTCCCACATTCTTCTAATTTACCCTATCCGCTTGGAAGAAATCCCACTTTAAACTTGAAATTTTTTCCCTATCCCACTTCTATTTTTTCCCTCTTTGGTACTATTCTTGGAATCCCTATAATAGAATTCCTTCCCATTCTGAAAATTCCCCTTTCCGACTTCTTTATTCCCCTATGAATTTATTGCAAGATATCACACACAAAGAGCAAAAGGATATGCTTTGAAGCATCAAGAAAGGGCGAAGCAGATTTTTAGTATAAGTTGAGGAAGTCATGTGGAAATGTAGCCTACATTTTATTTAAATTCTATGCTTTTAGATATTATGCTTGCACTAGTGAAAGCATGTTGTCCTATATGATAAAATTAGAAGAAAGGTACCAGCAGAATAGTATGATTTAAGCGGTGCAAGCAGATCAGTGCAAGCATGCACCTTGTCAACAACATAGTACAAGTTAAATTTATAGCATATGGCATAGGAAAGTGGTCATCATGAAATTTATATGAAGTCCTTTCACTTAACCGGCGAAGTAACTATGCTATCATACTAAATAGGAGAAAATTATTTAAAGTATAACGTGTTTTTAAGTTAGAAATCATGACCTTTTTTAATAAATGCTAAGTTCTTTTCTTGAATTATGAAGGAATGCTGAAATGTTTTAACCGCTTCTTGGACATGATTACCCCTATCCACCATAATCCTGAACGTCCTTCACTCATAATTATTACCTCACCTAGCCGTTAAACCACCGCCGCAAGTACCAATCCGGCCTGACCTCAAAGATGATGTGCAACTACGGTGAATGAACTAGTGATATGATGGAAAGGATGGCAAACAATTAGATTTCTATTTATAAGGATTTCCCTAGTATTGCAAGTAAAATATTAGAACTCAACTGTTCATAGTTGTTAAGCAGCAATGTCGCTTGTTCGAAATGAACTCCTGTCTCTCAGCAAAATAGAGCAGACCACAAAGTAACACAATAGTCTTGCACTATTGTGAGACTCAGGTTTTCTTCCGTTTCTGTAGTTGTTTGACGGGTATGATAAAGAAGTGGCTCTACAGTTCGCAAGGAGTTTTAGAAATGACCGAGTGAAAATTGGGCCTCTCAAATTCAAAGTCACAAAGGAATTCATAGCAGCAGTGACAGGCTCAGAGAACACTAGAGAACAATGGTTTAAGAATCAGAAGCTAGAAAGGAAATGTTGGAAGTCTTCCGTCGTTAATTAAAAGATAGAGGTAGTCTGGAAAGTAGAAGTTCCACACAATGCCCTGTTGGATTAGTGGAAAGACCTCCTTTTCATTTTACAAAAGTTTGTGACCTGTGAGGGAAGATACACCCACACTTTGGTATATCATTTTAGAATGCTGAAACATTTTGAAGTAGGCTAGCATGTTCGGTGGAGGATGAATTTCCCCTATTTTCTGCTCAAAAGCATGGAGAAAATGGCTAAAAATGTACAGGACGGTAGGGCAGACCAGGCCGACACAAGGTTATATGATCACAGCCTAATAAAAATTTTGGTCTTGAAACAGTTAGAAGTGAAAGGTATGACATGGGAAGTGCTGTTAAAGTAGCTGCACAAAGGGACAATAGCTGGAAAGGGGATAGAGGGCCCTGCCAGCACAAGCAAGGGCTTGAGAAAAAATGAAAAGGGAAGTCCTTCTTGCACCAGTGCAAAAAGGAAGCGATCTGAACAAGCATAGAAGGCCTCGTCTTCAAACGAGAGGAAGACTAGCGCACGAGCTGAAGAGACCCCTTTGACCCCCGAAAATGACAACTTGTCATTCCTTGCAGACGCAGCAAATTTTGCAGAGGTTGAGGATGATGCTCTATTAGATGATTTTATCAAGAAGCCATAGAAAACGAGTAAAGTCTCTGATGCAGGCAAAGAACCATAATCCCCACATGGTGTGGAATCCCCTCTTACACCAGTACAAGAAGAAGCACCAGTGTGAGAAGAAGAACCAGAGAAAGAAGTAGAAAACGAAGAAGCAGAAGAAGAAGAGACAAGAGGAGAAGAATCCGACAATGAAGAAATATAAGAAGAAGAAAAGGAAAAATCCAAAGAAGAAAAGGCGGAATCCAAAAAAGAAGAGGCAACCCCACAGAACATAAAACAGAAGAAGAAAAAGAAGAGGCGGACCCCACAGAAGATAAAGCAGCAGAAGAAGAAGAAGAAGAAGAAGAAGAAGAAGAAGAAGAAGAGGTGGAATTTGAAAAATAAGCAGAAGAAGTAGAGGTAGGAGAATAAGAACCAAAGGAGGAAGAACTAGAAGAAGAAGAACCAGAGGAGGAAGAAATAGAAGAAAAGGGATCAGAGGGAGAAGAGTTTCCTGATGCAACCATGGTGGATATGCAGGTCTCTAAGAAAGACACAGCTCCTGCCAAAATAGAAAAAGAGAAGGAATTGGTAACTCTTGTTGCTCGGGTAGTTGAGTTAGAGATTCAAGTGCAGAATTTAGAGCAACTTGTAGCCAAAGCACAGGAGGACAAAGAACAGAACAAAGGAGAATTAAAGGCAGAAATCGAGAATAAGAAAAGGGAAGTTAAAGTCTAGAAGTACCGAGCTGCACAATGTTTCAGGTGACTTAAGAAGGTAACCGATAAGTAAAAGAACACCAGAAAGAAGAAGATTGAAACATTGTAGGGTGATGATAGTATGCCAGAGCAGGATGGAGCTGGAGTGCTTAAAGTTTTGAAGTTTTTTGCGGAGGTAAAGAGTTGTGTGAGGACACACAATAGTTTAGGGATGGGAGGATGTTAGCCCCCTAATTTGCCCCCTTTTGACCATTTTTTCCTTCCTAAATCATGACCATTTACCACGGTTTTACCTCTCTTATACACCCTCATCTTGCACTAGTCCAAGAATGATGACATATTTCGCATGAACTTTATATTTCATATTTTTAACTTAACTTATCATTTATTAATTATTTATTACGTGATTTCTTTCTTATAATCACTCTTGTAACCTATTGATATCTCTAATGTTTTTTTGACAGTCAGGTTCTTACCATGACCATTGATCTTAGTGCACAATAGGATCTCGCACTGGTTCCAGCACAACGAGTCTTTGCAGCAGATTCAGACCTCCTTTATCACCACCTTATTTTGCGTTGCTTTAGCCACGACAGCAGGTTTGATCTGAAGGCAACCGAGCTCCAGCTATGACAGCAAGGCAATCCAAAGGTAATTGAGATCAGATTTATGAAGAACGAACAACTGGAGATTGGCTACGACCAGTTTTGTTAAACTGCCTAATTTTGAAGGCCGAAAGCTAAAATCTGCATATCAATTATGTAATCGGTTAAATGATCCTTTTGGCCTTCGGCCAAGGATCTATATAATGAGGAATGTAAATAGGATGAGATAGTTTTTGATAAGTTTATATAGAACAAAGATATAACCAGGGAGGTGGTAACAGGCTTGTATTTTTGTTATCTCCTAAATCTGGGTTGGACTATGTAATCACACATGTATTTTCCTCTATGAATTACTAAAAAAGGGAGCTTTGCCTTATGTTTCATGAATCATATTTTTGTTTGAAAGTTGATGAATTGGTAAAGTGCTGAGAAGTGTTTCTATTTGAAAGGGAAATGCGCTGGTTGGCTAGGGCCCAGCCAACCTAGCATATTTACCCTATTTTCTGTTCTTGTAATTTATGTTTATACTGCCAAGTGTGATTTAATTTACAACACATGAATTCTTGTTTGAGTGAAAGCATATCCGCAGTGTGAAGTAGTTAGAATTCATTTTCCTGCATCTGATTTTGGATTGGTTTCCCCACCTGGTCCAAGCAGGAGAAATAAACTTGCACCAGTGCACGTTGATGTGCTATTCATTTTCTATAGTTTCATTTGATTTGGTTTTCCCCACCTAGTCAAAGCAGGAGAAATAAACCTACACCAGTGCACGTTGGTGCGCTATTCACTTTCTGCAATTTTGTTTGATTTGGTTTTCCCCACCTGGTCCAAGCAGGAGAAATAAACCTGCACCAGTGCACGTTGGTGTACTATTCACTTTCTGCAGTTCTGTTTGATTTGGTTTTTCCGCCTGGTCCAAGCAGGAGAAATGAACTTCCACCAGTGCACGTTGGTGTGATGCAGCAAGCCTTTTTAGTTTACTTCCAGTAGTTTTCTTTCTTTCATTAATGCTTCATGTCAAGATAAATTATAAGGATTGTTTCTTTATTTTTGCACTCTGTTAAAATCAGAAACATTCATTTTTATGTGTGCAATATGATTTCACAACACTTGCAATATTTAAGCTTTTATTTCAAGAATTAAATACTAAGTGTAAGAAGTTTTGATCTAGTGAAAGAACTAGTTTCTTGTCACCGGATCTGAGTGCTCTGAACTTGAGAAAGTTCAAGCCCTTGCACGAAGGAAAATGCTTTTAGTACAAACACCATTTATACCCTCTACATAAATCTTTGTTCTTGCACTAGTGCAAGCAGACTTCACTAGTGCAAGATAGATTAGTGCGAGAAGGAAATCTCTACATAAGCAGGTTTGAAGGGCCCATCAGTTGAGACTGCTAAAGCGTCTATGCTAACGAAAACCACACTCAGTAGTTAATCAATAGTTAGCTAGAGTGGTTGCCCCTTTATTTCTAAATCTCTTTTGCAAATGCATTCTTCCTTATTCCAGTCTTAGATTATTTTGATGGTTCAAGTTGCCTTTTTCTTTCTTTAGTTTGATTCCACAATCTTTCCTTTAAAGAAAGTAGGGATTGACATTAGAAATATTCATACCATCTCTGGCATTGCATGTGCTTTGTCTCTAAGTTTATGAATCCCATGGGTTGACAATCAAGTGTTGAGGAGTTTGCTTAAGTGCAATTCCTGCACCCAACATTGAGCAAGCCATCGGATGAATAGTTGTTGCTTTAGGATGCTTCACTATCCTATATGAAATGCAACACTTAAAATCTAAGTGAAGTGTAGGATCTTGATTAATTTTAAATTTAATGCCTAACTAGATGAATCCTTCTTCTCAACTATTTTGAAGCTAGTCTCTAGGGTATTTTGTGACAAAGAAACGCAGGGGAAGCTAGACAAGACTATATTAACGATACCTCCCCTGGAGTTCTAACCACCTGATTCCTCTAGTTCTATAGGGACTGTGGCTCTAACGACTGCAAGGTCACCAGCTAACCACAAAATATGGTCTAGGTTTTGCAAGTTGGTTGAGAAAGGTGGTCGTATCTCCCTATCAAGCAAGCTTATGTTTGGAGGTAAATTAATTAGTGCAAGACTAATCCTAGAATGCAAGTGAAAAATGAGAGATTATCTTTAGGTGAATTTGTTAAGTGTCTTAAATAGAGACAAATTACAATGATATTTAATAACAAAGTACTTAACAATGTATTATGACAATATTCACCAAAAGAAAGTGCTCAATGAAACAAACAGATGGTGCCCAAAAAAAGGTGTCAAGATCACAATAGACAATTGTTGATGAAATGACCATAAATATACAAAATTAAATGCTTCTTTCAACAATTCCAATTAGATGATGATGGCCTCGAAACATAATTAGAAAATTCTTGATAATACTTAGATTACCAATTAAGTGACTTGATTTGCAAGATTATAAACTTTAGATGTGAAGCTCACTTGCAACAAGTTCGTAAATCCACAAGAAACAATATAATCAATCATCCAATTATTCACTTGTTTAGCAATGTGATAGAGATATACTAGCTATAAAATGCGATAATGATAGCATTCATCACCAATGTTATTTCTCTAGAGAAATAAGCCAATTTTATCCAACAATTGCCAATTCAATTACCCTTTTAGAGAACTTATGTTTGTCAATGAGAATGCAAAAAATGATATCCTTGAGTCCAAGAATGCAATGGATGAAAATGAAAATGATGATATGTTTATGTATGCAATGCAAAAAAAAAATGCAATAGATGTTAGCTAAGAGACCAATGATTGCAGTAGTAAAAAAAACACCCAACCACACAAGAGGACACTTACTCAAGATGCACAATATGCTAGGATTGAATTCCTAGTGAAATTAGATGATTGTCCACTACTGTTATACCACATTCAAGACTATCATTAAACCTTATGACGCATATATGAGACCCTAGATTAATATGACAAACCTCAAAAAATGACAAGATATGCCAATAAATGCAAGCCCAACCAATGCAAATGATATTCCAATGATAAGAGATGACTGCAAGTTAATTATTATGCCATTGTCATGTAATTTGGTCATTGATATAGGTGACTTATGATGGTTGTAGGTGATTATATCAAGCTTGAACTTTCACCATAGTTTTCCACAATTTCACTTATTTGCAACTAATGAACCAAAAGACAAATGTTTGTAGCCTTAAGTGAAATATTGATGAGTTCAGACTTATTTTATGTTTTTTTAAGCTATTAACATACCACTATCATATATGTTTCAAAATTGTAAATGAAAACAATGATTACAATGAGGGCTTAGAAGGCAAACCAAGAGGGCAAATGGCCTTGTAGATGGATGACTAGGCTTCCTAAAACCACAATGTTAATTTCAAAATCATTGCAAGACAAGACGCTAAAGACCATAAACCAGTGCAAAACCCAATCAATGATTGAAGAATGGCTTGGATGAGGGATATAAAAGGGTTAATAGTCCAACAATGGGGCTAATAGGATAAGGGTAAGGAAGCAATGAGGTGAAGATGGCCCAAGAAGGCCATGACAAGGGAAGAGAAGGCCTAAAAGGCCTATGGGACACAAGGAAAATTCTCTTAGAAGCAATAGTAATTCCTAAGAGGCATGCACCTAAGGGAAAAGGGGAAAAGGAGAATGAACGATAGGGTTTGATTCCCCTCTAAGGCTACAACAAGGCCCTAAAGGCCTGTGACTATGTAAGGAAATCGCTCTAAGGGCTACGATAAGGGTATAAGTCCCCAAAAGGGAAACCAAGAGCCTTAGGAGGGTTGGCAACAAGGGATCAACACCTTAAAAGGCTATAGTCTTAGGGAACAAGGACAAAAATCGCTAGGCTAGGAAGGCCACAACTAGGCCTTAGAGGCCTTAGAAAATCTTCAGACCTTGCAAACAACAAAAATATTAACTCAATCAAAATATTTTCCACAAAAAAAATTCAAAAATTCACCTTGATAGGGCCAACATCTTCCTCTCTTAGTTGGATGTTTAGCTTAGATGAGGTTTAGATAGTAGCTTTTTCCTTTGTAGGCCTAGATCAACATCTAAAACCCCATTGATTTGCTTGAGATGGCTAGTATCTCACGTGGAAAGGTGAAACCTTTCAAAACCTAGCTCTAGGGCTTGATTCTCCACAACATAATTTGATTTCCTTTGATGGCTTGAAGATTTGCCTTCAAAAAATGAAAGAAATAATTCTAAAACCCCAAATATATACACAAAATTCAAAACCCAAAGTGCTAGAAAATAAAACAAGGGTCAGAAAATAAGTTTACTAATATTTACAAATGTACAATGTTTAGAAAAGAAATTTATTAACTTTCATTAGCAAATTAAATATTTGTAGCCTAGGATCAAATAAAAGTTTTCAGAAATTTTTAAATAGATTTCATGGATGAATACCTTCGAAAGATAGACCAACCAAAACCCTCCTCCAAAATAATTTGTCACAATGAAAGCTTAAAGCCCGAACAAGGTCAGATCTTCCCCATAGTTTATGAACTTGGAGCGCAAGGGCTAGTATACTTGTAATCTCTATTAAATATTAAGATAAATTGTTAGATCATATATTGAATTAGATCACCAAAGAGAGCTCATACAGATAGAATGTTCTTATCACTAACAAATGAAATAACAGATAAATATGTAGCAAAATATAGGATAAACACATAACTAGGACATCCCACAGATCAGCAGATGGAAGAACACCATGAGTTGAACACCAAAGTCTTTCTATTATGAGAAAAATGTTTCCAACGGAGTAGAAACTCAGCACATGCATTACAAAATGACCTCATCCATAGATGGGAAATATAAGTTGAATGTCTTCCTTATAGATAAAACCCCTCCAAATGGAAAATAACAACTAGTTGGCTTGATCCTCCTCAAAATAATCTCAAATGTCTAAAATAAATTTATCATCTTTTAATCTCCGTGGTCAAATTTTTATTTTTGTTGAAAAAATCAAATTTCTCTTAAAAACCATATTTTTATTAATCCAAAAATTAATATTTTGGATTAATTTCCTCAAAATTTTGACTTTGACTTAACCACCAAGGTCCAAGGGCTCAAATTTACTTAAAATATCCATTTTTCCCTTGTGGCCAAATTTTCTTAAAATGTTCATTTTTCCCTTGGTGGCGGGCCTCCAAAAATTAACTTCTTGTTCACCAACAATTTTTTTTTATTATTTTCCACTTTGAGATAAATCAATCTCTATAATTCTTTTTTGACTCAAAATTAATTATTTTTTTCGGTTAGGATTTTTATTTGATTTTGTTAGAAAAGTTAAATAATTGACTCTCAAGGGGACTTAATTATTTTTCCACCCTCAAATATTTTAGTCATGGTTTCTAATTGTGAGGGACTATTCACTAAAATATTTTTAGATCAAAATATTACAATTAATTCAACCATTGGAAGGAGATATACACATTTAGACCTGACCATCAAGACATTACCCAACTATGCAACATAATATGATCTAGTATGAAACCAAGTGTGCTTATAATAAAATAATTTAATCATGGTGTTCTGTTTATGAGGGACCATGCACTAAACTTATTCCTAAACACACTTTTACAATGGATTCAATAAACACTAGGACTCACCTAAGACCTTGTCAATGAATTCCACTCTAGCTTTAGGGTTTTAGCTAGAAGAAAAACTATGTCAATTAGGCATGTTTACAAACACACATAATTTGGGGAAGGTAAAAAACTTCCTAGGATGAAATGCTTTAACAAAATATGAGGTTTACCTAGGTGTTGTTACATACATAAATGATCATATTAGCATCATGTATAATAAACTTTGCAGAAATTGGGCTTACAATGATATATTAATTGTGATTGATGACTTTGATCTTCGAAAAACATTCTCCACTTCTTTGTACTCTACTTTCTTGGATTGTTGACAAAGTGTGGTCAACAAGACCAAAATAGCATAGTCTAGTCTTCTCTAGCATATCTTATCCTATTCCACCCTACTCTAGCATAGCCTACTAGAGCCTACTTTAGCCTAGCCTTACAAAACTTACTCAAGCCTAGCCTAGCGTACTATAGTGTACTCTAGCATAGCCTAACTTAGTCTACTCTAGCCTAACCTACACTGATATAGCCTACCCTAGCCTACTCTAGCTTAGCTCACTATAGCCTAGCCTTGCCTAGCTTAGACTATCTTAAACTATCCTAGCCTAGTCTACTCTTGCCTTATCTAGCCTAGCCTACTCTTGCCTACTCTAGCCTAGAGTAATCTAGCCTAGACAACTCTAGTTTAGACTACTCTAGCCTACTTTAGCCTAGCCTAGCCTAGCCTAATCTAACCTAGATTAATCTAGCCTACATTTTCCTAGAAGAAGCTAACCTCTGGCATATCATACACTAGCCTACTCTTCCCTACTTGGTAGTGAAAATTTTAAGGATGGAAACTTATCTTAAAGTTTGAAAACATTGGTGAACCTCACTATTCCCTAATAGGCAAACTATAAAATGTTTATTGATATATTTGTAACAATATTCAAATTTATAATGGTTTTATGTATAGTCTTTATATAATGTTGGAAATTTTTAAGGTAAAATAATTTGATATTGTAAAATTTGGGCGAATCATTTTTATAAAAAATGGAAATTGGTGAATCCTTTTTGTGGAAATATCATGGAAAATTAGCCCACCTGCAAATATTAGCCCCTAAAATTTTCCATGCTACTCGAGCCTAGGCTACTCTTAGCAAGCCTAGCCAATTTCACCTTAGATAATTTGGCATAGCCAAGTCTATCTTGGCCTACTCTAACTTAGACTACACTCACATAGCTTAGCTTACCTCTAGATTACTCTACTCTACCCTACCTGATCCTATCCTATTTTTGTAAATCCTATCCTATTAGAGCCTAGCTAAACATAGCCTAGAGAAGCTTAGCTAATTCTAGTCTAGCCTAGCTTAACAAAATTTATCCTACTCTATCCTTACATATCCTACTCTAACATAACCTAGCCTATCTTAACCTATTATATCCTAGCTTATTGTAGCCTATTCTAGCCTACAATATCCTATCCTACCCTACCTTACACTAGCCTACTCTATCCTAGCATTCTCTAGTCTACTACAGCATACTCTACCCTAGGCTAGCCAACCTACCCTACTTTATCATAGCCTGGCCTACCCTACTTTATCATATCCTACCCTAGGCTAGCCTACTATACTCTAGCCTACTCTATCCTAGTCTAGCATATCCTATCCTACTGTAGGCTACTCTATCCTAACCTATTCTACCCTAGCCTAACCTAGTATGTTAAACCTACTTTAGCTCAACATATTCTAACCTATCCCAACTTATTATAACCTAGCCTACTGTATCATACCCTTCCCTAATATAGCCTAATCTATCCTAGCTTAACCACTCCATCTTATCCTAATTCACTCTATCTTACCCTACTCTAAACTTCTCAAACCTACTACAGCCTAATCTATTTTAGACAACTTTATTCTACTCACCTAGCATAGTCTAACCTACTCTAGTCTAGCGTAGTTTAACCTAATCTAGTCTACTATATCCTAGCATGTTCTAACCTACTATATCCCATCCTAATTTAGCCCACTTTAGGCTATCTTACTCTAACCTAAGATACTATAGCTTATCCTATCTTAGTGTAGCTTACTTTATCCTTACATAGCCTAATTTAGCCTAGCCTATACTAGCCTACCCTATCTTAGCTTACCCTACTCTAGCGTAGCCTACTTTAGCCTAGCTTATCCTACTCTAGAATAGCCTAATATAGCTTAAACTACTCTAGCTTAGCCTAAGATATTATAGCCTAGCCTAGCTTAACCTACTCTGGCTTAGCCTAGCTTAACCTACTCTGGCTTAGCCTAGCTTAATCTAGCCTAGCTTAGCCTAATTTAGCTTGACCTACTCTAGCGTGGCCTAGCCTTCTCTAACTCAGACTACTCTATCTAGAATACTCTATCCTAGTCTACTTTAATGTAATCTACTCTAGCCTAGCCTAGCCTAGTCTACCTTAGCCTACTTTAGTCTAGTCTAGCCTAGCCTACTCTAGGTTTTCCAACTATAGTCTGGCTTAGCCTACTCTATCCTACTCCATCGTAGCCTATCGTAACCTAGTCTAACCTGGCCTGGGTTAAGCTATCCTTTTGTAGCCTACTTTAGTTTGGCATAGTGATTTAGCTTAGAATATCTTAGCCTAGCCTACTCGACACTGACATGCTTTAGCTTAGCCTACTCTAGTCTAGCTTAGCCTATCATAACCTACTCTAGCCTAGCCTACTCTAGCATAACCTAGCCTAACTTACTCTAGCCTAGCTAAATACAACCTAGCTTACCCTACTCTAGCCTAAATGACTCTATCCTAGCCTAGTTTAGCTTATCATAGCCTAGCCTACACTATAACATATCATGACATAGCCTACTCTAGCCTAGCCTACTCTAACCTAGCTTATGCTAGACTACTCTAACCTAGACTAGCCTAGCTTACTCTACCCTAAGCCTGCCCTACTCCATCCTACCCTGACACAACCTATCATAACCTAATCTACCTTAGCCTAGCCTAGCCTAGCCTATCCTAGCCTGGCCTAGCCATTTCTATCCTACCCTACCCTAGCATAACCTGGCCTAACATAGACTAGTCTAGCCTAGCGTAGCATAACGTACTCTAGCGTAGCCTAATCTAGCATGCCCAAGCCTACCCTAACCTAGGCAGCCTACCCTAGCCTACCCTAATTTAGCCTTGCATACTCTAGCCTAGACTACTCTAGGCTAGTTTACTCTAGCCTAACCTAGCCAAACCTAACCTAACCTAACCTATTCTAGCCTAGCCTATGCTAGCCTACTCTAGCCTAGCCTACTCTTGCCTAGTCCAATCTAACATAAGCTATCATTACATATTCTACCCTAATCTACTCTAGCCTAACCTAACCTACTCTAGCCTAACCTACTATAGTTTAGCCTATTCTAACCTAACCTACTCTAGCCTAACCTAACCTACTCTTGCCTAGCCTAGCCTACTTTAGCCTAGCCTAGCCTACTCTAGCCTACTCTAGCCTACCCTCGCCTACTATAATCTTGCCTAACCTAGCCTAGCCTACTCTTTCCTAGCCTAGCCTACCCCAGCCTACCTTAGCCAAATCTATCATATCCTATCCTATCATAACCTATCCTAACCTACTCTATCTTAGCTTACTCTAGACTACCCTATTGTACT
>Ga0213496_10000029_pt1 | contig 18124 bp, 10 predicted proteins | sample Lodgepole_Yose_2_FD_150977 | JGI IMG/M metagenome (GOLD analysis project Ga0213496, IMG submission 150977) | Leaf-associated microbial communities from Pinus contorta in Yosemite National Park, California, United States - Lodgepole_Yose_2 | ecosystem: Host-associated > Plants > Phyllosphere >...
ATGTTCCAATCAGGGTTGGAATTTGGATTCTTTATTACCTGTCAAATAATTTTTTTTTGACGTTTTGGGTTTTTATGTTGGCCGTCAAGGAACGTTATGTCTAAAATTTTGCTCTTCAATCAAAATGTTTTGATAATAAATCGACCCTTCATCAATAAAGGTTTAATTAAAAAAATACTTTTCAATCACACCACTGTGTTAATTTTTTCTCACATATTTATAATAAGAAAAAAACAACGTGACCATGACTAAATGATTTGTTGAATCATAAAGGTTGTTTTACTCATGGATGGGATCCATAACTCCCAAACCATCGAGATTCAGTGCTTCTCCCAAACACATATACAAAAATTATGAGTAAATCTAGAAATCTATTTTACTCACACCCAACTCATTGTTATTGCAATCAATCTACTCCTATTTTAATTTCTCAATTTGGATTTCTATTAGATAATTTAAATGTTACAATTTCAGTAAAAACAAATAGATTTCTTTCACCAAATAAACAAAAAACTTCAAAAAAAAAATTCCATCTTAAAAACTTTGGAGTTGACCAAAAACTATCCTCCACAATGCCCATCCTCTCCACCATCATAATATCACGAAATCTAGATAAAGTTCAATTTTAATAAACCCAATAAACTTAATTTATTTAAATATAAACAACATAAATTTAATTTATTTAAATAAAAACAAATATTATAATATAAATTCCAAATATTACGGTACTTAATTATTAATCACTCAATATAATATATTACTGCTATCAAATATATACCTATAACTTTAAATAACATACACCTATAACTTTAAATAACATGAAATTAATTTATTTCAATAAAAACAAATATTAGAGAATTCCAAATATTACTGCACTTCTTTATAAGACTGTTGTTTGAGAGGGTAGTAATGACGTTTTTGCAAAAAAGTGAACAGTAAAAAATACGTTTTAGAACTTTGAAAGCCCATCACAAAAAACGGCTTTTAAAAATTTTTAAACGTGAAATACGGTCAAAATGCCTTGTGACGGGCATTTTGCCCGTCAAATTCCAACCCTGCATATCAATAACATCTTGAATGAAATATCTAATTATATGTTTAAAGGTTCCTTTCTCTGTGTGAATTTATGATGTTGCAATAGAAACATTTTCACGTTTTGTAGATTGTTTAGTTGTTATATGTGATATTTTGGGGTTGCTATCTGTTTCAAAATCTATTTATTTTGGACCAACTGTGTAATAGATTTCTTGTGTTATAAAACCTATGTAACCTGTTCGATATTCTTCAGCTTATTTTAATGATGGGTTTATTGGTAAATTGACATCCAAGGGTGTGCATAATGTTTACTTGATGGGGAGGCTTGAGTGTCAAAGTCAAGTCATGGGAAGTTCTGCTGATTTGGATATTTCCACTGAAGTAAATGACCAAAATCAATAGAAACCTCAATCAGTGGATGTCCCCATGATATAAAACATTTTTCCCTACCTCTGTTCCTGATAAGATTTAGTTTGGCAGGCTTAGGGTAAGAATTGATCCTTATTGTCACTATTAGCGAAACTTAGTTATTCTTCTTCATAATCTAATATGCGATGGTAAAACTAATATAAATAGCGATTTTTATCATTTTATCTTAGCCGGTGTGTGAATTCTTTGCAAATATATTGCAACAAAGAAGGTTTTCTCTATTGAAAATTTATCTATCCATGTGTGTGATTAAGGAGATAAGAGAATGTAAATTGCATGCCTCTAGATATAATGAATAAAGTAAAAAATAATAAAGGATTGAAGTAAGAAAATACGGTCGGTTGATCATAGAGTGACACACACAAAGAATTACATGAGATGAGCAAATATTAGTGTTATATTCTAGCAAAATGAGTGAATATTAAATTGAACTGGAATCACAAGAGGTTTCTTTTATTTAGTATTCGTAGCATATATATGATTATTAAGATTTTCTGAGTAGAGTATATAAATTGTGGAAGTATCAGGTGAAAGAAGAAGCATCGATTACTAAACTAGCTATGGAAAAACTCTTAAACTACTAATACAAAATAATTATAGTGTCGAGAACTAAAAAGGCCACATTATTTATATATATGCTGGAATAGAAATCAGTAATGGAAAATAAATTACTACTAACATCCATAGTCGTGGTAGAAACTAGGACTCAAACGAAATGGGTAAATTATAGGATAGGGATTGACCCTTTAATGAATACAGAGGAGTATTTTTACCTTCAAGCTAGAGTGTTTAGATGAACGACTAAATGAATTTATAAAATTAAGAGTTATTTATCTTTTAAAAAAAAACATATTACCCAATTTTTCGAAATAGAAGACTAGTATGAGAAAATTAATTGCCAGTCACAGAATAAAAGGTTCGTAAATGAAATCATTCCCATATAGCTATAACATAACAATAGGTAATTATATCAAAAACTACAGTATGTGAACTACCATATCAAGGACACATTGAACATTAGAAATTATCAAAGAGTATTAGTTGAAAAAGATCATTCTATAATAATTTCAAGAACAAAAATATACATTTAGCTATATGCAAACATTGAAACAATTATACCTCTACCCTTACGAAAATCGAGTATGTAGATATATATATATGTGTATGTTAGAGACCATGACAGTCACTATACATGGGATTAGAAGAGAATATACATTCCTTTTAGGCATATGAAATTTCAATTAGTTAAGGGGTTCTCTAGCCCCAAAAAAATTACATGAAATCACACCCTTAAGTGTTGAATAGTCATAACTACCAATTTTATTCATACTCTCATAGAAACGAGAGATGCCTCAAGAAGGAAATATATGTGTGTTTGAACCAAAACTGTGCTCAGAACATGAAAAGGATTAGGGGAAGATGTGAATTCAATGGGAACCAAGCTATTGCAAAATAGGAGATGACTAGTGAAGGAGGAAGTTGACACTGAGAAGAAATGGAGTTGGCGAGAACATGGCATTATGCACCTACAACCAAAATCACTGACATAAAAATGAAGCAATAATCTAGAGTAGTCGCATTGTTAATGGAAATGGGAAGCAAATGTACACATTTTACCATAACAACTACAAAGAAAACTATGTAATAAAAATTAAAATTCAAACTTCGCTTACATTTAGAGGTGACACCGTAAAGTTTTCAAATCCTTACCTCGTCACAGTCGTTGAATCCAAACGTCCTGGGTCACTAGGGATTATGCTTTTCTCTACCGAAAAACCTTCAAAGATACCAAGATGCCACAAAACCTCCACGCTTGGTAGAATTTGCGTGATGCAGGCAGAAATAATCAAGAGACAAGAAAACCCCATAACAATAAGAAAAGTGTCAACATTATTTGAGCTTACCGACATCGCCAGAAACAAAGGAGAAAAGCAATTAACCTAGGTCGACAAACGTGAGTATGTTGGACAGTGGCAAAATTGTGATAGTAGGTATGTTGGATTTTGAAGTTGTTGTGCATTGGAGACATTGATCGGTGACCCAACGTTGATTCCTGGTTGTGGCACACCGTGAAGACTGATGGTGCGCTTGATGCAAGGGAGAAAATAGAAAGTGCATGCATTGCAATGATGGTTCAACAAAGGAGACTGAAACAGTCTCGAAGAAAACTGAAACATACGAGGATAAAGCATAAGAGGCACATACAATGTATATTCAAATATATGCCATGTATATTTCATTTGAATAGCTGTCACATTTTATATTGTAAGTGACAAGAAGATCTCATTTTTTTCGTTAAGAAAAGTGTGCATATGGCATCAAGGCTCCTTTGATATCTATAGATAAATTATGGGACTCCATAAAGATGGGGTAATGTATTGTTCTCAAGTTACTCCACAAATGCATATGTAGAATGTTATGCACTATGAAAGAACCTATCGAAACTAGCTGTGGGACATTAAGCAAAGATCTCTTTAAGAAAACAATGTCATTAGAAAACAATGTCATCCAAAACCTACTATTGAACCAACCAATATACAACAATGGTGGGATTGTTCTAATATTTCATCCTTTGGGTCGAGTTAAACTTGATGTCGAGTAATAATATACTGGCTTGATTTACAACAATTATATATAATTTTCTAAATGAGATAATCATCAATAATAGGGCATACAAATGAGAATAAGAATACAATATAGATTTCAAAAGCAAAAAAAAATATTAAATGCCCTTCATCAAACAATAAAGAACACCTAAAATAAAGCAAAAGCAATATGTACTTGTTGTTTCTTCTTAACATTTTAGAAAATCAATATTTCTTCATAACCCGATTTTAAATTTTTTATTGGTAAAATTTTAAATATTTCATATAAGTAAAATAAGTAATAAATTATATCTAAATCAATTTTCATTATTTCAATTATTATTTTAATTGTGTATTATTAACTTAACACAAACATCTAAACAAATTAAATCTAATACAACAATTTTTATTTCAAATAAAGATACACCTTTTCAAATTCAAACCACTCCAATTTCACAACCCTATAACCCTATAGGCTTGAATTTCACAACCCTATAACCCTATAGGCTTTTCTTTGCACTTCTAGAACCATTGCTAATTTATTTATTTATTGGTGTGACTGATGACAGCAGAAATAAGAAAGGATTTCATTCCGCTGGTAGCAAGCATTGGATCATTTATGCCGTCGTTGGGAAAATACTATAATATAGCGAGCACTACATTGTTAATTCATCAATAGAAAAGAGGTCGTCGGCTCTGCTATATTGCTGGGTTGTTTAGCCTATCATGTCTTCAAACCACAGAACCGTCTGAGCAACGGCGAAATCACCAGTCAAACGCATATTCGCAATATCTTTTGCAATAAAAATATTTGATAATATTCGCAATTTGGCAGTATCGGCCCGAAAAACAGGAATCGTAGGAGGGCGATCGAGATGAACGCAGAAGCTGCAGCGCTTTCACTGACCTGTGAAATAAATTTGTCAAAGCTCCATCTAAATTTTGAAAAATCCGCATCCATCTAGGTAACATGCTTGTATCTGAAACTCTTTTCTTCATTAACTCAATCACTGCATACATATAGAGAAGGTGGAGTAGAAATCATGAAGATGTCCAATAATTGCCATCAACGATAACGATGAAAATATAAAAGAGCCAATTTACGAAAAATATGTCACTGATACAATATATAACCGCCTTAGGGTTTGACCATCCTATAGTCGACACTGCCCGTTGGGGACCACGCTGCGTTCATTTACCGCGATCGAGCGTTTGTTATATTTAAAGGTATGACCATGCTGTAATCGGCACGGCCTGTGCGCGACGATGGAGCTTATTCTTTCTCTACTTATAGGTACATCGAGACGGAAAGGAATATGCTGATTGGTGTTCTCGCTGGAACTTTGGAAATACTTTTATAAATTATATATAAATTTTTAAATTGAAAAGAATATATTTATTTTGGAGGGGAGGAGAATTGTTATTATTTTTGCAAATGTAAAATATGGATGCCAACTGTACCAACGGTCCTTATTTTCAAAACATCGCTACCAACATTATCAACCTTCGTCAAAGCTGAACGATGTGTCTCAAGGGTCGGTGAATAAGTGTGGCATTTACAGAGGAGAACGTGGGCCACGTGACATGGATAGATGAGTTGATCAGGCCAAACAGAATACTTCGGAAGATTTCCAAGAAAAATATGGCCTTCTCATATTACTTATATTCCACACATTTCTAAGGGATTAAAGCTAGTAACAGATAATCACACTTTAGAGGTTCTTTTTCAATAAATGTACCGGTCAAACGCAGTCAAAGCTTGTAAATGTCACTTGTAAAGCTTTCTTTACCTGCGGGTAAGTGTTGAACTCTGAGGTTCTTTTTCAATAAATGAACCGGTCAAACGCAGTCAAAGCTTGTAAATGTCACTTGTAAAGCTTTCTTTACCTGCGGGTAAGTGTTGAACTCTGATTATAAAATGGGTACGTGACAAAACTATTTGGGCAAATTTTGTAGGTTTTACGAGGAAAGAATTTACAAGAGGTATAAAAAGTGTTATAATGAAACTGTATGTATGAAGCGTACAAAGTTGAAAAAAAAAATTATAAGAATTTTGTAATGAGGAATATTAATTCTTAGTTTTGAAATTGGGATGTATGGAAAGGCTATTGTGTTTATAATGTTTTTGTTTTCAATGTTATCGGTGTGACCTACTACGGCCAGCTTATTTCTTTCATGAAATGAGAGAGGGTTGAATTGAGCTGGTAGCAAGCATTGGATCGTTTGGTCGTCGTTGGGAAAATTGTAAACTATAGTGAGCATTGCATTGTTAGGTCGTCAATAGAAAAGAGTTCGAGTTGGGAAAATTGTAAAATATTGCCAGCACTGCATCGTTAGGTCGTCAATAGAAAAGAGTTTGAGTTCCTCTGCCGTGCTGATGGGTGCTATAGCGTATCATGTCTTCAAAAGCTTCAAACCACAGAAACTTCCGAACAACCGCTAAGTCACCAGTGAAACAAGTATTGGAAATTTAGCAGGGCATTAGGAAGCAAGAATATTTCTTGCAGTAAAATATTAGTTAATATTGCCAATTTCACAGTACCGGCCAGAAAATCGCAGAATATCTCGAGCGCTTTCACTGACCTCGGGAATAAATTTGTCCAACCTCCATCCGTTCACTATATATATGATTACGTAAAACTCTTTTATTTAGTTAATAAGTCCGAAGGCTATCAAAATCAATTCACTTAATCACCGCATACATATAGAGAGCGCGCGAGTAGAAGCCATGAAAATCTCCAGTAATTGCCATCAACGATAACGATGAAAATATAAAAGCGCCCATTTACGGAATTTATGAGAAATATATCACTGATACAATATATCACCGCGTCTAGTCAGCGCGGCAACATACAGCAAATGAATATGAATTCTATACAGCAGAAACAATTAGAGATGGGCGGCAACCGTCGTATCCTTGGTTCAATACGAGGAATCCTGCCTACTGTACTCTCGGACAGGTTAGTTTTGATGCAGAAGAAAATGGGTTAAAATTGCAGTCCTTCAAATGTCTGGCCGAACTGCCAATTTGCAGGAGCGACGTTATAGGAAGTGATGGTTCTCCCATCGCTGGTGGTGACCTGGAAAGAGAGAGTCTGCCCATTCAAATAGGAGTTGCTCTGCCAATTCTGTCCCCAGTTGCGGGACATTGCTTGCCAACCAGTGTTGGATCCTTTGATGGAAACCGCCTCCACATCGCCTGCACCTCCTACGTTGGTAATGAGTACCAAATTGAAGTAGGAGTGCCCATTGATCGTGAATCGAACTCCACCTTTCCTCACGCATGGTACTCTGCATACATAAATATTAACCTTGCCAGTTAGGATTTCATCCCAATTAAAGTGAAGCTGGGAATAAAGTTTCAGGATTGAAAAATAGGTATATAGTGTTCACTGACTAACTAGGGTAATAATTAATTACCTTCTGAACATGATTGGAACAATACCACTTCTGTATATGGCAATATGTTGAAAAGCAGGTTGAGCCATGTCGAAGTGTTGAAGAGGTGGATTGCACCATCCACCATTGTCGTTGGGAAGAGCAGAGTTAGGGGGACAGAGGTTAGTAGCAGTAACTGTCACAGTGCCCGGTAGACACCACTGAGGGTCGGACTCGTGGTTGCATTTCATTTCGTAGCAAGCTCCACAAGTAGCGCCATTGTTGAAAAGTGCCGTGCTCAGAGCTGCAGTGTTCGTTCCATAGCCTTGGCTATATAGGTTACCGTATCCGCACGCACCGCCTGTTAAATTGATTTAACCATCGATTTGCTTAGCTAACATATTGTATTAAATTGTTAATCTGAAGCTGAAACTGCAAAGATAATAGTTTTGAGCCTTTTTCTAAGCCAACGGGACTGGAGTTTTGTGGAGGTACGAACTTACCCATTGTGCCCGACGCATCGCTGCCGCCATAAAACGTAGCATGTGCAGATTGCCAGCTACTATCTAGTGCATAAGCAGCACAAACTATCCACAAGAAACTGAACATTGTGGCCAGTGTTACAGGCGCCATTTTACAAAGAAATAAACGGTCGCTTAAGATAAGTAGACTTCACCTGAACTGATATCTAGTGTGAGAAGTGATGCCTGAATCGATAACTGAGATTTCCAAATATATATGATGGGGACTCTGCGGGGGCTGAATACGATAAAAAATTTCTTCCGCTAATGGCGGTACCCATCGCAACATGCGTGTTGAGTTTTTGGGTGGACGTACGTCACAGGTTCAAACAAACGGTGAGTTTTTGGGTGGACGTACGTCACAGGTTCAAACAAACGGTGGCCGGCGGACACGTTGATTGCCGGCGATGGCGCATTTCTTGTATACAATGGGCTGACCATCCTATAACCGACACGGCAGGTGAGCTTATACTTTGGCAACAAATATCCTTAGTTTGTGTCCTCGCTGGAATTTAGGAATTATTTTTATAAATTATATATAAAATTTTAAATCGAAAAGAATATATTTTTTTATGGTCGAAGAAATGTTATTAATTTTCATGTCTATATTGTACGTACATAGATTTGTTATTTTTTCAATGAAGTGGGGAGGGAAAGCAAAACAAGGACGCCCACTGGATCAACGCAATGATGTGTCCTTGCTGTCTGTTCGAGAAGAAGTGTGTGTGGCATTTACACGTGAGAACGTGGACCACGTGACAAGGATAAATGAGTTGAATTGGGCGAAATATAGTACTTCGAAAGATTTGCTAGAAAAATATGACCTTCCCAGATTGGTCAAAAGATTACTTATAGTCTAACGGATTAAAATTAGTAACAGATATCACGCTTGGCGATTTCACTGTTTGTTTCCTTACAATTCCTTTTCACTGAATGGACCCGTCAAACACGGTCAACGCTTATGTACTGCTGCCTACAAATGTCACCTGCGAAGCTTTCTTTAGTCGTGGGTAAATTTTGAGCTCTGACTATAACGTCGCTACGTGACAAAACTATGGGCACAAATTTTGAAGATTTTACGACGACAGAGTTTATAAGAGGTATAAAAAGAGTTGTGATGAAGCTGTATGTATGAAGCGTACAAAGTTGAATTTGTATGTGGAAGTGTAAAGGCAGAGTGATAAGGACGAATTTACTACGTGGAAGTGTAAAGGCAGAGCGATAAGGACTTTTCGTGATAGTGATGATTAGATGAAGAAATAGGTTGACATATACAGCCCACTAATTCGCGCCCGTAACAGAGGGAATTATAAAATTATCGTGCTAACGAGATCGGAAAGTGAAATATATAAAGAATACCAATGGGCAGTAACTACGTGAATGTGTATGGTTGAATTAGGGTAAATAATGTTTATTAATATGGATGTATTTCATGAAGATAATGATGATTTATTAATTATGTGCTAATTTTATATAGGTTATTAAATTGGTAGGTCTAAGAGAAGCAATTGTGAAATTGTCAAAATTGTTCATTACAATAAGGTATTGGGGAAAAATATTTAAGGAATATCAATAGGTAATAACTATTTGTAATTGTATAGGATAAGGTTATGGTAAAAAGTAGATGTGGATTTCCTCTTCGATACACATACATATATTTATTCCTATTTTATAACAATACTTGTTATTTTGGACTAGGGTAGAGAGTTATTTTTCATCTCATTATCAAATATATTGATATATCTATCCACAATATGTTTCTGAGATTGAAGTTAATGAAATTATCATTGCTGGAACATTAAATTTCAAATATTGTTAAACGAATGTAATAACACTATTGGCTATGAATCGAACCTGGGCTAGTATTTGAAATCTTCCATTGGTTTATCACACATCACGATTTATATTTTCAACAAAATATTCTTTATTTTATGGTTGAGGTGAGGGCTTTATTTACCCAAACTTACCATCAAAATCTATTTGTATCTATTACGGTCACATTGAAATGGGGAAATTGTACTCTTAGGCACCCTACTCCAAGGATTCCCCATTTGATCCCAAATAGAACTTGGACCAATGAAAGGAAACATCAACATCAACATGTTTACTTTTAGATTATAAACTATTGAATAATTTATTATGCATTATTACAACCAGAAAAGATAGATGATTTGTTATGCATTATTATAACAAGAAAAAAATAGGTGTATTATACAATATAGTATAATAATTATTATTATTATTTAATTTTAAAGTCACAACCTAACTAAACACCAAAATAATAGAAAAGTTCCTCCTATTTATAAAATAAGAAATCTTTAAAAAACAATAATAAATTAAAAAAAAAAAACTATCACCTATTACAAAGAAAATTAAATTTAAAAAACTATAATAATAATATAAAAATATATATTAAATTGATATGTTTGTGTACTCTTATTTATAATCAATATTAAATATAATTCGATTTACCAAAACTAATATATTCAATAAAAAGAAAGTACCTTAAAGAACTATTTGCCTAATATTTGTTCGTGACATAGGGAAAATTAGAAAGATAGGTTGGTATATCTATATACTTTTATTTATAATCCATATTAAATATAATTTGATTTACCAAAATTAATATATTCAATAAATAAGAAATTACCTCAAAGAACTATTTCCACGATATTTGTTCCATGACACATGGGGAGCCGGAAAATGAGAAATAATTCAAATATTAATAAAAATAAAAAAAATTACCTAACAAAGCACACATACCCATATCATAAATTGATAAACCCACCTCACTGCATGTTTCCCTCGCTTCTTGGTATGGTCTTGCAACTTTTTTCACAGCTTTAAACCTTAGTAAAAGACCAACCATATGGATCGTATCACATTCATGTTCAAGTCCCTTGATGTCACATAAACTCATCCTATCAAAGGTAAACCCAATCTTTTTACTGGATCAAAATATTCAGTTCTAACCCCATTTCAAAGATTTTTAAAATTGTAATTTCATTGGCTATGGTTGATGGCAATGAAGTAGACAAAAGTCCTTATATGTGTAGTATGATATCTGAGGGAGGAGATGGCCATGGAATTCTAATGATGGAGCCCCATAATATATATATGACTACTCTTGCAGTGTCATTTGCCCATGCAAGGGTTTAGGTTTAATTAGGATTTTGTTATATCCGTTCATAATTTTTACATGCATTATCGAGGGTTGAACTAATTTTACCACTAGAATAATGCAAAAAAAATTATTTATTGAGATCATGTTTTTTGAAGAGGGAAGAAAACCTTCACTAAAAGGGAGATGAGTGGGATCTAAAAGAAGAGGAGGAGAAGAAGGTAAATGCTTGTATTTTACTATCTTTGTGTAAATATTCATTTTAAGATATATTAAGTTGAACTCAGATAATGTGTCATAATTATAATTTGTTATTCAAGTCTACTTCAACTTTTACATGAAAATGACCTTGGTAACACTTTAGTAATTATTGGTTCTAACTATTACAAAATTATCTTCAATATACTTTAGTAATTATTGGTTTTAACTATTACAAAATTATCTTCAATTCAATTCTCGTAGAGGCATGAATAAGAAGTCAGGGTCATTTGCATGTTAGCTGATTTTGAGGTTCCTTCTTATTGCAATTTAGCCAAAGTTTTTGTGATTAATTGTTTATCTTGGAGGGCTTGAATTTCCGATGAAAGTGGGCTTCTTTGGTGCTTACTATTGGAGGCTTATTGTAATGCTTCTTGAATTCGAAGGAGCTTATTTAAAAAAAAAAAATGGAAGCCTATGGAATTTAAAAGAGCTTATTCAAAAAAATAAAATGTTGATATTAATCTATAATACCTTGTATATGACAGGGTGAAATAGACTTCTTTAATTGGAGTTTATATGTTTTAGTAACCTGTCTATGAATACACGGTTTAATAGTGGCTACTAATTTAATTATGAATGCAAGTTGTAGATGCATCTACATCATCCACACAAGCCCAAAAAAACCAAAGAATATAATATGGCAAGGAGGACTTGGATCCTATGGTTGGTATTAGATACTTGTATTTTGGTTATTTCAACCACAATTAGATATTTTCTTACTTACATAAGAACAGGAACTCATCACTTCATAAATAGGCATTTGAATTGGTCATAAAATCACAAAGATATCAAAATTGATGTTATATTTTAAATAAATGATAAATACTAAATAATCTATGTACACATCCAATCATCTCATGATTGGATTTTGGTGTTTTTTCTCTTATTCAACTGGTTGTTGTTTATCCTTAATTTTTAACAGGACTCTCCAATCTAAAAGTCTCTTATGTTCCTCATTCAAAGTATTTCATCTCCTAGGATTGATACATGCAGAAGTTTGTATCAAAATACTATGCGAAAATCGTAATCTTCGAAGCTTCATCCATCAATGTTTTAAATTTTTTATAATGCATAAAACTAAGAATTTGCATTAGCAATTACAACATGGAACTTATGTCCATAGTTGGTTCCCCTAAATTATATTAGTTTACATATTTACTTCATTAGACTATCAATCACGTTCACTTACCATGAATTCTATGTAAGAAGTTCCCATTATATAACAACTTTGGGACTGCTAGCTTTCTTGTTATGTAGTTATCTATCCTCTTTAGCATTTGAAATCTGACTTACACACACTTAAACAACTGGATTGAAATACAAATAAAGAGGGGAATATTACTTGATACAAAGACTCTTACGACATCAAAAGTAAACTTGGAAGCAGATTTTTTCAGGTTATCCTTTAAAAGAAGTCATTCAACATTGTCCTTTTTTTAACACCGTTGGTTTTTGAGACACTTAATCAACGGTACTTTAGTTTCCATTGGCTCGAATTTATGAGTTGAAACTATGATCTCATATAAATTCCCGTTATTTGGTTGTTGTGATCCATTCCTCTGCCATCCTCTCACCTCCATGATGTGTGCTCATTTTAATACCATAATTATGAATGTTCTCTAATGGATGAAAATAGAACCAACGAAATATTTATCAAATAAAAGTAAAAGGTTATGATGAAATTCCCAGTTAATTACCATCTTGGAAGAGGTGATTAGGTCTCTTCTTTTCATGTAGACATTCTGATCAATGGCATGACATGAATTTTAGTAACATCCAAACCCATTCAACTATCCTCAACAAACATTTTTTTATATGAAATTTTTTTACGATAGTCCTTAACAATATTACAGTATCCACCACTCCCAATTAGAAATCTTGATGTTTTTTTTCTCACAAAGGCATACAAAGACAATTTTGAGAATGAAATTTTGAAAATTGCACTAGTGAGTCGGAGCAACAAATAAACTAGAAAAGGTAGCCCAAAAACAATAGAGAAAAAGAAAATAGATAAACCACCCTAGCTGTATTAATGTGGCAAATATATTATAAATTTGATAAAAATTGATCGACTACCCAGTAACTCTAACCAATTAAGTCTGATAAAGCTTGATTTCTCATCCTATACCTATGCTAAGGAAGAAAACAAAAGGAACCTTCGTCAAGATTTAAAAATTCATGAATGATTGATCTGAAGAAGATAAAAAGAACCCTCCTAAAGATTTAGAAAAATATTAATTAATGATTCATCTGGATGAACTAATCCTTACTTAAAAATGGTTTTAAAAAAATGTTTTTGAAACTTTTGTTTTGAGTACATTCACCGCCCTTAATAGTTTGGGTTTTAGGAAAACATGAGACAAAAAAATAAAACAAGAAACATGGAATTTTGGAAAAGAAACCTTATTGTCACACAATAGAACCTAATCTTCCATGAAGTAGACCGCATGATATTTATGATGTTAGATTATTGCGCAAAAAAAAAATTAATGGTCTTGTTAGTTTACACGAGAGATGAACATACCGAGATCCTTTTCCATCATCTTGCTTAAATTTAATACCTTTAGATCGAATGTGGCATTTAATATTTATATTTTGGTACTGAGAAATACTTATGTGTAATGGGTTATGAAAGCAATGAACAAAAACATAGATTAGAATACGAAATTTGAAAGTTGAATTAGTTATTTGAGATTGCATACTTCACCACCAAATGTGCAGTTCAGAAAATGTTGAACCAATATTTCAAAACAAATATGTATATTTCCTTTATTAAAATTTTTAATACACCACGTGTTGATTATTGAATATCGGATATTTAGTGAGCCACGAAGTAAGCAATGTGATTCAGGAAGATGATTAATCTTAATGGGTATGGGGGCATCTGACTATGGAAGTTAAGGTGGGCGGTGCAAAACAATTAATGTTGTTATTGGGCGCTGCCTTAAAAGTTGTCAATGTTCATATTGCTAGTTTTTCTATACATTATGCACAATCAAAATGCTTCCATCAACAACAGCTAATGGTGAAGCCAGAAAAATATTATTCATGTATTCTACCACATTAGTCTTAAAAAAACTAATAAGATACATATATTTATAATGTTATATCATCAAAAGATATTTTACAATTACAAATAGATCAGAAATAATATGCACGTCCACTATATTATTCATCTTAGTCCCTTAGAGAAGTGTTGTAGTCCAACAAATATAAATATAATGGTGAAAAAATGAGTGCAACTGACTCGAGTAGGAACTAAATATGTTGAAATCCAGGAAAAAATTAGAAACATTTAGTGACACTAAAACTTTTACATAATGGTAAAAGTAGAGCTTAGAATATTATTTGACATAAGTTAAATATGAGAAAATGGTAGATACATCAAACCTAATTGAGAAACCAAAATAAAACCCAGTTATGAAACAATGGATATTAAAATGTTAAGATTTATTCATCAATTATAACATGAAAATAACAGTTCATGCATAACAGAATTCATCATCTCCTCTTTTCATTCGCAAAATTAATTCCAATGGTTTGTCAGATACCATTGCAACAAGAGGAGAGTATCGTGACTACTAACTCAAAACTAATTCAATGAATGTATCTTGAAGAAACATTTGTCTCGATTCAATTTATAAGTCCCAAGAGTGGTACAATTTTTTCTTATTCTTATATTCAGTCGTTCAATATCATCATTGTTACATGGCACATGAACATTACTCACTTTATTTTCACTTTTGTAGGCAACGACGAGTGCTTTGAATTATTTCGAATTTTTTTGAACTAGTGTAGGATATAGAAGAACTACTGAAGAAGTTGTAGACCTAAAATAACTTTGAGTAAAAGTGGAATGCATGTTTGGTTTTTTTGGTCGACTATATTACCCTTCTTTTTTTAATTAGCACTCACATCGAGTGTCATTTTTCTTATTATTTTCAATGCCATGACATGTAAAGTTGTGACACGTAAAACTGAGATGTGAAATTAATTTCACAATAATTGAGAATAGGCATTTATAAGAGAGGTATAAGCAACACCAATAGTATAGTCATCCTATTTACTAATATTAACACATTTATCATATTTGTTAATATTAGCATTTCTACTAAATCTCCACACTGGAGGCCTTACATTTGACCGTCCACTTGTTAAAATGCAGTGTGGATAATAAGATAGAACATTTCGGTAAATTCTTGATAGTAAAACACTTATGTCCATAATGACGGGGTAAAGTCAATTTATCAACATTGGCATCAACATCAAAGTGTTGGACAACATAAAATGTATTATACAGTACAAAAGTGAGACATGAATAAGATTGGCCTCAAGCATGATATAAAGTTAGTACAATTATAAAACACATATTTTTCCCAAAAAGTTGGGAAGCCATGTAATTATATACCTCTAAATAAGAAAATATAATTCAACACCAAGGACCTCTTAATGGAAGTATTTTGATCATTTCCATGACAAACTTGATAAGAATTATGAAAAGTTATATTATTTAATTTTTTCAAAAAATAATGTCCGACTTTAATTATTTGTCAAGGTATAAGTCCAACCTAAGTCACCTATATAAGAATTAAGATCATTTAACACTATAGCAATGGATAAGACAAAACACTACCGGTGTATCATAAACTGTGATATATCAGACTATTTCACTTCTTTTTTAAACATCTTCATCTTCCATATAATCTCAAGTATCATCTTATTTCATATCCATCTCCATTTCCATTCAATTCCATTCACATTGATGAAATTAAGTTTGTTTCATTCCTTCTTGAAACTTTATTTTGCGAATGATTCCAACGTTACCAACGCCAATATCTTCGGTTCTTTTGAAATGATAGTGCGTTATCTTACGAAATAATCTTGTAGAACCCTGAATAGAAACCCAAAGTTTTTGAGAAGGGACCTTCTAATATATCTCCATGCTCACAATTTGTGCCATTTTTTAGGTGAGGCCTTACCAAAAGAACATAAAAATATATATATAACCAAAAATACTTTATCAGACTCATGGAAACTTTGACTGGTGTGTAATATTTAACTAGTTGTTATTTTATTCAAAATTGCTTTGACTTAGAGAAAATAATTTTATCGGGCAACATATTTTTCAGATGAGCAAAAATATTTGATCAAGACGATGAAAAATTTGGCTTGTGTATAATAATTGACTTATTGTTATTTTGTTAGTCCCTGCTCAGGACTCTAGCAGGTAATTTCCCTATTGACTACTATTCGTTTGATATTGACCAATACAAGTTTTAATGTTTAACTTTATAAATAACTAAAGTAATTTTATTCTAATCTTTTTTTTGCATTTCATTGACTATAAACTGGTGATTTATTCCAAAGTTCTTGACATGTGTCCCACATTGCCAATGAAATTTTCTCACCTCGCAACCTCACCAATTTTCATGAGGATACTACATAGATCTTGTTTAGATCTTGTAAGGTGATTAAATAAATTGGCTTGAGAGCTGAAATATGATTGAGTAAATGGTGCACAAAATGCGTTAAATTAAGCTTCTAGATGTTTTAGTTAAGGAATAGTATGTTCTTAAACTATATACATTCATCTTAAAAAAAGTGTTTAAAAGATTTACCATCTTGGAAAAAATATGTGCACCATTCTGGCCAAAATTCATAGTTCACGCAACTCTAATAACTGCTTTAGGTTAACCCTTCCACTTTATTTAAAAAATATATATACAAATATAAAGATATAAATCTCTAAAAAAAATAATATATTTTAATAAAAAGTTACATGCCCTCACTAATATAAGGTGTTTGTCACCTAAATTATTTTAATACTCATGTAAATTAGTTAATAATATAGGGTGTTTTCCACCTAAATTATTTTAATAGTCAGGTAAATTAGTTAAAGGCCATGCGAAATTAGGTGAAGGATGTATAGGAATGCATTTCTTGCCTTCAAAATTTACCCAATGTTCACATAAATGGGAGCATTCATGTGGAGAATCTCATGATATATAAAATTATTTATAACTACTATTATAAAAATCCTACTTCGATCTTCTGAAGTATCAAACATCCATAAAAATGAGCCCTTTTGAAGTTATGTATGGCAGAAAATTCCATACACCTCTCAGTTGGAGTCATTCAGAAGATAGATTGATACTTGAGTCGGATGCTTTGAAGGAAATGGAGCAAATAGTATGGAGGATTTAACAAAATATTAAACCTGGACACGATAGATAAGAAAAGAAAAACAAACAAACAAACAAAAACTATGGAGAAAAATAATAATAGAGAGGGAGTTCAAAGTTGGGGATCATATTTAGCTAAGGGTGAAACCAAGAAAAATCACCTTAAGAATAGGAACTTGTCCAAAATTAACATGACGATTTAGAGGGTCATTAGAAATTTTAGATAGAGTTTGACCCATAGACTATCTATTAGCATTATCTACTCATATTAGAGTTCATAACATTTTTCATGTATATTTTCTTAAGATTATTGACATGATAGCTCTCACATAATTGATTAGAAAATCTTACAGGTGGAACCTGAGGGAGACTTTCTGGAAGAACGTATTTGTATCCTAGATCCGAAAGAGATCTAGCTCCGCAATGGAGTCATCGTTTGGGTTAAAGTACAATGGAAGCGTTTTACTCCTGAAGGGACTGCATGGGAGCAGGAAGATAAGACACATCATAATTATCCAACAATTTTCCAGAGGGAAGTAATTGGGAAATCAACACCGGGGATGATGTGAATTAAAAGCGGACGACAATGTAATATCTATTGTGACTATAATG